>Ga0247837_1002708_pt1 | contig 32735 bp, 25 predicted proteins | sample LaCtaG_2_FD_187115 | JGI IMG/M metagenome (GOLD analysis project Ga0247837, IMG submission 187115) | Freshwater microbial communities from meromictic Lake La Cruz, Castile-La Mancha, Spain - LaCruzMarch2015_14.5m | ecosystem: Environmental > Aquatic > Freshwater > Lake | place: Spain: Castile-La...
GAAAAGGCGCTAGTCTCTGATTAGCAGCCGACAAAAATAGCAAGAAAGTCGCAAAACTATCAGGAAATTGTGAGAAATAGATGGACTTATTTTCTATTTACACTGTAAAAACTGCATTTCTGTTAAATTTAACTGGCTAAATGCTTACATATCGCCCTCAATGCGTTCTTTTCCCAATTATTGGCGTATTCGCTGCTGTAGAGTTAATATCAGCAGGTTAGAGATTGAAGAAATAATCATGGGCCAATGTGTCATGTATATTTTGCGTGGAAGCCACTCGCAGCCTCTGGAAGAATCAGTAGCCATGCACATCACTGGCAGGCCCAAGTACTCAGGAGAAGCCAATGTGGAGACTATCAGTCTGCCCACGTATCGCAGCATACATAGAGGGGAGGACGACGAGGGAGTGGGAGGGGATTGGAAGCCAGTGGTCAGGGCTATGGGAGTGCATCGAGTTCGGGAACTCCTCATCAGACTGCCAGGTTCTGTGACGGTTCTAACCCACTCTATCACCTTCGGACAGGAGGGAAAGTCCACAGTCGCCTATCTTTCTACATCCCAGGTCCAATTCTATGGCGAAACCCACAACCAGCAAAGACACGGCTTCGGAATCCAGTACTGGCCCGCCCTCAAATCGCTCTACAAAGGCCAATTCGAGTACGACCGCATCAGCGGACTCGGCCTCCTCTCTCACGAAAACGGCGACAGATACGAGGGAAACTGGCTAGACGACCAAGCCCACGGCAAAGGCATCTACACACATTCAGACGGCAGTCAATACGACGGATACTGGGAGTACGATAAAAAGCATGGACTCGGCAGACATGTGTGGACGGATGGACAGGTCTATGAGGGGCAGTATGTGAACGGCTTGAAACAAGGCCAGGGCATGCTTCTATTCCCTAAGCAGGAGGGACAGGAGGGGCAGGCGGTCTATGAAGGAGCGTTTAAGGCGGATATGATGGAGGGACAGGGGGAATACAGATGGCCGGATGGACGGAGATATAAGGGCAGTTGGAAGCAAGGGAAAATGGACGGGAAAGGGAGATACACCTGGGTCGACCCCACAGGCACAGAAAGCCGCTCCTACGATGGGGACTACAAGGAAGGGAAGAAGCACGGATTCGGGGTATTTACCTGGCCCAATGGAAGCTGCTATGAAGGACAGTGGGCCTTTGGCCAGCAGCATGGCAGGGGGAAGTTCACCAATACGACTTCGATACAGCACCATGGCATTTGGCATAATGGCACTTTGGTCAGGTTTGTGACCAATACGGAAGAAGGAAGTCCCTAGATTAACTCAATTTATATGAATTTCGTATTAAAATCGGGCTTATTGGGTGGTGTTTTCGGATAATTTCCCATTTTAGTAGTGCGAATTACGCAAATATGTATGCAATTTCAGCCCTAATTCAGTCCTCAGCGGCTCAATTCAGCCCCGTTCTACCCTGTGACAGCATTAGTCCTAGTCCACTGATATCACCGACCACTTCCCTTTCTTCTCAAGGGTTTCCGTCAAATCCTCCTCCGGCCGCGGGCGCTTCGTAGGCTCAACGATTTCGAAGTCAGAATCCTCCTCCAACCCCCCCTTTGCCTCCCCTTCCGCAGTCTGCAGCACCTCCCTAGACCCCGAAAGCTGAAACTGCCCTGCAAAAGCCTCACTTTGGCCTATCGAAGAGTCGTTTTTGAGCCATAACTCGACTTTGTACTGCTGGGAAAAGTCCTGTTTGGAGCTTACGTCGCAGGTGAGGACGGAGTCGGTAGTGATTCCGAACTCGAAAAGGCGCTTTTGGCAGAGGGTTTCATACATTTCCAGCGTTTCTTCCTCCAAATCAGTGCCGCTTTCGTACAGAAGCGCTTCTCCGAAGCAGATGGTGGGGCTTTGCATGGACAGTTCCGCTTTTAGCACTTTCCCCACTAGTTGTCCCAGGGAAAAAGCCGCTAAATCCGTCCTTAGCTCCAATTTCACGACGGATCCGTTGCAAACCAGGCACTCTTTCCTAGGTGTGGGCATGTTCCCGGCTATAATCAGTGCTCCTTTGGAGGACTTAAACTCATTAATCCACACAGACCTGTAGGCTAGTTCATGCGCTTGGACGAGTTTAATAGCCTCAGCGACTTGAATGCCTGCTGCGATTCCGTTGGTGGAGGCCACGGCTGGGATGATGTTGCCTGCGATGGCCTTGCAGGTGAATAGGGAAAGCTGCGGGATTAGGAAGTTGAAAGCGCGGAGACTGCTAGCGCTCCATACAAACCGCAGGGCCCAGTCGTCATCCTTGTCAAAGGCAGTTCTAGACCGAGTGGCGCAGTGCTGACAGGTTTCCAGGAAAACTTGCAGGGCACTGTGTGTTTCTTCGCTGTCACTATCGAGAATTCGCTTGGGGACTTCTGCTTTGGACTGTGTGATGTCGCTGGAAAATAGCTTGATAGCAAGGTCTGTGGGCGACTGCAGTACCACATCACTCAGTATATTGGAGTCCTCCAACACTCCAAACAGTGCTTCATACAGGTACTTCGCCCACACAATGCAGTGCACTGGCTTATCCGGCGTCGAGCGAATCGTGCACACTGCATAGGTCTTCTGCATTGCCCGCGGCTCGCACTCAAAGCAGCCTGTAACAGGCGGGAAGTGCACACTCACCTGACCCAGAAAGCCCTGCGTGCCTGCCTCTATGAGCGGCTTTTTCAGGTACGCACATATGCGATTTACATGTCTGCGGGCCTCGTCATTATCCAGCGCGTTGAAAACGACCTGAAAAGGCTGGAAGAAGTCCGGTCCAAAGCGCTGCACAGGCGCCTGGATAGGCGTAATGAGGACGCCTGGACGGTAGGAAGTGACTACCTGGGCTGCTACTTGGGCTTTGGACTGGCCGACGTGCTCGGGACGGAAGAGGAATTGGCGGTTTAGGTTGCTGACGTCGATGTTGTCGAGGTCTAGGAGGCAGATGTCGGTGCAGCCTGACATGACCAGGAGCTTTAGGAGCTCGCAGCCGATCCCGCCCGCGCCGATTTGCAGCACTCTGCCCTGCATTATAACCCGCCATTCTACTACCAAACAGAGTCTCCGCGGTCGTTATCCTTTGCTTTCTCTCCCAGTAACTCAGGAAAAGTGTCGGACTGGCCGGAGAACTGCACTTGGAGAGGTCAGTTACCTATGAGGCCTGCCCCTGCTTCGAGACTTACTAGCTGTAATGGGGCTGGGACGAATCTATTTGCTCGTCTATAACCTGGCTATGGTCTTAGGCTGGGGCGCAATCCTCACAGGACTCCTATATAACGCCTACTCAGACCCAAAATCTCTCTGGCAGCCCTACACCCATCCCCTCCTCCGTCTCCTGACCCAAGTCTTCCAGACCGCAATGCTGCTAGACGTAGTGCACGCTGCTGTAGGCCTTTCCAGGACCTCTCCCATCACAGCCCTGCTCCAGGTCGTATCCAGAGTATGGGTAGTCTGGGGCGTTTTGGAGCTTCTCCCCAGTACTCAGAACTCCCTGACGTTGCTGTTCGCGTGGAGTTGGGCGGAGGTGATTCGCTACTCCCACTACATAAAGAGCGACATTGGGACTGTGGAGAAGTCCTCTTGGCTGCTCTATTTCCGCTATTCCGCCTTTATCCCGCTCTATCCGATGGGCGTGGCTTCGGAACTACTGTGTCTAAAGGACGCTTGGAGCGTTATATCCCACTGCTGTCCTCGCGTATTTTCCATTTCCATGCCCAATTCCTTCAACTTCGCATTCGACTACCGTTGGTTTATTCTCTATACAGTGCTGCCTGCCTATGTCCTAGGCCTTCCCTACCTTTACAGCTACATGCTGAGTCAGCGCAAGGCAAGGCTGCAGCCTAAAAGTGACTAGGCTAAGTCGTAGCTAGCATTAAGTCTTGGGAGTCTTCCATAGTCACTTCGCGGTTGACACAGAGTCCGAAGCAGCGGGGTCGCAGGGATATCTTAATGCGGTCTCTCGACAGCGCCCCAGCAGTCAGCGTAGTCCCACTAAAGAACGCGAAATCATTCTCATTGGGAGGAATAAGTATGGAAGAAGTATCAGAGCTAGTGACGCGGAAAGGCAATTCTTCCGTCACTTTGGTATTCAGCGGCTCATTCTCTGTTGCTTTCTTATGGGCGAATCGCTGGTGCGTGGTTTTGCCGGTGAGCAGGTTTCCGATCTGCACGAGACAGAGGGAAGTCACTGGGAAGGAGCAAATTCCACATAAAATCGCTACTGCCAGGCCGATATTTCGCCGACTTCGGACGATTGCCGTGCTTTTGAAAAAGTCGTGGTAGACTACATTGCTCTCCGGCAGCATTTCCGCGTAGTCCAGCGCTCCCAACGCACAGTGATACACGAAATCCAGCAACAGCATAACAATAAACACTGTGAACAGACGGTGGTTGCCAGCCCCTACACAGTTGTTGATCCAGGGACAGTGGTGGTCGAACTTCTTCACGCATTTCCCACAGTGTTGGCAGTGTCTAGTAGAGGAGTGGCGCTTAGTTTCACAGGAAGGACACACAGACTCCATGTTGTAAATGCTATATAGGTAAAGCAGGTCGTGGTCAGGGACAGACTCGACGTAGCCGGGGTTTTTGTTGGAGACCCAGAGGTACAGTAGGGAGTTGACTGCCATTAGGAAGCAGGAAGTGAATAGGAACTCTTCGCTGAGGCCGGGCAGGACGAAGAAAAAGACGAGGAGGTAGCGAAGTGCGAACAGGATGTGGAAAAACACGAATAGCAATTTGGACTGCTTAATCGGCTTGATCGGAGCCTTGATAGGGTTAATCTTCGCCAGACAACTCGGCTCATTAAGCACTTTCACCAAGTCAAACGCACGCACCAACATCGCAATATCACTGGGCGTCATTCCCTGGTCATCCTCCACCATCCGCGACGCCCCCGACATCAGCAAATGCCTCACAATCCTGTAGTTATTCGCCAAAGCCGCGAAATGCAGCGGAGTCATGTTCTCCCCGTCCCTCGCGTCTATGTCACTCGTCCAATTGCTCAGCAGCCAGGCAATTTGCTCCTGGTGTTCCAAGGCTGCGATGTGCAGGGGAGTCCTGCCGCGGGCGTTTCGGTCGTTTGCGTCCATTTTGAGCTGGAGGTGGAAGTAGACGAGCAGCCAGGCGATGCCTCGGGAAGCGGCGATGTGCAGGACTGTGTCTCCGTTTACGTCTCTGGCGTATATGTCCGCTCCCAGGGAGACGAACTCTTGCACCAGTTTCTAACTTGTCAGTACCATCCTTGCGTTCTGAGTGGCCATGTGCAAAGGCGTCCGATGGTCCTCAAAAGTAGCCTCATTGATATACTCCTTCATCACCTCAGCCGCTTTCTCTTTATATCTCCCCCTAAAAGCCGCCGTAATATGATTCAGCATCACCAAAAGCCGATCTTCTCCAACAATGCACAGCGTCAGCTCGTGAAACACTGCCTAGTCCTTACAAGTGGCATTTTCTGAGTCTCGCACAGAGGTCAAATCCTCGATTTCTGATAAAATCCGCTGGAATTCGCGCATGTCGCTGCGGACCATGGTCTGCACTAGTCGGTCTCGCACGCCTCCACACTCCATTTACCATATGAATGGAGAGATTCAAAGGCTGTCTTCTACCTGAGTCTGGGAAAAGAGAGTCGTGGGCGCGTCTGCAGGCTCAGCCTTCGGCGACTTGGTCTCTTCCTTGGTTTCCTTGACTCTGCGCAAAGCCTCCAACTCCGCATTACGCTTTTGCAGCTGGGTTAGCAGCGCTTTCAGCTCCTTCTGCTTCAGCTCCTTGAGGGCGATTTCCTGTTCCACCCTGACCTTTTCCCTGCTCATCCGCTTGGTGTCTTCCTCAGCGTCATTAACTCTCTGCTGGATTTCCTTGTTTTTGGCTTTCAGCATTTTCAGGTCGGTTTTGTTGGACTTGGTGAGGATTTCGACCTTTCGTTGGTACTCCGCCAGTTCCTTGGCTTGCGCTTCTGATTCGGGGGTGGGTGCGCCTGGCTTTCTTCTCTGCACTTCTCGATATCGCTCCTCCACTGCGACCATTTGCTCGTGCACGGCTTTCCACTCTGCCTGGCCAGTTGCAATGCGCTGCTTCAGTCCCTTCTCTTTGTCTCTCAGTCCTGTCATGTCTGTCGCTATTTTGTCCTCCAGACGTTTCATCTCAGCGTCATTATTGAGAGAACTGAGTGCAGAGCTCTGCCGTTTCTCCACAGTTTTGAGGGAGTTCTGTTCATCCTCGAGCTGGGCGAGTCTCGCTTTCAGGAAAGTCACTTGGTTTTCCAGGTCCGCGACCTTTTGGTCTTCTCTGGCTGCCAAATGGACGCGTAGCTGGGCGATTTCTCGCTTGTACTCCTGTATTTTCCCCATCAATGTCTCTACTTCTGAGTCTTGAGCTACTTGGTAATGTACTTTGAGAGAAGTTGGGCCGGGCTTGTTCCCTTTCCCCCGTTTTAATGGTCCTGAGAGTGGCTTGGAGGGACTCTCGCAGCTGTTCCAACTCCGACCTGAGGACGGAGTTCTGCTGTTTGAGTTTTTGCACGGCTACTACGACTGTGAGGTCGGTGGACTCTTGCACTCCGGACTCCATTGTATATGGAGTAGACTGGCCATTGATAGGGAAACCTGCTAGCAGTGCCAAACTCGCAGAAATGCGGGTTAAAGGACTGATAGAGAGCCGAGAAAAGGTCTTTTTCCCGTTAATTGGAGATATTTCTGCAGAATAGCAATTCTATTCTCATTTCTAGTGTAATTTCTGAGTCTGCAAGCTCGATTCTCTGTATTGCCAGCTGTAGTGTGCTCAACAGCCGTGTTCCGTTTGCTTCTTCTCATATATCCATTTGAAATCGATGGCGAAAAGGGAACGTCCTGCACGCGAGCGGCCTGACGAAGTGCACGTGATCATGGCCATGCGCGAGCACCAGAAAAGAAGCTCCAGACTGTACAAAGTCAGCGAAAGGTTCCAACTGAGTCCCATTTCCATGCATCTCATTACTCCCAAACCCACACTAGTCGACCCTCGCAAGGGCGGGGAACTGGCCTACAGAGCCACAGTCCATAGAGACCCTATTGTGGAGGCCTTTTCCAATAGTCGAATAGAAAGGTCGATTGCCACTGGAAGACAGACGCCGAATGAACGGTATAAGTCGCCGCAGACTTCGGCGCAGGAGTATGGCTGGTTCAACACTGAGCTAGTTTCGAAGCCTCGAAGCTCCTCCAACATGCACTACCGCCCCAGAACTCCCTGCCCCGAGACCAGCTTCGCAGAGGAGTACCTGAAGCAGAAGAAAGTGTGCGTGTTCAAAGTAAAGTCCAAGGTATAATCGCTAGCGAGGCGGCGGGCCTTTGAATAGTAGTACTATTTGAAATGCACGGTCATGTCAGGACTGGGTCGGACTCTTCCCCGCAGACGCTGGACCTATCGGAGCAGAAGCTGCAGGTGCTGCCTGACTTGCAGCTTTGCAAGCGATTGACGGAGTTGAAGCTGGATAAGAACCAATTGAGCACGTTTGGGAAACTGCCTGTGGGACTGGTTTCCCTTTCCGCCCGGGGCAATAAAGTCGCCTTCGTAGGGAACTTAGAGGCTGTAGCGCAGTCCTTGCAAGTGCTCGACCTCACCTCCAACCGCCTTATATCCCTCGAAGGCATCAGCAAATGCATACATCTCACCGAGCTCTACCTCGGCCACAACTACGTGGGCGACGACCAAATCCCCCTCCTCGCCTGTCTCTCCAGTCTGCGAGTCCTCGACATCTCCCACAACCACCTCCGCGACAACTCTGTCCTGCAGCACATCCACGGCATGCACAAACTAGAAGTATTCAACGCGTCCGCTAATGACTTTAGTGCATGTGAGTTTGAATCGTCGATTCCGTCACTGAAGTTTCTAATGTTGGACGATAATAAGCTGCAAAGGGTGCGGTTCGCGGGTGTGTTTCGAAGTCTGACGCACCTGTCTTGCAGAGAAAACAACTTAGTGGAAGTGGAGGGATTGGAGTGCGTGCCGAAGCTGGAAGAGGCGTATTTCGACGGAAACGAAATAGCGGAAGTGGGTGAGGAGTGGAACGAGTTGAAGACTTTGCAGACCTTTTCCCTGTCTTTCAACAGGATTGAGAAAGTTGCACAGTTGCAACTACCCCTGCTCCGCAGACTTAACGTTTCCCACAACAAGCTCAAATCTCTCGCATTTGTGTCTGGGTGCGGGCTGCTGGCTGAGCTGCAAGCCAGTTACAACGAACTGAAGGCGCTGTTTGCAGGCCAGTTGCCGGACTTGCAGCTGCTTTGGGTCGCACACAACCAGCTCAGATCGATGCAAGGGTTGGAGTTGGCGCCCAGACTGCAGCTGCTGCATGCTGGATTTAACCAGTTGCGGTCTTTAACCCGGCTAATGACGGAGTTGAAGGGAGCACCGTTGATTGCGAATTTGTCGCTAGTGGGAAACCCACTGACGCAGCTCTTTTACCCTGACTTGGAACAGCTGCCAGACCCTATGAAGGAACCGGACTTCGGCCTGCAGGACTACGAGGAAGTGTGTCCCTTGGACAGTACCAGCCGAGACCAAAGGACTACCTACCGCGCCTCGCTGATTTGCCAGTACGGCACTACCATTCAGGTCCTGGACTGTCTCAAAGTAGCAGACTCGGAGATAGAGGAAGCGCTTGCACTGGAGCGAAAAGGCGAATTTCTGCCTTTGTTCAGTCCCAGCAGTTCCCTCGAATCTGCGCATTTGGTGGACTCCAGGCGAAAAGACGCTCTTCGGTCCTTCGCGTCTCCCACCAATATGACCTACTCCCTGGAGACTTCCAGTGTGGATGTGAGTCGGCCCAGTCTGCAGCCCTCCGCTCCTATCCAAATCGCTGATACGCACACTCGCCAATTGAGTGCGACCAAGCTGACCTTCCCTCCGCCCTTGGATGATGACCCATTAGAAAGCTCCATCGAAGCCGCCCCCAGAAACTCCGCCGTCAGCAGCGCATCCGCCTCCTTCACCATCACTCCCGAAAGCCAATTCCGCACCTCCCGCATGTCCGGCACTCCCGAAGGCCTGCCAGCCCACTTCAACTCTCTCACCTCAATGGAAAGCTCTGCTGTCACTCCTGAAGACATCAACTTAAGTCGCTTGAAGTTCCATAGTTCCCCGGACGACCGGGTCCATTTGTTGACTTCTAACCTGAATTCGCCGGATTTGACCCCTCAGTCGAGTCAAAGAATTGACCTGAAAGTGCCGAGTAGGGAGGAAATTCCGGTGCAGACGGTGCATTCGCGCTCTCAATCGATGCCGCATCATAAGCTGAAGGCTGCGCCGCTGCTGGAAGAGAGTAAGCGTGCGAAGTTAAATCGATCTCCGTTGTCTGAGGGCGCAGCCAATATGTTCAACCACACTCTCAACCCGAAAGACCTAAGCTACGAAGCCAGTCCCACCAGCCTTGCCAAGCAGTTCTTCGCCCAGGGAGACCGAGAAGACTCCGTCGGCACTCCAGGGAAGAGCATGGCTGCTATATCCGAGCACTCCGAAGAGCTGTCCGAAGGCGCCAACGACCTCTTTTTCCCTGACAAGCGCCAAGAAATGAGTTCAATTATATGCGAAAGTGTGAGTCCGCCAGGCCTATTCGCCTCTTCAACTAGGGACAAAATCAGAGAAAAGGAACAGGAATTAAGCGAAAAAATCAAACGAATTTCCGCGAAAGCGAAAGAATTGGAACTGGACCCAGTCCGCACGTATGAAAGTATCCAAGAAGTCCTGGAAAGCGAACAGCACTCTTTGCAGGCGTCCGGCCGATATGGTGCGGACCGGGAATTCCAGGCTGCTTATGAAGAAACGCTGAAAAACATGAAATCAGAACTGAAAGTTCGATACGCGGAGTATAAAAAGATGCTGAGAATTGCGCAGTTGGAGGGGAAAAACGGACTTGCAGGGTCTTCCACTCTTCGAAAACTATCAATTGACCTCGCAATTCCTGCAGTTCCTGAGACTTTGCAGAGGCCGGATTCCAGACATAGCAAGCGGGAGGGGAGTCCGAAGCACCACCACCACTGCTGTAGACACAGACACAGACATCACCACTGCTCAAAGAGACAGAGGTCGGTGCCGCTGCAGACTGATAATGGAGTGAAGGAGAACTTGGGGGTGAGGGTGATAACGCTGAGAGAGGCCTGCACTTCGCCGAAGCGGGCTGAGGAGGTGAGGCCGCTGCAGGAGAGGAAGACGGTTAGAGAGGTGGCCACCAGTCCCCAAAGGCCCTTAGAACGTCTGGAGGCCGCCACCAGTCCCCCCAAAGCCGCTGCCCTGCCTCCCAGGCCCCAAAGCAAGAACCAGGCCAAGGCCAGCTTCGACGAAATCCGAACAGACACCTCCTCCCTGCGTTCCTACTCCAATGAAGGTCTGAGGAAGGAGGCCAGTGTCTCCAGTCTGGGGTCGGAACTGAGGACGATCGAGGAACTGCCGCCCATATCCTCCCGAGTTCCCACGGAAGGGAGTGAGTACAGCTATGTCAATACGCAGGAAGACGCAGAGTTCGGGGCTACTTTCGCACCTACCCGCGCTAACGAATCCCTCACATCTCCCCACTTCAACAGCGCTTCTCGAGCCAAAACCACTCCAATCCGCCTGAGAACTGACCCAAGTCCAGCCCTACGGCCTCCTTCCAGGACCGACAGCCTATCCGGCTCTTTCGAGCGGCCCAATTTCTGCAGAACGCCGGAAAGTCAGACAGTTTCAGGCTGCATGGAGTCGTTTACACTGCGAAATAGAGGGTCTGTAGCGGAGTACATGGACCAATTGGTGGTTTATGCCTGCACTCCCTCCAGGCCAATACTCAACTCTGAGGCTGCGAGTCCTATTCAATGCCAGTTGTCTGCGAAAGGCAGCGAATTCGCTCTGATTTCGCAACTACTGGAAAACACCGGTAGATGTCGGATTCAAGCGATTCGAAAGACATATACGTACTTGCAGCAGCGTACTCTTCACAATTTGTGCACAGGCAGCGACCTGCCAGACAGCTATTTCCTCAATAGAGATTCAGCCTCTGGTGGACTGCAAGTGCTATTTCATGGTGGAGCGCTGCAGATGCTAGATGACTTGTGCAGCCGTGCACAGGGCTTTAAGGAGGTATATGCAGGCAAGCCCGGCGACCTGGTTTTCAGCGACTCTCCGGACATAGGCGACCGGTACTTCTATAAGAACCAACTGAGTGGCGGGGCGCAGCTAGAGGGAAAGCGCTGGCGGGTGCTGTTGGCACTCGTAGCCATAGGGAAGTGCTACCAGGAGACGGAGGCGTTTGAGAGTGTGGCGAGGGCGGGAGAGACCTATATTGCGAGGATGAGGGCGGGAGACTACCAAAGCGTCTACTTCCAGCCCAATCGCATCTACTTGTTGCTGTACCCGGACAGAGCTGTGCCTGCTTATTTAGTCGAATATAGGCGCATTTAGTAGTTTTTAGCCCGAATTGAGCAGATTACCCACATTTGTGGGCTCTTCAGTTGTTGCTTTAAAGTTGCAGAAACTATTGAGTTCTATCTGCTTTCACGATATGCTCCAAAGCGATGTCGCTACCATCCAGCCTCTGTCAAGTCTGCCAGACTATAAAGATGCCTAGGAGTCTAGTCTAATAGGGCCGAAAGGTCTGAATTTATAGGAACAAGAGCCAGTCAAGTATGCTTCCGAGACCTCCAAATGACTTGTCTAGCTGAGTAGCTGCAAAAGCGATGTGCGCCTCCAGACTTGCTTCTATGCACAACTTCGTAGCAGTGGTAGCAGTAGCGTCTGGAAGGACAGCCGACGCAGAAGCCAGTGGCCTGCTCCTCGCACCCTGAGCACTTCATCTGACCTGAATAAGTGGTACTGAGGAGCAAGGAAGCAGTGCCCACGACTGAGGAACTTAGGGAGGTGATAGTGCTGCGGGCACTCTTGGACTCATGAGGTGGCACCAGCAATGGCGTTTCAGTCTCTGATGGGAGTTCTGAAGGGAAGTAGACGTGCGGCAGAGTAGAGAGACTGTGCAGGTCTTCCAGGCGAATGCCAGGGAGATGGGAGTCCTTGTCCTGACCTACAGGTTTGGAACGGCTGCAGCAGCTCCCTAGTCTGAGGAACCAGGACTCCATTGCGAAAGTCTAAGTCTAGGCTTGCACATACACGCGCTCGCGCTGAAACGTCCCGATCGATTTTTCCAAGTCCTCCAGCCTCCTCTCCAGTTCCTCCTTCAGTCGAATCACCGAAGTCGCATTCGACCCTAGCGGCAGTCGATTCAGGTCACTCATAGCCTTGCTCTTCTCTCCCTCCAGACTTTGCAGAGTCGCAATTTGCTCGGATTTAGGGAGCAAGCGCATGCCGGGTGGACATCTGGCAGCTGCAGCGTCCTGCTGGCGCTTTGCAGAGTCTGCTACGGCTTGGTTTATGCGCTGGAGGTAGACCGGGACTCGGCCGAAACTGGGGTTGAGGCTTTGAGGCGTGTCGTCTCTGCGGACAGGCACAGTCTTGGGAGTACTGAAAATAGCCTTGTGGGCGTTTTCCCTCACATAGTCCTTGGGACCGGTTGGGCTGAATTCGGGGATTGCAGTGGGCTGCAGCTTCGATTTCCGCAGGGCTTGGATCTCTTCTGGCTTTTTGAACACGAGGGAGGCCACGCTACCGAACCGAGAGAGCTTGAACGGCTGCGTCCTGGGAGCGCTTTCGGCCAGGCGACGCTCTTTCACTTCGATCTGCAGCTTGCGCATTGCGGTGTAGTTGCGCTGGGCGTAGTCTGCGCTGGCTTTCAACCCGTGGTGCTTGTCAAACAGTTGCGCGACTTGGTCGTTTTCTATGCGCTGGACTCGCATCATGCGCTGCATTGCTTTAGCTTACAAGGGACTATGGCCTTACAACGCTTGCAGATCTTGCACTTCCTTCGACACAGTCGATTTCTATATGCTTTTTGATATGACAAAAAGAACTACGGCCGTTCGTGGTGTTTTTGGCTCTTGAGAAAGTTGGAATAATCGAATTACTATGAGTAGATTAAGACTGCGCGAATGGGTTGTTCTGAGCATTTCGACTTGCAAGCCGCGAGTGACTGCATGCACCTTACATCATTTTCAAGTCCGAAAGTCGTTGATAAATCGCACTCAATCGATGTGTAGCGAAGACAGAAGCGTCCTCCTCCTCCGCATCTTCCTCTAAAGACTTAGTAGTAGCAGCGGCTGTATGCGTGTTGGCTGTCACCAGGTCCAGCCAGTTTTTCCACCCTTGGGAAGAAGTGGCGGGGTTTGCTCTTTCGAAATCTTCGAAGAAGGTGGGAGCTGCTTTTTCGTAGTCGTCGTAGTAGCCGGGGAGAATGCGCTCGGATATGTCGTTGGGGTCGATCACTGCCACAGCTGCTTTAGTGAACAGCCGGTCCAGTGGACAGAGCCAAAGCAGAAAGCCGACACCTACCCCTACTGCAGGGAGCAGAATATGCACAGGGTTGATATAGTAAGTCAGCACTAAGTTGGCAGCCAAATACTCCAGCGCAAGTATCGGCATCCAAGTCAGCACGCTTTCAGACAAATCCGCACCCATCAGTCTGGGCCGAGCATGTCTCCTCAGCAGGAGATACTAGCTGCTTCTTACCTTCGCACAAGCGTATCCGCATACTAAAGTCAGCACGGCTAGAGGCAGAATGAGCGGCTCTAAAGCGCAGAAAGTTGTAGTGAGAAACAGGATCTTTAGGACATTTGCATAGCGCTGCGCTAAGTCGACAGGCACATTTTCCCAGACTTCGTTGGCGCGGATCTGAGTGAGGGACAGAGTACCAGCCCTGTCCGCTCTCTCTAACAGCCAGCGCTTTAGCAGTTTAGCCATATGCATTGGGGAGAGGAGATATGTGAGTGACCCGACAACAGCCTCAGTCAGCATTAGCGAGAGCAGGTCTCGCACTAGTCCAGTAGGTGCGAACCACTGAGCGTCTTGGAAGGGGTTCATAGCCACCAGTACTCCCGTCGAGTTCAAAGCCATTAGGAGAATTAGCTTGTGAGCCACGGACTGGTGGAAGTGAGTCCAGCTGTGATGAGCTTCTTTCGCGGTCAGTACTCGAATAATAACGCTGAGTACTTTGTTGGAAAGCACGATCAGGACTGAGAGAAGGAAACTGTAGGCTGTGAACTCGTAGTACACATCCACTAGTTGGCCAGTCTTCAGTCCTTGGAACCAGTACCGCTGCAACTCTTTGAGCCTTATCATCGCGTAAAAGTTCCCGCCGATCAGGGAAAGAGAAACCACCCAGGTCACTGCCCTCCTGAATTGCCGGTACCGCCACCCCACACCAAGGTTTTCCCACAAAATATCAGATGGCTCCGGGGCTAGCCGGGCGATGAAGTAGCTATCCACGAAGTCTTGAGATTGAGAGCCGCACAGATTATGTGCCAAATACCGACAAAACAGTTGCAAGTTTGTTTTCCCCCATAGTTTCGACACTTTCCGTGCATCAGTTTGTCGTCTAAACGTCACAAAAGCTTGTCCCACTTGTCTTTCCTTGCACCCCGCGCGAAACAGCATCTGCTCAGCCTTGAGTTTCTCTTCCTCTTGTGCAATTTCGGCCTGAGTCTCAGCAATTTCAGCGGATTCTACATAGAAAATACTGCCTTTGGAGGCTTGTAAGGACAGTAGATGTTCATGCAGGTCAATAAGTTTCTGTATGGAAATGAGATAAAAGTCCAAATCATATGCAATGTTAAGGCTGTAAATCTGCGCCTTTTGCCTGTCTCCAGTTCCTTTGTTTTCAAGGAATTCCTCCAATACCGCGCAGTCGAAGTCCGTCCTTAGGTTCTTCACCCACACAGAAAAGTGCCCAGGCCGCACATCGTCCACAGACAGCACTGCTACTCTCCCCCTCAAATAAGCCCTGAACCAAGCTGCAGTCACCAACAGCCACAGAGCCGCCAGCACGTGAGCTAGTCCCTGCCACCATGCCAATTGACTGTAGTCCTGGCCGTAGCCGCCTACTGAGAGGGAAATGTACCAGGAGTCTAGTCCTCCGGACCAGTAGCTGCCTTTGCCTTGGAGGTAGTTGTCAGCGGCGCATGGCAGTCCTGCAAGACACTATATGCACCCTACCAGTACAAGCACGCAGAGGCCCAGACTGTACCTGAGGAAGTAGAAGAAGAGCGGAAAGCCCACGCCCAGTTGATTCAATTCACTCACCGAGCAGAACAGTGGGAACAGAGGCGCATTCTGTGTGTCTGGTACCGCTGGCAAGTTGCAGCAAGCGCACACTAGCAGGTCCCGGTCCACTGCCACTCGCGCCCAGTCTCTCACTCGGTTCGCTCTGCCGTGCACTCTCGCCTGCGCTAGGTCCGCCTTTGTGTAGTTCAGACTTTTGATGTTATGTCCTAACATGCACTATATCCCCTACCCCTTTAGTCCACTGCACAGACACTGCTGCGACCTTAGCACTGCATGGTAGGGGCTGCATCTAGTGCTAGACTCAGGAATGGGGGCCACTCGACTAGAATTCGGAGTGCGAAACGCGCAAAGTATCATACAGATCTCTATATCCGAGTCCAGAATGCGCACTACAGCGGTCCTGGGCTGCTTCCACTCGTAAATATGCCAGTTTTTAACTAAACAGCGACGTCACATTCTCTATATAATGAATCCGCCGATGGACTGGGATCTGCCGATGGTGTTCGTGGAAGACGATCCTCTGTGTTCCTTCCTGAACACGCAGGAAGACTGCCCTCCCTACAGTCCCAAGCCGCTAATCCACGATGAAAAGCGGCTCAAGCGCCTTGCCCGCAACCGCGAGTCCGCCCGCACTTCCCGTAGGCGCAAGAAGCAGAAAGTCCAGTACCTGGAAAGCCGCATCCAACAGCTTAACGAAGAAGCTGCAACTCTCCGGAAAACTGCAAGTCTGCCGAAGGTGCCGGATACCCCTTTCTTCCAAAGTCGCCAGCAGCTCTTCTCCAAGCTGTCTGCCGCCCTCGCTAATTCCAGCACTTCCGATGAAGTCATAGAAGGGATTTTAGACGAACTGCGAGATCAGGTGGGAGCCACTGGCAAAACTCGTGTGGAGACGCTTATTAAGACTTTCCAGCAGACTATGGACATGATGATTCCTATGCATGTCAAGTTCTTTCTGTGGGTGTGTGGGGCGGATGGGGTCATTCCTGGAGCGCCGCAGTGGACTGACTTGGTGAAAGTCGCGAATTTGACTGAAGAGCAAGTGGGGTCGATTCAGGAGTATCAAGGCATTTTAGGACATGAAAGGACTCAGTTGATGGAGTGCTTTGAAAGTCTGAAGCGCATGATCAATAAAATCGTCCGACACTCGAAGTCTCTCCACTCCCTAATGGACGAAATGCGCCTATTTTTGAAGCCGCGACAAATCGGTCACTTCTTTCTGTGGCTAGCCAAGTACCACCCCGACCTAGAGACCGAACAAGTCCTAGCCAGCTCCACAGCAGTGATCAAATCCGAGTAATAGCTTGGCTATAATATATGGCGGCCACCCTGCAAGTCCGAGGGGTGGGACAGGCACTACCCAAGTCCACCCCTCCGATCCGCGTTAGCCAGTTCGAAGCGATTCTGCAAGAGTCAGAGCAGCAAATTGCGGCTTCTGCGACGATTAGCGAGGTTTTCGACTACAGCAAGTCTGCTGACATAACTGCACTGAGCAGTCTTCACGTCAACTCGAACTCCATGTTCGTGGAGCTCAAGGAAAGACTGGTGCACTACTACCAAGACGCTGCACTTCCGCAGCCCCGGCTGCACCCTGAGAAGTCCAAAGCCTGGAAGCACTTCCTGTACAACTCCCTGCATCGACTGCTTGCTGAGGTCATTTTCACTGAGGAGAAGGAACAGCAGGAAACTTGTCTCCTGCGTGTGTTTCAATGGTACTACGAAAAGGTCAAGCGGCCGATGCTGAATGCAGTGGTCGACTACCCTGTCTCCGAGGAACCCGCAGACCCTCAAACAACCGAGCAACCAGTGGCAACCCCCTCCGAAGAACGCCTGCGCAAGTACAGCCGCAGACAGATATTCTCCGCCACTCACCGAACTGAAGCCACCATGTCTCGTCCAGGCACTGCCAACCTCACTGCCACTCGAGGAATCTTGCCGCTGTCTCGGCCTATGACTGCGGCTTCCAGGCCGATGACTGCCTCGGGGCCGCTTTCTGCGGTTTCCCGCCCTGGGACTGCACTGCTTACTGGGATTAGGAAGAGTGCATGGGGGGAAAACACTGTGTCCACTTCTGCATTTACAGGCGTTGGAGATCCGTCGGCTGAACCGAGGGCCGGGCCTGCGTTCTCATCGACATATGTCCACTTCACGCCCTTTGAGAGTGAAGAGGACCAAAAGGCAGAAGAGCGAATTCAGGCAATCCTATCAAAAGACCAGGGAGATGAGCGGCTGGCCCAGGAAATGCGCGAAAAGGTGTACTCCTGGAGCGTCACAAGAGCCAGACAGGAAGAAGAACTGACTCGCAGAACCGAAGGCAACCGCTTCGCCAGCCGCTTCGAATCCCGCGGGCTCCTCTCCCGCCCCCGCACAGCCCTGCCCTCCCTCAAATCAGTCAAATCCGTCCCTTCCATCGACCTCACAAAAGACCCTGAAAAGCCTGTGGCTGAGGAGGCTGTCCCTGTGGTCAGTTCCACCGTCCCTCAAGTTCCCTATTTTTCTGACTATGAGAAGGTGAATCGAGTTCGCAAGATGCATGGGAAACTGATAGAAGCGACGGATCATCACGAATTTGAGGACTTTCGCGCCAATGAAACTGGAAGGTCCACTTTGAGTGCGTACCAAAATGCAGTCAATAGGCCGAAAACCGCAGTGCCCAGACCTCTTTCCTCAGGAGCCCTGTCTCGCCCTATGAGTGCAGTCACTACAGGCCTGGGCAGTCTTCAAAACTACCCCATCAGTGATGGGAGATTGGCGCAAATGGCAGAGATAAACGAGGTGAAGAGCAAATTAGCGCTCAGAGGCGTGGCTGTGGACTTTGGGAGTCTGTCCGCAGCCCTACTAGTGCCTGAGGACTTGCCTCCTGCACGTCTAACCGCCCAGAGCATGCCGGACTATGGCGCCAAAATGATGATCGACCCTTTCTCGAAGCTGGGCAAGAAGAAGAAAAAGAAGAAGAAGCTGAAGCGGAAAGGCAAAGGCAAGGGCAAGGGCAAAAGAGCCTAATCCTAGCTATGCTAAGCTGCTTGCGCCACTAGTTGTGCGAATGCACTGACCTTGTCTCGGAGTCTCGCACTTTCGCAGGGACCGCAGCTGTCCAGGGCATTGAGCAGAGCTGTGGCTGCGCCTAGTAACGAGGCTTCTTCAGGCTGTTTGGAGGGAAACTCCCTGCGAATGCCTTGTATCTCTTCGTATACATCGTAGCAGAACTCACTGACTTGACTCACTTCCTTGCGAGTGATTTCCACCTCTATCTCTGTTTCCCTGTACAGCTGAAACAGTGAGTCCACCAGTCCTTCCTCCGCCCTGGCAATATCCGCACTATTTACCCGCTCCTCCGCACTCATACGACTCAGCAGCAAGTCACTGCCCGCAGCAGTAAGTCTCCCTGCTACTTTGTCCACCTCCCCGAGTATGTTCTTCGCCCGGCTCTCTAGAGCCGCCATACAGTCAGCAGCTTCCTGACTGGCTCTTCCTGAACGCAGGGAGTAGACCAGGAACTTGCTGAATTGCACCACTATGAGTTCGACGAACTCGGGCTCGCGCTGCAGACAGGACTTGACAGCAGGGAGCAGCCCGGGGGAGCGGCTTTCTAGGTCTTTGAGCTTCTGAAACAGGCCTTTAGTGATACTTCTGTGGACCTTCCGATCCTCCTCTATGGCTTGGATGCAGGCCAACAGCTGTGTGCGCGAGTTGGTGAGTGGACTGGTCTTCTCACTGACATGTGTCAACTCCTGGTTCAGCTGTCGCACAGTGTCCTGCAGCTTCCCAGCGGCAGCTCTCTGCTTGCTCAGGAACACCACCAGTTCCGTCCTTGCGATTTCCTGGTCCAGGGTGTCTGCGAGTGGCTCTCCTGCCTGATTCCTCCGTCGACGAGCTGCTCCTGGGCCGCTGGGCTGACAGCAGGAATTGCCCATCCTTATACTCCCATAGCGAAGGCTGGAACTGCGGTAATACGGCCATTCTCCGTGAACTAAAGCTTATCTACGTACTCTTCCAGAGGCGGGATGTCTTCTCTCAGCCCCTTGCGCTTGCGGATGCCACGGACTATTTCGCTGGCCTTGGTGGTCACGTCGAGCGGATCTCCGGTTACGATCTGCCAGTGGTCGAATACGCATTGCGGGAAGGCTTGTCCCGAAGTCATGGACCGTAGAGAGGCGGTGAAGCCGAAGGACTCAGCCACAGGCAGGTAGGCCTTCACCATACTCATAGGAGTGCCCTGGACCGGCTCCTCAGAGTGCACGATGCCTCTGCGAGTGTTCAAACACTGGTACACTCCTCCGATACTGTCCGCCGGCACCTGGATTTCCACCAGGAACATCGGCTCCTGCAGCGCTGGCATTGCCGTCAACTCGCTCGCGTAGTACACGCGTCTCGCCGTAGGGATGATCTGCCCGCCTCCTCTGTGAATGGCATCCGCATGCAGAGTGACATCCATGATGTTGATCCGCACTCCACGCATGTTTTCCCCACACAAGGGACCTTCGCGAGTCGCCCACTGGAAGCCGTTCTGCAAGGAGTCCCGGATTTCGCTGAGGTACTGCACTCCGGTAGTAGTGTCGACCAGTACGTTCGCACCAGTGTTGTCAGGTCCGAAGTCCCACAGCTTCTTCACGTCGTTGGGGTCCCAGTTGTAGGTCCCGCTCAGCAGGTTGATCAGCACCTTTTGGTCCATCTTGGGAGCGACTCTGCCTTGCTCAATGTCCTCAGGGAGTCCTTCGCCCATCGGCACAGCCACGCAGTAGAGACGGTTGTGCTTGTTGGGAGACTTGGACAGGCAGACTTGGTTGGACTGGGCAGTCACGGTTTCCTTGTAGGTGACCACGGGGTCAGACTTGATCAGTTCGATGCAGGCGAACTCGCCTTCCAGGTCGTTCAGGCAGATTTCCACGTGTAGTTCTCCACTGCCCGCAATGATGTGTTCCCCGTTTTCACTCGATGTGCACTGCACCAATGGGTCACTCTTTGACAGCTTCTTCAGTCCTTCCACCAGCTTGGGCAGGTCGGCAGCGTTCTTTGGCTTCACGGCCACACGGACCACAGGCGACACGGAGTACTTCATTGTTCTGATGTTGTGTGCATCTTCGTGGTCGGAAATGGTACCGGTCTTCAGTAGGTACTGATCCACGCCGACCAGTCCCACAGTGTTGCCCGCGGGTACGTCCTGGATAGGCTCAGTGGTGCGGCCCATCATGAGGACAGTGCGCTGGATGGACTTGATAGACAGGTCGTTCTTGCTGCCGGGTTGGTAGTTGGCGCCCATGATTCTGACCTTCTGTCCAGTAGCCACAGTGCCGGAAAAGACACGGCCGAAGGCGAAGAAACGGCCTCTGTCCACGGTGGGCACCATCTTGGAGATGTAGAGCATGAGAGGGCCCGCAGGGTCGCAATTCCTCATGGCAGTGCCGCAAGGGTCGTCAATGGGCCCTTCGTAGAGGACTTCAGTCCGGTAGGCTCCGGCGGTCTTGGGGGACGGCAGGTGGATGATCATCATTTCCAGCAGGCAGTCAGCCGCGTTCAGCCACTTCTGCATGATTTTCTTCAGCAGCTTTCTGCCCTGCAGCTCTCTGTCCTCGACCTTCAGCTGAATCCCGAGCGCTGGCAACATCTTGTCCAGAGCCTCGTTATTGCCCTCCATGCAGGCGGAGGCAATGCGCTGGATGGGCTCAATGACCATGGTGCAGAAGCATCTGCGCAGGAGGGCCCCGGAGTCAGCAACTGCGCTCTTCTTCCACTTCTTGCCTGGGCCGTCGAAGTAGTTCTCGCCCCATAGACGGTCCATCATCTTGGACTCTTCCACTCCGAACTTGGCGGCGTAGATGTTCGCGAACTGCCTCAAAGTGAAGGCCCAGCCCATAAGTCCCGACCCAAAGGCACAGTTTGCCTTGCTGGGGTCAATCATGAGGTCACCCATGACGCCAGTATCGTAGGTACTGATGATGACGTTCACCTTCTCAATGGTGCGAGAGAAGTTCTGGTACATGGCCTCGGAGTCCAACTGCAGCTCCAACATGTTACGGTCCACTTTGTTGACGATGAGGACTGGCTTGATGCGCTCAGCCAGGGCTTGCCGCAGCACGGTTTCCGTCTGGACGCACACACCCTCTACACAGTCGACCACGACCAAGGCGCCGTCAGTGACTCTGAGGGCAGCTGTGACCTCTGAACTGAAGTCCACATGTCCTGGGGAGTCGATGAGGTTGATGAGGTAGTGAGGGTTGGTGCTGGTCACCAGGGCGGAGTTGCCCTTGTATTCGTAGTAGAGAGACACGCCGGTGGACTTGATGGTGATGCCCCGTTCGGCCTCGTCCTTGCGCGTGTCCATGTAGCGAGTGTCTCCGGCCTTCGCCTCTGCGATGATGCCCGCCTTAGCGATCAGGGAATCGGTCAAAGTGGACTTACCGTGGTCTACGTGAGCGATCACGGACATGTTCCTGATGTTTTCAGGCTTGTCCATGATTACGCGGATTTCGTCCACAGTGAAGTTCACCATCCCGAATGCTTATTTTTATCAATCCTAACCATTGAATTGACCATTTTGCCGTCAGAGGCCATCGGACCCCCAGGCCGGTCTGGTTTGGACGAAGAGGCCGAGGCCACGTCGCACGCTTAGAGCTTAAATCCGCACTGTAAGGCCTCTCCCAAGGAGATTGGACGCTTGCCGAAGACTCAATCCCACCGTTAGCCGATGAAAATGCAAGTCCAGGGAAAGACCCAGGCAGTCCAGGAAGAGGGGAACAGTGAGGCAAAGGGTACCAAAGGCCCTGCAAAGTCCATGCACTGCCCTATCAATGTCCAGTCCTTCACTATAAAGCCTTGTAGTCACTCCCACTTCTAAACTCTCCTTAGACAGACCCCTGCGAACAGCTGTGTTGGCAGAGTCCCCCGCTCTAGTCCCAGTGCTGTGGCCATATTGATGATGTGGTTCATATTCCTCACCCTCGCTGCACCTGTGATGTCAGTGGACCGCCACAAGTTCAAGCGCTGTGAAGACGCGAACTTCTGCTACCGCAACCGCTACCTTGCTCAGCACCACGTCCTCACTCAGGAATCCGGCCTGCGCTATGACATGGACTTCCAGATAGATCCAGGCTCAGTGTCTCTGTCTGGACATGAAATCGCCTTCGAGGCAAAGAGTGTATTTGAGGGAGAAAACCCGTTTGCAGGCGTGCTGAGTGTGTACGAAGGCGGAGTGCTGCATTTCCTTCTCAAGGAGAAGCAATCGATCTTTACACGATACCGTGTGCCCTACGGAGAGGTGATAAACCCCGAGCAGTTGCGGCCTGTGAAGGACCTGCAGCAGGCCTCCAAGTCTGAGGACAAACTCGAGTACGTGTCCGGCACTACACGTGTACTGCTCTCCTTCGTGCCTTTCAAGCTGCAGACCTACTACCGAGACCAACTCGTGATCACGGTCAACGACCGGTCTTTGTTCAACTTCGAAAGATACAGACTGCAAGAGGACCATTTGCCCTCGGCTTCCTCAGAAGACGAAACTCCCAACGTTGTCCCGATCCTTGACGGCAGTCAGGTGAGAGACGATGTTGGGTCCACGAAGTACCAGGAAGGCCAGTGGAGGGAGTCCTTTGGAGGCCAGGTGGACGCAAAAAAGAAGGGACCCAGCAGTGTGGCTGTGGACGTTACTTTCGCTGCAGCGACCCAGGTCTATGGCATTCCCGAGCACGCGGATTCTCTGGCTCTGCGCGACACTGTGGGGAACGAGCCCTACCGTCTCTTCAACGGAGACATATTTGAGTACGAACTGAATGAACGCATGGCGCTCTACGGCGCTATTCCCTTCATGGTCAGCAGGGCCAAAGGTGTGAGTGGAGGTTTCTTCTGGGTGAATCCCTCGGAAACCTTCATCGACATTGAGTCTGCCTCAAGTGGCAAACGCACGCATTGGATGTCAGAAACAGGCGTATTGGAGTTTATGACGATCACTCGGGCTGACCCAATGGCTGTGATTCAAGCCTACACCCTACTAACCGGCCCAGCGACTCTACCTCCGCTGTTCTCTCTCGGCTTCCACCAATGTCGCTGGAACTACAATGACCAGGGGGATGTGTTGGCTGTGAACGCTGGATTCGACAGACATGATATCCCTGTGGATGTCATCTGGCTGGATATTGAGCACACTGATGACAAGAAGTACTTCACTTGGGACAGTAACAAGTTCCCAGACCCTAGCGCCATGCTATCCACTCTGGGTGTCAGCAAGCGGAAACTGGTGACCATCGTAGACCCGCATTTGAAGAAAACCGACTCCTATCCGCTCTACCAAGAAATGAGCAGACGGAACTACTTGGTGCAGAGGGATAACGGAGAACAGTACGATGGACACTGCTGGCCCGGCACCTCGGTCTGGCCAGACTTCACGAGAGAGGAAGTGAGGCTGTTCTGGGCTCAGCAGTTCGCTCATACAGCCTATCCCCACTCCGCACCCAATCTATTCACATGGAACGACATGAATGAACCCGCAGTCTTCAACTCTGCGGAACTCACAATGCCGAGAAGCAACCTACACGGTGACTACGAACATCGAGATATTCACAATATATATGGGTACTATATGCACAAGGCCACTTTCCAAGGTCATTCTTTAAGAGGACAAGAGCGGCCGTTCGTCCTGACACGCAGCTTCTTCGCAGGGTCTCAGAAGTGGGGGGCTGTGTGGACCGGGGACAACCAAGCGAAATGGGAGTACTTGGACTACTCCGTGCCAATGATGCTCGGCATGGCTACAGCCGGCTTCAGCTTCATCGGGTCAGACGTAGGCGGCTTCTTCGGAGACCCGAGCAAGGAACTGCTGGTCAGGTGGCATCAAGTGGGCGCCTACTCGCCTTTCTTCAGAGCCCATGCACACATTGAGACCAAGAGACGAGAGCCGTGGCTGTTTGGAGAGCCCGCTACGACTCGCATACGTAACGCCATCAGAGAACGGTACCAGTTGCTACCTTACTGGTACACTCTCTTTTATCAATACCACTCCGAAGGCTCGCCAGTGGTGAGACCCCTGTTCGTCCAATTTCCCAATGACGACCTGGCGGCCTCTATTGACCGCAGTTATATGGTGGGGTCTGGACTGCTGGTAGCCCCGCCTCTGCGATCAGATCAGCGCGAAGTGGATGTGTACCTCCCCCCCGGCCGCTGGTTCGACTATCACACCTGGACAGAAGTGCCTAGTGGCCGCTTCAATGCACCAGTGAGTGAGGACTCCATTCCTGTGTACCTCCACGGAGGAGCCATAGTGCCGAGACAGGACCGGGCCAGAAGAAGCTCCGGCCTCATGGCATCAGACCCATACACCTTGATTGTAGCCTTGGACTCAAGCTTCGAAGCCTTCGGACATGTCTACTCCGACGACTGGAGCACCAACGCCTACCAGTCCGGCACATACATGTACTCGCTACTGACCTTCAAGGACTCCACGCTCAAATACCAGATGCTGCAGAAGTGGCAGAAGCCAAACACAGTGGAGCGCATTGTCATTCTAGGCCTGCCTAGTGTGCCGAAACGCATTGTGGTGAATGGGGCGGAGGGGTATGAAGTGGGCTTCTACGACTATACGAACGGCGCTGTGGTCATCAAACTGCCGAGTGTGTATCTCAGCGTGGACTGGTCGCTTACACTTAAGTACTAGGTAGATATGAGGGAAAAGGTTATAATATGGTGGATTTGCCTAGAGAAGCAGAGATCCGAGGTATGAGTCCGAAGGCTTTGCAGGTCTTGCTGGAGACGGACTACCAACTGGTCCTGCCCACGAAGTGCTCGGAACGCTTTCTGCTGGAAGTCGTGAAGAGGGAAAAACTGGCAATTCACGGCTTCCATGCACGCCATTTCCACCTGACTGTAGCGAACTCGACCAAGAGGAAGGCTTTGGAAGAGCTGGCGAGAAGCAAAGAAGCGCTCCAACCCTACCTACCCAATGAAAAGATCGAAGATAGGGACTGGCTCGTGCAGGTAATTGCCACTGTGGATGTGGACTTAGTGCTTACCTTGCAACTCGAGGCGCTGAGGTCCAAAGGCAGGTGTTTGAAGGCTAAACTAGCAGGGTGAAATGTGTATCTATGTCCATTCACGTAATAATATGTCCACTCGCCCAGCGTTTCTGAGCGATTCATTCATGCCGGACCTGTTCAAGGCTGTGGCGACCACTGTGAGTTCCTCCAAGTCGCTGCCCAGGGTAGAGGACCAGGCCTATCTGCAGGCGTTTCCCTGCTTCCAGCCTGCAATCAGCGCTGTGCGTAATCACGCTAAGGGCCTGTTGGAGCGGTTGCTGCGCTTTGTGAAGTCTCAGGGCGGGAATTTGGGGTACGATGCAGTGGTGGAGGCTAGTGATGACTGTCTGGACAATGTGGCTTTGGGACTGGAGGCGAAATCCACTCAGAGTCAGATGAAAAAGCTGCTCAGCCAACAGGTCCTCAAATTTGACTTCCCCTTCTTAAGTGTGGACAACTCGCGACTGCCGTTTAAGCCGAAAATCTCTCGCAAGCCGAATGCACTGGTGCCGCTGGATACTAGGAACTGGAGCAAACACCCGTACAGCCAAGAAATCCGCGCTCTGCAGGAACCTCAGCCCAGGACTCCCGCCCCTACAACACCTCTGTCCTTGGCACAAACACCGTTCCTTATGGTGACTACTATTGAGGAACTGCAAGTACTCCTGCCGCAGCTTAAGCAGTGCACTGAACTGGCTATTGACTTGGAACACCACAGTCTCAGGAGCTATCAAGGGATGACTTGTTTGATGCAATTATCGACTCGGACGACGGATGTACTGGTCGACCCGCTCACTCTTTGGCCATATATGTCCCTGTTTCTGGATATATTCACAGACCCCAATATAGTCAAAGTCCTGCACGGAGCTGATTCGGATGTAGTGTGGCTGCAGCGAGATTTCGGCCTGTACATAGTCAACCTATTCGATACAGGGCAAGCAGCTAGAGAACTGCAGCTGCCGTCCTGCGGCTTGGCAGCTCTCCTCAAGCGGTTTTGCCAAGTAAGCACTGATAAAAGCTACCAACTGGCAGACTGGAGAGTGCGTCCACTGACAGCTCCAATGGTCCAATACGCGCGAATCGACACTCACTACTTGCTGCATCTGTACGACCTGCTGAGACAAGACCTGATTTCCCAAAGTCTGAAACTGCACAAAGACCCCAAAGTCCTGCTTTCCAACGTATTCCACCGAAGTCGCGACATCAGTCTCAAAGTCTACCTCAAGTCCGACTACACCTATATGGGCATCCGCAGAACTTCAGTACTTGGGGAGCAGTCGCGCCATGTATTGGAGGAGTTGGCGAGATGGAGGGATTCGCTCGCCAGACAGCTGGATGAAAGTCCCAGTTTCATCTTGTGTGGGGAGGCGTTGCTTGGAGTCGCTGCCAGTCTGCCGGAGACCACACAGGAGTTGATGGGAATGGTGAGGCGCCCTTCGCCTTTGCTGACTCTGGAGAGGGCGCAGGAAATGGTGGGAATTATAAGAAAATGGCAGCGGAAAAGTGTGTCTGCAAGTCCTGCACGCCAACCCGAGCCTGTGAAGCAGAGAAACTCACAAGGGTTCTTAGTGACAGCACTGCTGCAACAGACTGCTATCATCACAGTCACAGTGCTCCCTAGCTCTATTGACCCCTTCCGGGCTCTATTCCCCACTCAGCCAGTCAAACCGCATCCCCTCCGTTTCCCTTCCTTACTGCACCCGACAGTCAAATGTGCTGTGACAGATATGCTCACTGAAAGCCTTGATGAGGAAGACCTGCCCGCCGCTCCCCTCTCTATCGTCCAGCCCAGTACTGCCGAGTTTATCCAACTCCCTGCAATGGTCTGCGGGAAAACTGTCCCTTTGAAACGCAAAGCAGCCCCCGCCCCTCTGCCCGACGTCATCAAAGTCAACCGAGAGACTTACACTGAGTGCGACTTGACCAAGCGTAGACATATTGCCTAGTTTCCGCTTGTAGCTTCTAACTGATGTTTGACCTGCAGCAGTCCCTGACCCTCGGGTCTGCTCGGACGAGTACTGGCGCAGCATTGCTCGAGCGAATTCAGAGAGTAAAGAGGGGGCCCTGCACCCAGCCAGGCCTGCAGTTCCTGGGGTGTGAACAGCGCCCCAAGGTAGAAAAGCCTGTCCAGGTGTTTAGGGTCCAGCCGCCCTCCATAGTGGTGGACAACCCAGCGCCCTCCATAGTGGTGGACGACCCAGCGCCCCAGTCCTTAGACGAAGTGTTTAGACCTGTGTCTGCTGTCCGCCACCCTCTCATTCACCTGCCGAAGGGAAGAAAACGCCCCCAGTCCGACCCTTCCCCTGACGCTAAGCCGGTCCTTATCATGTCTCTAGTCAACCCAGAAGTACAGTGTCCGACTTGCCATTGGCGCTTTCCAAGCGAGTACCTATCTGAGGACAAGCACAGACATATGACACTGGCCAGGGTGGGAGCCTGCCAACAGGACTCTGACAGTTACAAGCAAAGAGTGGGGGCTTTGAAACTGGCGAAGCGCTTGCAGGAAAGGGAGAAGCTGATGAACGGACCTGAGGACTGTGGGTCTGAACTGAAGGCCTGTCCGCACTGCAGCAAGAGTCTGGCTGGGAGTTGGGGTCCCTTCAAACAGACGCATATTGACGAATGTGCAGCGAAGTTGATAGACAAGGAACTGCGGGTCATAGTGGAAGAAAGCGCTCTCATCCCCAAGAAGAAGCGCGAACTGCCCGGCCAGGACCCCTACGCTATCAACTTCAAGAGTCTGAACCGCCGTGCTCGGTAGTCCTCTGAGCACCTGAGTGTCTGCACAAGGGCTAGAAAAGCCTAGCCAAGCATCGATAGTAATAGATGCTGACAAGTGTGTTTGCTGCGATCTGCTGTAAACGGCCTCGGAAATCCAACCCAGAACCCGACCTTCCATTGAAGCACAGTGCAGCCTGGCCGTCCATCCCTCGCAGTAATATGCTGCTTTCAGATACGGAACAAGGGGAAGTGGAGCAGGTCTGGACGCACCCTGACTCAACTGTGGTCCTGCGCGACTATGAGGGCACTCGCCTCACTGTCCAAAGCCTGCTCACCCTGCGGCCTGGCAGCTGGGTGAATGACGAAGTCATCAACAGCTACGGAACTTTGCTCAGCTGTCGCAACCCGCAAGTCCTCATACACAACACCTACTTCTACACGCTGCTCAAACTCAGGAAGACCTACCAGACTCTCGACCTCAAGGAAATCGACCGTATCTACAAACGCAAAGGAGTAAGGACTAAGCAGATCGCGTCCTTCTTTGCGAGGAAGCAGGTCTTGCTGCCTGTGAACTCCTACGGAGCGCACTGGGCCTGCTACTGCGTAGACCACACACGCCAGGTGCTGGTCGTGTACGACAGTATGCAGCAAGAAGTGGACCCCACTGTATTGGAATATGTCAGCGCGGAGCTGACGAGAGCCCGCGGGGCAGTCACGACCTACCCGGTGGAGCAGGCGCAGTGTGCACAGCAAGACAACTTCTACGACTGTGGAGCTTTTCTGCTGCTCAACCTGCGCAACTGTGTGCTCAGTCAGCCTCTGGTGCTGCAGCAAAGCCAAATCTCGCAGGCGCGGAGTTTGCTGGCCTGGGAGCTGATCAATGCCACTCTCAAGACCGCATAGACATATATAGCATGGGGTGTGGGGGATCGAAGACAGTGCGCAAGCGAAACGTCATTCCGCCGACGCTAGTGAAACCCAACACCTTCATACGGCAAAACCAACACAGCTTCCAAGCCGTCTACGAAGCCGAAGACATCATCGGCTCTGGCGCATTCGGCCATGTCATCTCTGCCGTCCACAAAGTCACCAAGGAGCGGCGAGCTGTCAAAGTACTGCCGAAGAAGAAGTTCACATCGACGAGGCCTCGTGATAAACTACTGGGTGAGGTGGAAATCCTGAAACAGCTCGACCACCCCAACATAGTACGACTCTTCGAGTTCTTTCAGGACGAAAAGTACTTATTCATCGTGATGGAGATGTGCAGTGGCGGGGAGTTGCTGGACGAAATTGTGAACAAACGGGGCATGGACGAAGCCACGGCTGCCAGTTATATGAGACAACTACTGTCCGCGGTCAGTTACTGCCACTCCAAGCATATTGTGCATAGGGACCTGAAGCCTGAAAACCTGCTGCTCTCCTCCAAATCCGCAGATGCGACTCTCAAAGTTATTGACTTCGGGACCTCGGTGCTTTTTGACGCCAAGCACAAGATGAAAAGGAGAATCGGAACTATCCACTACATCGCCCCCGAAGTCCTGCGGAACTCCTACACCGAGAAGTGTGACGTATGGAGTTGCGGAGTGATCCTGTTTGTCCTGCTAAGCGGGAAGATGCCATTCGCAGGGACAGATATCGAAGCCAAGGAAGCACTGGAGCGGGGACTCTACAGTCTAGAGTCTCAAGAGTGGGAGGATGTCAGTCAACCTGCGAAGAACCTAGTCCGCCGCATGCTCCAAGTCGACCCCCGACGTCGTATATCCGCAGAAGAAGCCTACTCTGACCCTTGGGTGCAGCAGGCGCTTTCGCCTCGCATCGACCGACAGAGGGCTGTGGCTTTGCTGGAGAACCTGGCTTCCTTTCGAGCGGAAAGCAAGATGTACCGAGCAGTTCTGTCCTTCATTGTCACGCAGTTGATATCAAGTGGTGAGGAGCAGGAACTGGTGAAGGCCTTTCGAGCACTGGACTACTCAGGCACAGGGAAAATCAGCAAAACGGACTTGGAGCAAGGGGTGCGGGCCGCTGGTATCACCTTTAACCCACATATGGTCGATGATATCCTGCGACATGTGGATGCGGACAAGAACGGCTACATCGACTACACTGAGTTCCTAGTAGCTGCTTCTGACAAGACGAAACTGCTGTCCAAAGACCGCTTAGAAACTGCATTCGCAGCCTTTGACCAGGACGGGAACGGTCGCATCTCTTCGGAAGAACTGAGGAAAATGCTGGATGCAGAGGACCAGCTGCCTGGAGACATCTGGCAAGAACTGATACGAGGAGTGGACCAGAACGGAGACGGGGAAGTGGACCTGCGGGAGTTCAAGGAAATGATGATCAAGTATTTTTAACCAGTCTGAGCTAAGACAGCGTCTTTCCACTAAAGTCACGAGAGTCGTAACTCAGCGGGGGACCGCGGTGCTGCCGCAGCAACTCGTCTATAGGGAATCCTTGCTGTTTCGCCGATTTTAGTACGTTCATGAATAGCTTTTCCCGTGAGCGGAGAAGTGCGATTTCCGACCTCAGAGTGAGCTGCACGTCTTGCAGCGAGTCCTCTTGGCAGGCCTGCGCCACTTCACACTTCTCCAGAGTCTTGACCCTCGCTGTCTTTTCCAGCAACTTCGACGTGAGTGTGGTTTTGTCCCTGCGCAGCTGTGCAATGGTGCTCAGCAGACTTTCCTTTTCGGCCTGTTCCTGCTCCAGTACTTCCTGGAAGGCTAACAACTGTTTGGCTGCTTTTTCACTGTCTTCGGCTCCGTGCAGTTCTGGGTAGTGGCTGAGGTACTCTTCGTAGCCGGTTTTTATCCTGCGCAGCACCACTCCGAAAGTAGTGTCCTGGCTGATGACAGTGGAGAAGGTACTTTGGAAGACGTGGAACCGCTTCTTTACGTCGTAAGGCAAGGCTTTGAGTTGCACACTCAGAGACTTATTGAGGGTCAGATCTGGGTCCGGCTTAGCCAGGTGCTGCGGCGAGCAGGAGTCAGAGCGGAGTGTGGAAAAACTTTGATTGCGGGGGAGTCTGTGGCGCTCTTCAATTACAGAAAGTTCCGAGTGACACTTGTCCCCGGGCTGCGAGTAGGGAGAGGACAGCAGGAGCTGCTTGGACTTGGCATGGCTGCCCTTCCGCACTAGAGCTAGGAGCTTCCCTGGCGGCTTTCTCGGCTCTGTTTTACTCTTCTGCATTGCTATTCTGCCGCCACAGTTTGAACATGGCAGTCTGGTAAAGGACTCGGAAATAAACACGGTCTGAAAAGTAAGTACGACACTAAGATAGTAGGACTGGGTGGGTATTAAGACACAGGAACAGAGGGCAATAGATGATGGACTCTGATGTTCAGATTCGGATTACTCCAGCGGAAGTAGCCACGGCTATCCGCAGTGGGGACCTCGCCACCGTCACAGCCTTCTACCCTTCCGGCTGCGCCCACCTCGATATGGTAGTGGGACGTAGACGTGTATCCGCCTTCAACCTGGCTGCAATTGAAGGGCAACTCTCAATTGCGCAGTACTTGGTAGGCCTCGGCTGTGACTTGAATCACATGGACGAAGACCACTATAACAGTGCGCATTTGGCAAGTTGGTACGGACATGCACACATCCTGGACTACCTGGCTTCGATCCGTCCACAACTGTTCCGGAGCCCCCAGAGCCACAATTTGCCTATCCACATCGCTGCTTACAGAGACCACCATAGTGCAATTCGCAGCTGTGCGCCCTACTGCGACATCAATAAGCAGAACAAAGACTTACTGACATCTCTGCGGATCTGCATCGTCCGAAGTCACGAGGAGGGAGTCAGAGCCTGTCTAGAAGCAGGAGCCCGCTTAACAGCGATGGACTTGCACCAAAAGACCAGTGCTGCAGTGCAGAGAGTACTGTGGCGAGAGCACAGGTGGAGGAATAGAAAGGGGTATCTCTGGCTGCTAGACAAGGGAGTGATACAGCTCAATTTCGTCCCTCTGCCTGCGGGGTTGCTGAAGGAAGTGGTTCCTTTTCTCTAGGAAGTAACATGTGCAGCTCCATCGAGACCGCCATTTCTTACAATATATGGACAAATACCGGGCGCGCAAAGGCGGCGCAGTTCCCGTCCCTCACACCAGTGCAGTCCCAAGACAGTACCACCGCCTCAAAATAAACGGCGAAGTCTTCCAGCCTGACGACACAGTCTGCATCAAAGAGTACAACGGCGACAGCTACGCCACTCTCATGCACTTCTCCGGCTCTCCTGATGACGCCACTGTCCGAATCCGTTGGTTCTACCAGCCCCGCAGCATCTTCGTCGAGCACGCCTGGCCCCTGGGTCACGACGAGCTGTTCGACTCTGACCACGAAGATGAAATCACAGCCATGGCGATCAACAGTCGAATAAAAGTGCTGACCTTGGAAGAGTACCTGCAACTTGACAAAGTGACAGAGGATGTCTTCTACATGAGGGCGAAGTACTTGGCTAGTGTGGGAGAGGTGGTGCCTGCGCTGGACCAATGGAGGAAGGTGTGTGTGTGCAGGGCGTTGCTTTCTCCGAGAGATGTGTATCGCATGTGTGGGCAGTGCAAGCAGTACTTTCACCCGAACTGCGTAGGGGAGGATGCCATCAAGTGGAAGTGTCCAGGGTGCAGGTAGACTAGCATTAAGAAAAGACTCGATTAATAGTGGAGGGAAACCTGCGAATTGTCTCTACAAACACATTTATCGTCACCCATTTATTTCAACTATGAAAAGTTATGTGGTGCGGGTTTGGCCATTCACAAAAGTCTCTGGTATATGGCCTGACAGCACAGAGGTGATATAGTGAAGTCAACGTGTGCTTCAAATGCATTAAATTCCATATGTGCATAATAACTGCATTTCCGCTTAATTTTCTGTTGCTTTTATAGCTAAGGATTTGATTGGCCAGTCCCAAATATTTTCCC
>Ga0247837_1002709_pt1 | contig 32719 bp, 60 predicted proteins | sample LaCtaG_2_FD_187115 | JGI IMG/M metagenome (GOLD analysis project Ga0247837, IMG submission 187115) | Freshwater microbial communities from meromictic Lake La Cruz, Castile-La Mancha, Spain - LaCruzMarch2015_14.5m | ecosystem: Environmental > Aquatic > Freshwater > Lake | place: Spain: Castile-La...
GATAGGTCCTTTAACGGAAAGTCCTTACTAGAGTTGATTCTACTAGAGTAACTAGTGGATTGTCTTACTTCTTTGATCCTTTAGAGTGGTCTCTACAGTGGTACCTCATCAGAAGATCAAAATAAAACGGATAAACCCACTACAAACCACAAAAAGAGTCCCTAGTGGGACTCTTCAAGTAGATTGACTCTAGTTGATTAGGACTAGAAAGGTTGATTTAAGACTAAATTTTGACATTCAGGTCCTTTAGCAAGTAGATCTCCTGCACGGACTTGTAGGTGACGATCTGCTTGAGGAGTCTTATCGTACCCGTAGTTGTGAGAAGCAAAATCGGTAATTCCGTTGATTAGATCCCAGTGAGAAACACCTGATCTACAGTTTCTTTTTTGTTCAAAAGAGAGCTTTGTGGTATCAATTCCGGATCGATGGAAACGATTGTAAGTGTTCTTAAGTCCTTTAAAGAAGATTTCAAGTTCTCCTTCAGGAATCTTTGAATTGGAAGTGAGTAGTGAACACGCAGATTCTAGTTCTAGTAGAGAACTTGGAGTGTTCATTGAACGTTGTACTGCATTGTTAAAATCTTGAGGAACAAAATTAGACTTTTCGATTTTATCTAAGTGAGTGTAAAACTCTTCCCACATTTTGGGTTCCATTGTTCTTAACTTAAAGGATTCTTCAAATTGTCTAGTTACCATTCCATTGGTACAAATTAGTCGATGCATGTAAGGATCGACTTGAATTCCTTCATCTGTTCGAGAGAAAGAAATTCCAGTACTAAAGATTTCGTCTTTGAATCCTCCTATCTGATGTTCCTTACCATCGGCAAGAGCTGAGATAAAGATTGATCCAGTATTTGGATTGAAGGTAGCGTCTTTTACTTGAAGATTTTTAGTGTTTGCCATTCTTTCGAATGTATCGAAATAAGTTGTAGCACTAATAAGAGAAGACTTATTTCCCGATGGAACAACTCGTGTAATAATACGATCTGGTGTAACTGATAGTGTAACCTCTAAGTTGGTTCCACCAATAGTGTTTTTTAGAGCATTAAGAATATTGATGGAGGTTTCTTCACCTACATTTCTATTCATTTTGTCTTGACCTGTTACTGAGAATCCTATGATTCGGACAATATCTTTAAGTCCTTGACGATTTATTCCTAGTGTGAGACCCGCATAATCAACGGCATCCATAGTAAGAAATTTTAGATCTCGTAAGTTAATTGTTTTACGATGAGGTTGTTTTGAAATCGCGTCTCTTTTGAAATCTGCGAATTGAGATTGTGTTAGCATGTGTAAATTGTTTTTTAAGGTAACCGTCTAGTGAGGGTTACGTTGTTATTGTATATATTTATTATATGTTAGTCCAATGTAGGAGGATCAATCTTTATGGGTCCGGTAAAAGGAAATTCGTAAGAAGTTCTCATCTTTTCAGAGGTTTCTTGAATTGTAACGATTATTCCTGTATTATCATCATTGATTCTGGAGATAGTTGGATAAGCACGAAGTGCATCCCTTACTAGACCTAAGGCTATAAGAGGATGTTCGTAATTCATTCTTACTAAAGTACGTAGTTTTTCACGTTGATCTTTACGTAATCTCGGTGCGATGAATGATTCATCATTAAGGGATTGAGCTCTACTTGACATATGTTATTTATTAGAATTTAAACGTTCTTCTCGTTTCTTGTTACGTAACCAAAGACGATAGGTTTCCCATTGGGCATCGTTCCAACCGTTAGATCCCCTTAAAGGAGAATCCTCTGATCTTACCGAGATATAGGGTTTGTCTACTAATTTGGAAACGTAATCTCTGTTTTTGATTCCGTCTTGAATGCATTGTTCAGTAGCATTTAACTGAGTTCGATGTTTTTCGTTTCTAATTTGTCGAGCGAAACCATCGATAACAAATTGTTGTTTTTCGTAAACTGTGGGACCTGATCTTCCTTTTGCCATGTTGTTTGTTTTTGTTAGTTATTGTTTAATTAATTATATAGTAAATATAATCATAATTCTCCAAAGAAAAAAATGAATTTGAATAAAGTTATTAACAATTTGTAGGATTAAAATTGGAATTTTTCTGGTTTGATTAGTAATCTGTTAGCACCTATACATTGAGCATTTTCAATTTCTCTAAAGAGTGATTGTGGATTAGGAATCTGAGAATAATTTTTCATGTAGTATAAACAAACGAAGGCAAATCTTCCCATTATGAGTGTTTGTTTACGTTCTCCATTAATAGATTCTAATTCTATTTGTTTGTCTGTTAACGAAACGATTTTGAAGATTCGATTACCTCCATTACGTAAAAATTGACCGATACAAATAGTATCATTAATAGATTGACGGGTTCCTGTGTTTACTCGATTGATTGGGGTTTCGTTCTTTTTGAACTTTAGCATAGTTATATTGTTTAATTAATTATATAGTAAATATAATCATAATTCTTTAATAATAAAAATCCTGTATGTTAATAAATTGTTAACAATTTGCATGTGGGAGTTATGAAAAACCAGCTGGGTGTAATTGGAGTTGAGTATATTGAGTGATCCCGTAGAGCGAGCGTGCACTTAATTTTAGTGATTAACTGAGTGCTTGGCACATTAGAGTTCAATTTCTTAATGCGGAAATATATCCGAGTATCAAAAAGTGGACTCTACGCGTGTGTGCACGAGGGTTGGGATACGTCTTACTAGTGGTTAATGGCAGAATGATCCCCTGGAATGGACGAAATCTGAGACTCGATTGCTTGGAGTTCACTTATTAGATCTTTATAAGACTCTTGTGATGAATTAAGAAATATCTTATTAGACTCTTTATGTAGTAATTGAATTAGTAGATTGCTTAGTTCTTTCTTAAGTCTTTTCTTCTTCTTACGTGGTAGTAGATTGAGTGTAAGGGCTCTTCTATCTAATAATTGGAGGTGTTCTATATCTAGTATTATCTTCATAATACTGTATTAGGCAAAATTTTCCAAATTCCTGTTGATTGTAATTGAACTGCGTAAATTAGTTCTACGTTCCATAGATGAGGTTCTATTAGAGAAAGAAATGATTTTCCATTAGTCTTTCTATACAAGTAGTATGTGGTTCTTTCAAGAGGTTGAAATGAGTATTCAGATCCAAAAACTTCTTCTGTTATACTTAGATCTTCTTCTAGTCTTTTCCATTCTTCTCTTATCTCATCTACTCTCGTTCTGAAGTAATGAATTGTTACCTCACCTGCTTTTTTGATTAATAAAGGTGCGAAATTCGGTGATCCTACGGTAGTTGGATATGAACGAAAGGCAGAATCATGTCTACCTTCCTCTTCATTCCAAACTTCAGAATAGGGTCTTTTACTCACCTAATATATCTTTAAGACGTCGTATCTCTTCGATAACATCATCACCTAGCTCTATCTTAGACATCATTGTTAGATCTATTATTTGTGAGTAAAGTAAATCTATTAGTTCTTTTTGTGTAAGAATTATAGTAGCAGCGTCTTGTATCATTTCTGATTTTTTCATAATTTTTGTTTTAATTTTTTTTGAGATGATCTGCTAATAGTAAGAGACAAAATCCTGGAATTGCAACAATTCCTGCTGGAATAAGTAAAACAAAAGCCAGTATATGTAGTGGAGAAGATGTAGTTATTCCGTTAATTATTACATTTTCATTCATGGCTTTCATGGCCTCTTCTATTAGATTAGGTTTGATATCTTCTAGTGCTTTTAGAACTTTAACGTTTGATATGTTTGTAGGTCGTAAAACATCTTTTTTATTAGGTTTGATATCTTCTAGTGCTTTTAGAACTTTAACGTTTGATATGTTTGTAGGTCGTAAAACATCTTTTTTATTAGGCAATGTTCCTTTTATAATTTCTTTCATTTTATATGTTTTTGATTGTTTGTAACGTTCAACTTGTGGTTTTACAACAGTATCTATAATATGTTGTGCTTTTTGATTAAAATCTTTGATGTCTATTTTCATGTTATCGATTAATTTTTAATGGGTATATATTAGGTGTTCAGATAGTTCATTAGAGGTCATCAGGAGATTACTAGTGGTTATTCTGGTTGTGGGGTTATGTTTATAGGTTCACCATAAAGATCTAAATAGAATGAAGGTTGCCAATCTATTTGAAGTGGAAACTCTTCATCGAAACGAATTCCTTCTAATTCAGAAAGACTTTTCCACCGCTTATAGGTTTGAATTCTTTGAACATTAAGTAATTGCATAAGATGACATATTCCTATCCAATCAGTATTAAGTTCTTCTATCTCGGTCATTTAGTTTCTTCTATGAAAGACTCTTGTTTCCAAACAATCTTTTTAAGTAAACGATTTTCTTCTTTTAGTTCTTCATATCTCTTAGACTCTTTGATATAAGATATCGACATAAAAGTTCCTATTACTCCACCAATAAAAAGACCTATTAGGGCTGCAATAATCTCTTCTTTTCTAGTTAAGATTGTTTCTTTTATAGTATTCATTTAATCTTTTTTGAATTGTGAACGAATATCCTTAAGAAGATTAATTTCTTCTTCAGTTGGCTTTTCTTCAGTAACAGATTGCTCTTCTGAGGTCGAAGACGAAGACTTAGGTGTTATTGTAGTAAAGAAAGCGAGAGCAAGTCCCCAACCCCAATAGGCAGATCCTAACCAAGCTAACCATCCTGCGAATGCTAAGAACATGCAGGGCATAAAATTATAAGCAATATACTTCATAATAAAATTGTTTATTATTTTATGACTTTTTTGGACGAAGTATCATAAAACTTATTAACATTTAATCTTCTTTCTTCGAGAATTCCTAATATGATTTGTAGATCAGATGCTTTACTCATCTTAAGTCCTCTTTGAATAGCTACTTCTTTTAGTAGTTTTTCTACATCAGTTATTTTCATCTTTTTTATGTTCATTTTTCTTGACTTTGATTAAGTGAATAGTTAGGAGAATTGCTATTAAGCAAACTGTGATAATTTGGATTTTGGCTTCAATTGTTGTCATTTTGGTTCAACTTATTTTGAACTCGATCTAATGTTTGATCGAGAGAATGATTGACCTTAGATAGGGCTTCCATTTTGAAAGATTTTCTACGGATCGTCATTTCTCTAATAAACTTTTCGAGAAGATAACCTTCTAGTTCATTAGATATATTAACATCATAACCAAATACTGAGTTGATGATCTTTACGTTTCCAGCTTCAAGGAAAACGTAAATAGCAGCATCTTCGGATCGGAGATAACATTCCTGAGTATGTATATCGTAATATAATTTGGATCCTCGATTACGAAGAACTGATGTAAAGATTTGACAAGCAGTTTCTTCAGTATGTGTCATTTTTTTAGGTCGTTTAGTAAATCGCCTTCCGTCCCTTTGAACTCTGACTAGTCTTGCAAAAAATATCTTTGCACTTCTAAGGATGTAATTTTTTTTTAACCAATAGGGTAAGTTTGTTTTCATTTATGTTTATGTTAGTTGTTTAATAATTAAATCGACATATCTAGGAAGAGCTAATAATTTAACATCTTCAATGTTACACCATTGTATTTGATCTACTTCTTCTCTTTGTAGATCTCTTGTTCTACGAAGCATAGGTCCATTCTTTTCTGGATCTTCGTTTTCTATTTGAACTACATATATACGAACGGTTTTATGTAAATTTCCACTTTGATCCAAATAAGGAACATCGAAGAAATCTTTCAAAAAAGCTCCTCGAACAGACCAACCTATTTCTTCTTCTACTTCTCGTATTGCAGTTTGTTCTATCGATTCACCAGGTTCTAAATGACCCTTAGGAGGCATCCAAGAACCGATTCTACGAGAGCTAGTAGAATGGGCTAATAAACATTTGGTTCCACATATAAAAAGAATTCCGGCACTATCTATTTTCATATCTTATTTTTTAAGTTCACGATCGATGTCTCTTTTGATGTCTCGATCTTTGATACTATCTCGTTTGTCATAATTTTTCTTACCACGACCTATAGCAATTTCTAACTTAAACCAACCACTGATTTCGAATAGACGTAGAGGAACAATTGTTACTCCTTTGTCCATCGACTTTTGTAATTTGTTTAGCTCCTTTCGATTGAGAAGAAGTTTTCTATCTCTTTCGATGTGATCATTACCAATTCCACTTATTTGAGATCCTTTCAAGTAGAGTTCATTGTTTTGAAAATAACAAAACGAATCAACAAATCCAAATCTACCTTTTCTTATTGCATGAACTTCTGATCCAGTAAGTTCTAACCCTGCAGTATAATTATCACTCAAATGATAATCGAAACTTGCTCGTCGGTTCTTGATTTGAACATTAACTACTTTTTTTACTCTCATTAGAATGGCATTGTTTTATCTCTTTCCTCTATTGCAACTTCAGGAGATTCCATTTCACAACGTATTTCATTAGAAGAATTATCTTTTCGATGAGAAAAATGTATACTCGAATCCACAGTCATATCTGATCGTTTAGGATTTCTTTTCCAACGTTCATGTCTAATTACTTGAATAATATCAAATGCAATTCTACAGGTATCATCAACTGATTCGTTGTAAATTCCCCAAGATCCGTGTTGAGGCATTGTAGGATCTTGTATAAGAAGATTTCGAGGTTGAACCAAGCAAGAATCAACCGACTTTCTTATTTCGTGATATCGACTATAATTAGTAGATAACTTAACATCTTTAAGTTTCTTCCATGCAGGTTTAGAACACCAATGACCTGTTTTCTTATCGATCGAACCATTGATTAGTGCCTTTCCTTCCTTGATTTCTAAAATTGCTCCTTGTGGAGTTTGATCTCCTACTTGAGGATCTCGTTTAGGACGACATGTTTCTTCTAAATGACTTTGAAATGATGGATGATCTTTGATTTGTTCGAATTGACCTATTCCTATACGAGAATAAAAATCAAGAGCTGTTTGAACGAGATGAAGTTGTTCGTCTGTTAGATGTAGAGTATTCATTTTCGATTTAATTTAGTGAGTGCAATTACCATTCCTGCAAAAATAACTAAAGCGATTCCCACGAAAGGAATCCAAAGAGGCGAAGTAACCCACCACCAAGACCAATTGATAGATCCTGTAAGTTTAAGAATCATAAAGATAAGGAATAGTACTACACCGAGACTACTTCCTGTGGATTTGTTTTGTGTTTCCATATATAAATTTTATGAATAATTAACGTTCAAGGATCACGAATGAACCAAAGTAACCATCGAATACCTGTAGTAGATTTTCATAATCACCAGATTGCATTTCTTTTATAATTACTTTCGAATCTAGATCTAATTGTTTTGCAAATTCATTTGCATAAGCCATAAGAGCGAATGCATTTCCATCAGGACCTGTTAGATCGATAATGATCGTTTCTCTTGTTTTTTCTTTTTTTCGTATCATATGTTTATTGAATGTTGTATTGTTTTTTATATTCTTTGCTTAGTTCGTAGTAACCTGTTTTCTTATTTAATTCGGTTCTGTATGTATGAATAATTCCACATTTAAGATTCCAGTAGTATTTATGAAGACGATTGAAGGTCCAAAATTTCTCTCTTGATTTTGTTCTTTCATTGTTAGTAAAACCTTTCGGATTCTCGTTGAATTCGATTTGTAATGCTTTGATTACATCTTCTCTTGTTTTGAATTGCATATATTGATTATTTAGAAGTTTTAAGAGTGAAATAATCTGTAGAAATAATATGAGTGATGCAATCATATTCCATTTCTTCGAATACCGTAGTTGGAATTGCTGATTGTAGATCGGTAGTTGAGAAGTAAACGTCATATTCACCGATATGCTTTTCCAAATCCTTGATTTTAAGAATTTGTGTAGGGAAATGTTTCGAAATGAATTGAAGAACCGATGTAACTTTCATGTACTGACCGGGTAATAGAGTTTGTTTGTTCATATATTGATTATTTAATTATAAAGTAAATATAATCATAATTCTCCATATAAAAAAATTCTAGTCAAACTATTTTACAAAACTTATTAACAATTTATTTCCACAGAACTTGTATTGCAATTATAAGAACCGATAAGCCGAGACATATTCCATTCTTCGTATCTAGTCCTTGTTGAAAAATGAAATAAGTCATTAATGTGAAAACTAAAAGACCTATTGAATTAGGAATGAATCTAGTAGGCCATATAGCTCCACCAGTCCCTTCAGAAACGAGCCCCACTCCCATTACAAATAAAATAGATGCAGGTGGACCTAATATAAAAGCCATTAGTATTTTATGATCTTTAGCCCATTCAGAAAAGAATTGTGAATTTGATTGATACCAAAGTATCACATGACCTATCACAAACAGAACAGTCGCATATGCTATTTGTTTATAATTCACTTCTTAGTTTCCGTTTTGCTATATGCATCGCAATTAGCGTCCTTAGAACTTTTGCAAGAGACGAACATAACAAGTAATGTTAAGGCAATCACAAAAGCAGAAATCCAAATTGTTATTTTTCTATCTTCAGTTATTTTCATGTTTTTGTTTTAATGTAAAAAAGGGATGACTCATTAAGAGACATCCCAAATTATGGTTAGGTAAAAGGGACTATTTAATCGCTTCATAACTATTGGACTGTTTGTTTTAACAGGTTCCGTAACCTGTACTAGAGTTTATTTCCAATTCTTGAACCCAGTTAAAAACGAGAGGACGTTCAGTAACCCGAACTTTCGTAGTTTAGAAGTTTTACTTTGCAGTACTCAATCTTAAATTGTAAAGAACGTTTATCGTCTAAAGAGTTTATTTTTTAGATGATATAAATTATATGTTACTCGGATTTAGGAGTTTCATCCTTTTTCATTTCCTCGTCTAATTTATTAAAAATAGTTGCGAACATAATTATAGTAGATACGTTCATAAAGAATCTTAAAACTGAATCAATTGAATTTTCGAAGTTAGAAGGTTCGGAATTAAATCCGAAAACCAATCCAAAAATTAGATTACTAATGATGTAAGTAGCGAACGAAAAAATTAGAACGTTCTTTGAATGTGTATAAATGGTATATCTTGTCATAGTATAAATTATATGATAAATTAATAGATAAGTTTATTCTCTTACGAAATAGATTCCTTTTAGGAGGTGATTTAAGATTGGTGTATGTGGAACAAATCCGATATACATTTCTAATTTAGGTTCTTCGCTAAAAACAGATGATCTCTCTTTTGAATAACAACTAACAGTTTCGTCTTCAATTACAATCAAATGTTTTCCGTCTAGATCTTCGTAATGATTTCTTTTGATTGGAAAGAATCCTTTAGATATGAGATAATCTCCTACATCCTCACTAACGAACCTAATCGTTATTTCCTCAAAATTTTTCGATTTCATAAGGTGGTGCTATTTTTACAATTGATCCATCTGAATTATCATAACACACAGTATCGTTTCGATAATAAATTGTGTCAGTATACCAAATTGCATCGTGCATGTGATGTAACCCTTGAGATGAAACATAAACTTGACCTTTGATTTTGTATTTATATCCTCGGTTCTTAAGATTGCAACTGCATATCAATAATAGGCTCGTCGCCATAATCAATAATTTCTTCATGTTTTTGTATTTTGGTGATTAGTTTAGATTTTTTAGTTTTGATGGGTACGATGAATTTTTGTATCTTTATATACAATTGATTAATTTCTTCCATCGTAAGATTGGATTTTTTAGAGTTAATATCGATTGTACAAGCAACTACATTGCCTTCGATATATCCTTTCTTAGAATCTACTCGATCTACAGAGAAAGAGAATTTGCCTTCATCTTCGAATTTTAGACCGGTGTAATAACAATTAGTTCTTAAAAGAAGAGACTTAACGGTTTCAAATGAAAGATCGAATTCTATATTTCTACTCGTTGCACTTTGTTGAAGATTAATCATCTTCTTTGCAACCTCAATGTCTGGTATTTGTTTCATATTTTATTTGTTTAATTATAAGGTAAATATAATCATAATTCTCGAATAAAAAAAATAATTGTATTGAAAGTTATTAACAATGTAATGTACTAACCTTTGATTTTAGATTTTATCATATAAATTATATGATAATAAGAGGATATGGATTTTAGAATCCGTTAGTAATAGAGTTATAAAAAACAAGACCGGTAACATTAGTTGTTTTCACTTGTGAAAGATGTGAATAACTTAAAGTCATAACATCTCCACCACTATTTTCTCCAAATTGAATTCTAACAGGATAGTAAACTCCTGCAGTTAAATTAACGACCCCAAAAGCTTCTGTATTTCCATGCAATCCTCCGTTTTGAACATGAGCTTGTGCAGTATCTAATATGCCTGATAGTGCAATATTTCCAATCCACATATAAGAAGCATCATCAGATGAAAGGAAAAATTGATAAGTTGAAGTAACTGTAGGTTTGAAATAACCTAACCATTGACAACTAAATGTAGATCCATCATCCGATGCGGCTTCTGTAATAGCTGTAGTTTGTACAGAAGTAGATGGATTTGTACCAAAAGTTTGTGGTGTTGCTGTAGCAAAGAAATTAGGATTGTCATTGAAATATCCATTGTATGTAGTCTTATATAGACCAGCAACATAAGATTGTACCCAATTAGTCCAATATCCATTTGATGATAACCATGTATTTGCTGTTGTAGCAGAAGCTTGAGCAGTTCCGCTTATTGTTTGAACTGTTTCTCTAAAAGCTTCGTCTGTATTAGAACAACTCCAAAATTGAACCCCACCAACATTACCTAATGGAGTAGGAAAATTCTGAGTGGAGACGTCTTTGCATATCACATAAGAATTAGATTCTTCAGGACCATTCCACCAAGTCAATCCACCGGGATTAGAACTATAATCTAGAGCAGATACACCAACTGCAAGATTTCCTATATTAGTAACTCCTGAGATGGTTATAGGACCTGGATTGTATGCAAAGGGTCTTGTAGGCATATCTTAAACTTCGGTATTTTCTGTAAGAATTTCTTCGTTACGAATCTCTTTCTTCTCTCTTTGTATTTGACTAATCATATATCCAGCAACAGCAAATTCCGTTGTAGCCCAGATGCATATATCATAAACATCCATTCGATCAATTCCTTTTATGATGAAATAAACCATACCAAATTGAGCAATCAAAAAAGCTATTCCTGATTCGATTCTTTTCTTAGAAAAGTATGATGATTTAGATGAACCTAAAGCTATTATTTGCTTAATTAGCCATTTTATATTTGTCCATCCGAAGAAGTATTTTTTCATTATACAGTATTGTTTTCTGTATATATCAAAAAATCTATTGTTTCTTTATTTTGAAATTAGATTGTAAAGGATCTCCAAAGCTATTAAGACCTTGTATCTTGTAAGAGGAAGTTTGTGAAGAATACATATCAAAATTAACAGAATCCTTCTTAAGACTGATCGATAAATTTAATTGGTTAACACTAATAGCATGATTTATCATATCATTAATAATTTTCATATAAGTTTCTTTACTTTCCTTTTGTTTCACATTGTATATGTAATCTGTTACTTCATTTGAGCATGGATAAAGGACTGATCCTATAAGAAGAGTTAAACATGCATTATATTCAGGAGAATTTTCATCCTTAGGTGAATTAGCTCGAAAGGATAATAGATTCATCCAAGCTTTTTTAGATTCATTTATATTTCTAGCATTTATAATCCCTAAAAATAACGCATTAGTGGATTCTGGATCAAATTTAACACTTTTCATATAAGCATTTAATGAAGAAAATAATCTCCCTGATTCACCTAATTTATTAAAGGAATCGATTATATCATCCCTATTTATATTATTAGAATCAGGTATATTGAATTCTTTTTTGAATGTAAACCATCCAGGTAAATTTAGAGAATTGAATAATCGAACTGTACCAGCAAAAATTTTAGATCCTCTAGAACTTTTACCAAACCATTTTATAGGTTTCAATTCTTTTGATTCTTCTCCTAAGCTTAAAGGTCTTAAAATTCTTTCTTTAGCTTCTAATTGGTCCGTTGTTAATATCCATCCTTTTTTAACAGCATCGTCAATCCTTTTAATATATTCTGTTATTGTTGCAGCAGCTCCTTTTCCAGCTTTTGAAGAAATATCTTTTCCATTAAAGCTAAAATCTAAAAGTTTTTCATTCCCAGATGGAAAATGTACACCACCACCAATAAATTCTTGTTTAATGAGATTAAACACGAAGATTGCTCCTAGAATTTCCCCAAAATCGTTTTGTATATTTCCTAAATTGCCTAATTCTTCTAATTTATCAAATTTATCAAATTTGCAATTAATAACATATGATCCTAAAACGTCATCTATTGATTTCCTCTTATCTTCCGGTATAGGAAATTCAGACAATTCATATTTTTCGGGTCTACCACAAACATCTATTAATTTAAGGATAAATTTCTGATGTAATTCATCTTTAACAAATTCTTTTATACTATCACTAGCTTTAGACATTAAAACTGCCTTAGAAGTATAATCTTCTTTATCTAATCCTAATTTAGATGGAGTTAAATCCTTAGGTCGAAAAAGTTTAATTTCACCTTTTATTTTTACTTTGGTTGAAGTTGAATTATTAGATATAAAATAACCCTCGGCATTTTTATCAGTTTTTACTAAATAAGTAACCATATCTGAAGATCCATGTGAATCTTTTACTCTATTTTCTCCTGGTAGAAATTTCGTTATTCCTATAATTTCTTCACTGACCTTTTTTCCTTCTTTATCTAAAACATTAGAAAACATTTTTTTTATGTTATTCTTTACTGTATCTGAAATTTCTCTATCTGTTGTGGAATCTTGACCAAATGATGCTCGTATTAGCTCATTTTTTTTAGTATTTATAGGTGGTTTATCAGAGACATTTTTATAGTAAGATTCTAAATAATTTTTCGGAACTACCTTACTTTCATTAATAATTGTAATCGATTCTAATAGATCCGAAAATTCTTTAAATTTTAGTAGTTTATTCATTATGTCGTAAATATGTTAGGATATTGTTCTATACATTCTGAAGGGAATGGAACCTTTGTAGCAAGTATTCTATTTTTGAAATCCGTCAAAATACTTTCTAACTTGTCTTTGTGAATAAATTTAGAATCTGTTGTGTACTTCCATATGTTTTCGAAAGTCATGATTTCTGAAGCAGGGATATCAGACCCAAATGCGATTTCAGAAATAACATCCGGTGTATTTGTTACAAATTTATCTTGTTCTTTTAGCAATCTAGGTGTTTTAACAAGACCTTTAGCACCCATAAAAGTTTTGGTTACTTCTACGATTCCCTGATTAAGACGTAGAACATATGAACGGTATTCTGCAACCTCGTTTTTGTCCGTAAGTTTAGTTGTTGCTCTTTTTGAATTTGAAATGATATTTTGTAGAAGTATATTTCTATAAAGACCTTTGTATTTCGATTCAGCTTGAGTGAAATCAGGAGAATGATACATGAATGTAGAGAAATTGATATTATCAGTTAACATAAAATCAATTTGTGCAGTACCTTTTTTCTTATCTCCTTCTACAGGAACTCCAAAGGAAACTTGCATAAGTCCTTTGTTTTTCGAAGTTGAATAACCATTCTCTTGTAGTTTTGTATCTATGAAATCTAAAACTTGATCTAAAGATATTCCATTAAGTCCTGCAATTCTTTCTGTAAGTATAGCAATATCAATATCACCAGAAGTTTGTTCAGGTGCTTTCTTCTTAAAAGATCCAATTGGTTTAGCATCTCCATCTCCTGTTAATCCGAAGATAGGATAAACTGTTTTCATTACGTAATCGTAAGTTTTATCAATCTCTGCTTGAGTAATAGGTCTTGCATCTTCAACAGCATTTCCGCCTTCATAAAGTTTCATTTCATTTACGAAATCACAGAATTTTAGTATTTTCATCCTATATAAGTTATTGTTTTTTCATATTCTTTTAGATGATTAATAGCATCTGTTCGATCTCGAAAATCTTTCTGATGAATAATGAATCTTTGTTTAAGACTATCTTCACCAGATGAATCGATAGATTCTAATCTTATCGAAATCAGAGCAGTATGCATATCATTTATTCCGTCGATATTTCCTACTATTTGTGCTATAGTTTTAGAATCTTTTCCTATTTTAACCTTCTTAACAAAAATTGCTTTTCCTTCTTCTAAAGGATCTGAAGAATAAGAGAATACTTCATCGATATGTTGATCAAATTTTTTGAACATTACGATAAGAATTTTTTAAGTTGTTTGAAGTATTTATGTAATGAATTAGGTGTGAATTCTTTGAATAGTTTCTCGTCCCCTGCAATAATTGATTCTCTAACTCTGGTTCCTGAAGGTCCTCCTGGTGATCTTTCATCAACCATTTCTAAACGAAATGGTTCTGATATAGGAACATCTGTTTTTTCGGAATTTAGATATTTCAATTGAGGTTCATAAGCTTTAACACGATCAGATCCACAACCCATACCAATCGATTCAAAACCATTTTCTCTTAAGTACTTAACCATCTGAGGAACGACAGTTTTAAGATTCGTAGGATAAAGGAAATATCCTCCCATCCAATCATATTCTCTAGCAACATCATTTCCCATTTTCTCAAGTAGAGCTTCAGGGAAAGGTGATTTTTCTGATTTAGAAAGTATTTGTATAGGAACTACGGGACATTGAAATAGATTCGATGTTTTTTGTAATGCAGCAATATGACCTAGATGAAAAGGTTGAAATCTTCCAGGGAAGATACAAACTCTCGTTCCGTTAAATTCAGCTTCAAATACTCTATTTTCTATTAGAAATTGCTCAAATGTTTTAAGATTTTTCATCATTCATCATTTTTTTCAAAACAGCACTTAATAATGCATATCTTATTTTATAAAGAAACCTCATCGTAAATCCCAAGTTCTTTTATTATCTAAATCTAGAACCTCGATACCTAAATCTTTAACCATTACTTCTAGCTCTTTTTGTTCTTCTTGATCTCCACTCTTTATAAAAGCTATAACATCTCGGAAAGATGACATATAGTATTTTTGTTTTATTCGATCTTTTATTTGATCCCAATTGTAATAAATTGCTTGTAAAAGACCTTTTACTCCTGTAGAAGTAAGTGCTAGTTCATTAAGTTCACTTTCGCTTATGTAATGTTCGAATGTAAGATCTTCTTCTACGAATTGTTTGAATTTTTTCATTTTTGTTCTTCCTATTTCTTTACCCTTCTCCTTTTTAGGGTCTGATGGTATAGGTTTACTGTCTTCTTTAGGTCCGGGTCCAGGTATACCAAACATCATTCCAGGGCCAAATGCTGAGTCTTCGTTTGTCATGAGATATTTTTAGATTCTATTAGAGTGTATGTAAATGAATTACCATGAATATCTTTTGCCTTTCTAATTAATATCATAAATTCATTAAAGTCTTTAAGTCTTTTGAATACTTGACATCCTTCTGACCAATTTTCAACATATTCAGATTCAGTTTTTGGATTAGATCTATGACCATTGATTCCAAAAAGACCTTCTTGAATTGTTACCTCATCAAAAGTCATATCTTTGTTTTTATCACGATAAACTTTAACAGGCTTAACCTGTCTCATAGCTTCATATTTCCCTTGATGAAGACCTATAGCCCACATTCCACGATATTGACCAGGAACTACTCTTGCAACGCCATTCGGATTATGATATTCAAGCATAGCTTTTTTACCAGGATCTGTTGTAATAGGCCATGAGAAGTATTTCCATTGACCATCAACTTTAAAAGAAAGAGTTAATGTATCATCAAACACATTTGTTACTTTCTTTCCTGGTGTAGAATTACGTACACCAACGATGTTTACGTCATAATCTTTAGCACCTTCAAACCAAGCATAAGACTTAGCTTTTACAGCTGATTCTATTTGTTCTCTTGTAAATGTCATTTCTGTTAATTATTTTTTGTACGCTAGAATCGATCTAATTTGATGGATTGGAGCAAAGATTCCAGTGTATTTATATAGCTTACCTTTGTAAACAAAAGTGATTCCTTCAGTAGGAACTATTGAATCAAGTCCTCCTGCAGCTGTTACTCTTGCAAGTTGTCTTTCAAGTTTTTCGACTTCCGTAGCATCTCCGTTTGTTCTAATAGTAGCAATTGTTTTATCTATTTCTGCTTTCATTTCTTCAGCAGCAGCTGTTGGATCTTTTGAAAGGAATGCAGACATATTCTTCATGAATTCAGTTCCAACTTCGAGGAACAAACTTTCAAGCGGAGCATAAACTCTAGCTTTTAGATCTTTAGCACTTTTCTTTTCTAAATTAATATACCAATCAGCATCTTCACCTAAAGTCTTTTTAATTAAACCAACCGAAAACGATTTATCTATTTCAGCAATTCGTTTTGCAAGTCCATCGAGTGCCTCATCTGGAATTGTTACTTTAGCTTTATCAGCTTCTTCTAGAAGAATTTTCCTTCCCATCCCTAGAGTATAATCTAATACTGTGGAAGCTTCACTTAAATCACAATCTTTTATAATCTCTCTATATTTCTTTTCGTAATAGTTAGCTCTTGCTTTTGTATTCGGTAAAGGTTTGATATCCATATCTTGAGGACCCCTAACAAAGAATGTTTTTTGTGCAGCAGCATTAGCATCCTTAATCAGTCTTCCTAAATCTCTTCCTGCTTGTTTATCTTCACCAACCACTTTAGCATTCTCATCATATTCGAGAACTCCATGAAAAACTAACATATTCAATCCATAAGGAACTGTGTTTTGCGTTAAAGGTGTAATGATTTCCATCGAAGCGAATTTCTTACCTTCAGCGAAAAATTTCAGTTTATCTTCATCGGAAAGTGCACTAATAGAAAGATTTAGATCTTCCATTGCAGCATTATAAACTGTTTCTATATCACCTCTACCAGCATAAAGATCAGCAACTCCTTGAATAGTCATTGCATTTTCTCCTGCATTCTTCATATGTTTTTGATTTCTTGCAGCAATTAATTGACCATTTTTCCAAGATATAGAAAGTTGTTGACCATCTGTATTATGTACTAGAATATTATTTGCAAAATACCTAGAAAAATTATCAATAGTAAGATCGTAGCAATCCTGTTCTATTGTTATTTTTTTAATTGATTTGATTTTTGATATATTGTAAGATTTCTCCATCATTCATTTTGTTTATTTCAGATTCCCAAATATAAATTACTTTATATCATATTCAAAGTCCATGAAAAAACTGTTCATTTTCATGAAAAACAGTAATTAAATTTTCACCAACTATAAGATCTTCAGCTTTTATATCACCTTTACTATGAACGAACATTCGGTGATTAGGAGTAACTGTTATGATATTTCCATCTTCTAATTCAATTTCTAACCATTCATTAGAACTTTCGTTTTTAACCCAATTAAGGATTTCCGCATATTCAACTTTATCAGAAACTTCATTGAAACTTAAAGCCATATCTGATATTTTATTATCAACTATCTCTTTTATAGTTTTAGTTCCATTTTCTTTTAATTGAATTAACGAATCTGGTGATAGACATTTCTCTTGTACAAAATTTTCAGGACCAAATTCTCCTCCGACTGTCGCTTGAATCATTTGATGAACATCTGCCATAGTAAGATTCATATCTTCGAAAGGGTGAGATAAGTGACCATAAGCTCCACCTTCATCGATAGGAAGATCCATATCATATAAACCGAGTTCTTGATCTAATCTCATCATTTCAATTAGAGATTCCTCTCTTTCTAATAATGCAGAAAAGTCCTTGAATTTCATCAATTTTTTCATCGATACTTTGTCTTTTTTCTATATATCATTAAGATTTTCCTTCTTTTTGTTCGATTTCTTCATGATTAGGATCCTTAATTTCGCAAGATTTTATGATTCTAATCTTAAGTTGATTGTTAGTCTTAGGGTTTTTAACAAAGATGTACATTATGTCTTCTTCTTCCTTAGAAAAAACTTCCCAATTTTCACTTTCATTAACGAGTTCTGATTCGTTATACCAAGCTCTTATTGATACTTCTCTGTTTCGTTTGAGTTCCATCTTCTATAAAGTATTTTTTATTTCCTAATAATCTAGCTGAATGTTCTTGAGGAACTATTCCTTTCGATATTTGTTTTTCGAGTAATTTATAAGATTCAATTGCTTCTTCCTTTCTACCTGAATACCAACACGAAATAGAATGTAAATCGTATATTCTCCATGTATATGTTTGGTCGTCTATAAACAGAGAAGCTTTAGGGAATGGTGAATTTCCTGCTAATTGCATTGCTCTTAATCCGTAAATATAAGCAATATCATATTCTTTTTTAGATTGATAGTAAAGAATTAAAGGTAGTATATGTTCGATTCTATATTTATTGTATTTTCCACATTCTAAATACTCAGCGGTCCATTCATGTTCTGGATATTGATTTTGAGCTTTAAGTTGAGCAACCATAAGTGCAGAGAAATAACATTCTTCCCAATATCCTTCATTTGTAATATCTCTTCGTTTTTGATACCATTCAATTGCCTTTTCTCTACCTTCATGAGTTCCTGTATCTCTGTAAGATTGAGCTAAATAGAATAACCATCTAGAATCTTTTTTAGGATCATTAGCAACATAATCTTCTAGAATTTTTGCATGAGAAAGATATTTTTCTTCTTGGGATCCAGAAGTCCAAGAATTACCATCTGGTGTAACTAATACATGTAATCCTTCACAAGCACCTACAGTCGTCGGCTTATCACAAATAAGAACTTCGTGTACAGGGCCATACCAATACCAATCTATGTCTGTTTTATAGAATTGCATCCTATAGTAATTTTGTCCACCATAAAGAATCTTAACATTACCTCCATCAACTTGTTGTAAGTTTCTTTTGAATATATCGATTCTAAAATTATCATCTATAATTAATTGTTCATCTGCATCAATCCAAAATCCAAAATCAGCTTTACCTTTAATAGAATCTCTTGCTTTGTTTCTTGCATCTTGGAAGTTTTTCCATGGATGTTCTATTACTTCACCTGGAATTCCTTTATCTTCAAAGAATTTTCTAACGATATCTTGTGTTCCGTCGGTAGATCCTGTATCAATGACACAATAATAATCTAGAATAGGCCATACAGTATTTAACATACGTTCAATTACTTTGGCTTCGTTCTTAACAATAATACTTAATGCAACTGTTGCTGGTTCAATAGAAGGATCTAATACTACTTGATTTTGTTGAGTAGGCATAACAAAATCCGGTCTTCTTTTTTGTTGAGGTTGTTGTTTTTTCTTTCTTTTAATTGCCATCTTGATTTATTTCATTTTGTTTTTGTTCATCTTTTAGGTAATCTTCTTTACCTCTAATTGTTCCTTCATCGAAAGCGAAGCCGATAATATCATAAAATAGTTCTCTATCTCTTTGAGTCATATCTAGTCTTTCGGTATAAAATTGAACTGCCTTGTTTAATGAAGGTGATAGTTCATCGAAATGTTTAAACATAATTTTCCTTTTTTAATTATATGCAAAAAGAGTGGAAGGTATTAACTTCCACTCTTTATTTTATATTCATATTTTCTGTTATACAAGAAATTTAATCTTCTTTTTGACCTAAACATATTTTATAATAGAAATTCGATAGTATTTTATCTCCTATTAAAGTTTCGCCTAATCCAAATTGAATACACCAAGAATTAGTCTTCGGATAATGGAATCCCGCAACTGGAGTATCAATAGTTGATGCTATAACTCTAGTCCCTGTAGGTCTAGAATCTATTCGGTATTTATGATTAAATGGTATAGAATAAGTGCCAGGTAAATCACCAATATCCGAAAACAAATCACAATCTGATAATTTACAATCAATCATTGTTGTTCTTTTATGACCTGCATTTTCTACGGAATCTTCATTTTTTACTAACTTAGCACCTAAATGAGATGCAACCACTTCTAATCCTAAACATATACCTAAAGTAGGAATGTTTGAATCTAATATAGATTTCGGAATTTGTTTTAATTGCTCTGTATCCTCTAGAGGACCTCCATGTAATATGATTCCTCCAATTTTATCTTTCATACTTTCAAATTTCTCTTCGAGATCTTCGTCTTCGAAGTAATGGACATCAAAAGGAATTTTAAGATATTTTAGAATTTTTTCACTTGGAAATGTACTTGTATTAGGAACTATAGAGAATATCCTTTTATTAGGATCTGGAGTATTTTCTCCGTTGTATTTAACTTGAATTTCGTTAAGAAATTCTTTATATTTCTTAAACATCTAAATACTTTTTATTTGCTTTTATTTTATCAAGTGATGGAATGTACATCAATTCAGTTGTTGCTAATCTATATTTGAAAAGGTCTTCGTTGTAGGTTTTATCGTCTAGATCTTTAACTATTGAATATCCTTTCATATAAACCTGATCTCTAGTAAATCCTCCAAATATAGACGTATCTTCTAAACATCTTTTAACTCTACAAACCTTTCTAAATCTCCATTCAACATCGGAATTGTAAGGTTCTAGATATTCGAATAAATCGAAGAATGTCATAGTATCTACAACTGAGGATATCAAGCAATTTATAGAAGCTTCGAATAAGATATTCGGTTTGGTTACCTTTAAATCATAAGATCGTCTTATTGCTAATCCTTCTTCAATAGCTTCGTTTGTAACTGATCCTACAGTAAACCCAAACAAACCTAAATCATATCCTGTTTGTGCTCGACAAACATGGACACCTATCTCATGAGCTAAAAGTGAATTAATATCTCCTTGAGCAAATTTTGCTTTATTGTTAATATAAATTCTTCTTTCTGGAGTTGATAGACCAATTCTACCAGGTATGTTTTTTGATATACATTCCCATGGTTTTATGTCTAAATCATTCATCTTACCGACGAATTTTTCAACTAAATAATCGAAGCCAAATTTCTTATCACTTTCCGATACATTAATATATTTATTAGTTTTCAAAAGCTCTTTAGAAAGAACTAAAGCTCTATGATCAGTCTTTCCATATAATTGAAATAGCGAATCAGCAAATCTATGAGAAGATCTCTCAGGATCCGATAAGAATGTCGTTACCCATCTCCTATAAAAATCTAAAAGATTGAGATAGTATTGACTAAATTCATGGCCAAACTTTGTAAATTCTTCGGAAAGTGAATCTATCAAACTTAGAACATTTGTTTTAGAATAATCTATAGAATCGTATTTGAATTGTGGGTTGTACCGCTCTCCTCTATCAAGTGCCTTTAGGAATGTTTGATATTCCTCATCTAAATTTGTTGGATATAAATCCCTCTTCTCTATTCTAATTTCTGCTATAGCTTTAAGTCTTTTATCAAGATTGTATAAGTGTTCAATATCGGATTTTTCTCCTAATTTAAGTAGTTTCATAGTATAACGTCTATTGAAGATGCATTAGATTGCCCAAATCCTATTTCCTGCTTTCTAATCTTTGCACCTGGGAAATTCTTTTTAATATAGTAGATGTAGATTTTTTCTCTACGAGAATCGGTCTCATCTGCTTTAGAAGGAACGAATCCAATTTCTTTTAATTTTGGATTTGTTCGGATAAAATCCTTAACTATATCCATTACAGTAGATAAAACTGGTAAAGCTATCCCTGAATTAGTAATAACTTGAGTATCACCTCCAATAGAAAACTCTACGTTGATTCTATTTTGACTTGGAAAGTGAGTTAAATTTACTTCATATGTTTCTCCTGGAGTATCAAATTGATAGATATACTCAACACTACCAGCCTGTTTATCGGTATCTATTAATTTCCAATCCATAGGTTGAGAATCGCCTATCTCATTAATAGCAGATTCAAAAACAAATTCATCATATGATTCTGCAATTCTATCATTCATTTCAGCCTTATCGTAAGTATGAAAATCCTGAACCGGTAGTTTAGAATTGGATTTAGCACCTTTGTAAGGATGAATCATTTCTTCACCTTCATAAGGATCTACCTTAACTCCACGTTTCTGCCAATAATCGAAGAAATTTTTCCAAGTCCCATGGTAATATCGGATAGTTTCCAGATCCGAATCTTGATTATGGGTTTTATCCATGGTCTCTTGTTTATTAGACCCTTTCAATTCCTCTTTTTCCATCAGCAATTATTTCACCTATTAAATAGACGTTTGTTTTTTTAGTTCCGGCAAGATCTTCTTCTGTTATCGTTTCGATAGATTTAACCTTAATGAATATACCGCTTTTGATTTCGATAACATCACCAACTTTAACAGATTCTTTTATATTCTCGCCGTGTTTGTAAAGTTTCTCCATGGCGAAATGGATTTTTTTACTCTTCTATTTCTCGAAAGAAGTAGAAGGTCCTGCTTCTTCTAAAGTTTCCAATCCTTCAGATTCAGCAACTTGTTTAGAAAGTTCATTGATAAAATCAATGGCCTGTTTTGTAATAACTGCATCATCAAAAGAAAGAATTCCTTTTGCTTGAGCTAATTCAGCAACTTGTACGAATACCGTAAGTGCTTCTCCTAAATTTGTAACTTTTTGTGACATAAATTGTTTTTTATAATTATATGAAGATTGATTATCTAGGATCAAAATGTTGATGTCGCTCCTATTAAAATCCAAGAATTTATCGATTTACAAACATAAATAGAAGTTCCAGAAATAACAACTTGACCGGTTGATCCTGTGGCAGCTGATGAACCTGGAGTAGCTCCACTAAGATCTAACCAAAGACCTAAATAATGAGTAGATCCAGTAGGACCTAAAAGTCCATTATTGAATGCAGCACCACTAGGTCCAATTAGACCATTATAAGAAGTTGTTCCGGTCGGACCTACAAGACCTTTTGTTCCTGTTATACCTATGGGACCTATAAGAACCGAATCTTCATTTGTGTTGTATGAAGAATCAATAAGATTTTCAAATTTAGTTTGAGTCGCAGCTGTTCCGGATACAAACTCTGTTTTTAGATTTATTCTACTTTTTGATGACATTTTTATATTGTATTTTTAGTATGCGTATAGTATAGAAACTGAAACCTGGTAAGGTGAACAATTATTTAATTTTATCGTTCCGTCTATAATAGAAGGAGAATTAGCTACAAAGAGATCTTTAACTAAAGTGTAATTATAATCTTCCGGATTAGGAATGCCTATAGGAAAAGGTATTGTTTGTCCAATAACACCAGGTTGTTTATTTAGACCAACTTCTAATGTTTGCATAGAAGCAAAAGAATCATCTTCCCATACACATTTCATCATAAAGAAGGTTGTATTATTAAATTGAATTTCTGCAATTTCTCCGGCTTCTAGATCTACAGTAGCATATGAATAATTAGTAACTGCTTGATACCATGAGCATAGTGCAAGATCTTCAGACGAAAAAAGAGATTTGTTTCCTTTATATACTGAAGGTTTGCATCCGATCCAACGAACTAATTTAAGGTTACCTGTATCACAACAGAAACCTTTTTGCAAATCTAAATAAGAAGAAGAGAATGAACTCTCTACATAACCACTAGCACTTTCCATATTTTACATACCACCGAAAGTCCTTCTTGCATTGTTTATATTAGCAATAGGATTTTCCTCAGGTTTAGTATATTTATCTTCTTCCTCTAAGTTTTTAATCGCTTCTGTAATTTTATCTTTTATTTCAGGATTGTTAAGAATTGCTTGTTTAACTTTCTTTTCTATTTTCTTTGATTTTTCTTCAACTGTTAAAGAATCATCCGCTTGAATATCGTCAATAGTTCCTTCAACATCTTCTATTGAATCCTCAATGATTTCATCTACTTCGTCTATATAAGGGATAAATGATAAGTCTCCTGATTCATCTTCTCCTTCTTTGGAAGGTCGAATATAATCAACAAGGGATTTGATGAATCCTAGAGCTACAATTGGAAGTATAGCACCAGAAACTATAGAAAGAATTCGTTTCTGATATATGATTTCTTCTTCTTGTAGACCGAATAACTCAATCCAATTTTGAAAATCTTGTAGGTGTGAATATGCATAATACATATTACCCATCATTTGCATTCCCGTAATAAGTATAAATAGAGCCCAAACAAGCCATCTACTAGTTCTATCTAAAATTACAATAGCACCTAAACAGGCTGCAGCACCAATTTCAAATGAAATTGCAAGAGTTATAGCTAACCATTCAGGATTAGAAAGTCTAAAGAAATCGATAACGTGAATAGTAGAAATAATAGATACCATTGCATATAGTGCAACAAATATCGATATAATAGACCACTTAACGATGTTGTCTCTTTTTGTCATATTTTTTGTTTTTCTTTATTTATCTTAGATTTACTATCATAGAACCAGGATTACCCCAAACATCTTCAACAGAACATGAATAATCCTCTGATATTCCTCTTACCATAGATTTCATTTCTTCACTTTTCCCAGTGATAATTTCGATCTCCAGTGATCCACTTTGAATATGTGCACCGATGAAAAGATCAATAGCACGAGGAACATCAGAATATCTCATACCGTGCAAATCTAAAGTTTTTGATAATCTTTCCATTATTTTTCTTTTACAAAAGTAACATTAATCTTCTGATACTGCTCGACCTACTTGTTTAGTCCAATCTAAATCAGTTCTAACTTGAGTATTTTTAGCTATTGTTGCTGTTAACATTGTTGTGTCTATATTAAGTTCTTTTGCTAAAAATTGTAGAGCTGCTATATCTTTAGGAAAACAATGACCACCAAATCCAAAATCGCCATCTGGTCCTGGTACAGACCAATGTGAATTACCTAATCGATCATCATATCTTGCATATTCAATTACTTTATCATAATCGATTCCTAGACCTTGACATAGTTGATATATTTCATTTGCATAGGAAACTTTCATCGATAAGAATGTATTGGTTACATACTTAATTGTTTCTGCAATAGTTGAACTTGTTTTAATGATAGGAACTTTTGGAAAAGCTTTAGCAAAAAGAGCTTTAACTCTTGTGGATCCTGGTCTTTCACCACCGACTACAATACGATTTTGATTTTTATAATCTTCATTAGCATTAGCTTCAGTTAAGAATTCAGGATTGAAAACGATATCTAATGATCCATACATTGAATTAAGAGTTTCTGTAGTTCCTGGTGGAATCGTGGATTTGATTACAACGATATAACCTTCTTTTTTTAGAGCTTTAACACAATCAGAAATTTCGTTTAAAGCAGAACCTAGAATTCCTAGATCGCATTGACCTGAACGTTTCATTGGTGTTGGTACACATAAGAAAGTTATTTCTGTGCTTTCTACTACTTCAAAAATAGATCCTACATTACTGTGTTTATTTGGATCTTTGTCGAATGCTTTTATATCATAATAATTCTTCATTCCTTCTCGAACGGCTGATCCGACAAAGCCTTGTCCGATGATACCTATACTTTCTTTCATTTTGTTATATTTACTTCATTAATAATTTCTTCAATTTTGTCTAAGCTTAGAACGCCTACAACTTTTTTAATTTCAACTTCGTCAATTTTAAAGATAGTGACTGGTATATTTTTAATTTTATGTAAAGAAGCCATTTCAGGATTCATATCGACGTCGATGTCTGTTATTTGAATATCAGATCCTTCTACGTTATATTTTTCTTTTAGCTTCTTCATTGTTGGTCCCATCATTTTACAAGGACCGCACCAATCAGCTCCAAATTTAATTATTTCTATCATTTTCTTTGTTGTTTGTTTTTAATTGCATTGTTATATTCTTCTTCAGTCATCCATTGAGCATCTCCATTAGGTGCATAAACGAGTAGACCTTTAGCAGATTTAGAAATTATTGTCAAATCCCAAGATTCAGATTTATTCCAAATAAGATTAGCTGCTTCCCAATCTTCACGATTTACAGCTACATATATATTATCGATCCAACCGAAGATTTCATTTTGAAATTCTTTTTCAATAGTAAATGCTTCTTTATGAATTTTAATAATTGTTTCAGTGGAATCATTAGCAAATCTTGCTCTGATCGGTAGTTTCTTTCTAGTCATTTTTTATTATTTATTAAAATTTAATCTAATCTCTTTAATATATCAGATATTCGTGTATACATTTCAACCGCAACGGGAACTGATAACAAAGAAATTAAGAAATTATTGACATATGAGTAAACGGTAATTACACTTCCTATAGTGATATCTTTGGTTGTTAAAACTAATAAAATAATTGATAAAAACAAAAAGAGATTTTTGATTGATACTATCAAAAACCAATTTTTCCCTTGAATTGTTGATTCTAAAATTTCCAGCTTTCTACGTCGATTAAAGAAAGATTCTGATTGCACATATCCACTTAATATAGCTTGACTCTTTTTTTCATAATGATTATTTCTTATTAGAATTACCTGCTTAATCTTTTTGTAAAAAACAAATCCTGCTAAAATAATAATTAAGAAAGCTAAGGATATGAGAAGACCTACTTTCCAATTTTCATAATAGACAAATGCAATAGAACCGATAATTGTAACAATAGTTGCAATGTAGTAATGAACATAACCCTCTAAAACATTTACAATTTCATGTGCCATATCGGTTCTTGCAATTTTAGTTGATGTGTTGACATTATCTTTTTTCAAAAATTTCAAAACGATCGACACATAAATTTTACTGTAAACTTTTGTATCATAAACCATTCTCTTGTAATTAAAAAATGATGAGAAAAAGTAAGATGCACCTAAAAACAATAACCAAATCCATGTTCCTGAGATAAGACCATCGATACTCTTACCTAATAAGAAAGGGGTCGATAAAGTGGATAGTTCTGCGATTAACATAAACAAATATATCCACATAAGTTTAATTTTGAATTGTCTGAAAATATCTAAGATTTTAGTCATATTAATTTGATAAATTTGCTTTAATAGCAGGATGTGATTTATAATTTCTTAATTGAATATCTTCTTCAAGGAGACATTTACAGAAGTATTCGTTGTTGATAGCTTCAAAGAAAGGTTTATCCCACCATTCAGTATTGAAGTTTATTGTTGGTAATTCGTAAGGTTCTCTACTAATTTGTTCATCAACTTGATCGAAGTGATCGTTGTAAATATGAACATCTCCAAGTTGACCAATAAGCTGATCCGGAACCATATTAACTTCTTTTGCAATGATTTCGAGAAGCAAACCATAAGAAGCAATGTTGAACGGTAAACCCAAGAATGTATCTACCGAACGTTGATTCCACATAAGGGAAATTGCTCTAGTTGGGATATTCCATTGATTAATTTCAGAATGAGATAGCGTTTCCGGTCTTCCACTGTTATAGATTTTATTAAACATTCCTTGACTGACTAATAATCTTCTTTCTTCTAAACTCAACTCTCTTGTATAAACTTGAAATCCATAATGACAAGGTGGAAGAACTTGATGTGGTAAATCCGATGGGTTCCAAGCCGACACAAGTAATCTGCGACTATCAGGATTTGTTTTAAGGTCATTGATTAGATTTCGGATTTGGTCCATCCCAATGAAGTATTCGTTATTAATTGAGTCGTGTTTTCTTTCACCCCAATTTCTCCATTGCTTACCGTAAATAGGTCCTAGATCTCCATACCACTTATTGAACTCATCATCTTCCATAATCTTCTTTTCGAATTCTTCTCGAGTAAGACGTTTTGGGTATGGTGCACTAAATGGTGGATGTTCACGATCAAAGTCTTTATCATAAACTCGGTAAGCATCACCGGTCCAAATATGACATCCATTTTCTAGAAGAAATCTAAGATCTGTTCGTCCTTGAAGAAACCAAAGTAGTTCAGTTACAATTCCTTTCCAATACATCTTCTTGGTTGTGATTAGAGGAAATCCATCTGTCATATTATGACGAATTGTATAACCGAATATCGATCTAGTTCCTGTTCCTGTTCTATCTTCCTTTTCAACTCCACATTCTTTGATGGTTCTAAGTAGATTGATATATTGTTCGTCTAATTTGTTTTTCACTTTATTGAATCTATAAGTTGTTTCTAAAGGTTTTGGCTTTTGCATCTTGTGCCAAAGTTCCCAATTAATTATGCACAGATTCGTTAATTTTTTCTTTGACATAATCAAGTATATTTCTTTTAGCTCGCCATTGAAGCATTGTTTCTGTTTTCTTCCATTCGGAAAGTGTATGTTGACCTTCATTCTTACGAAGAGGAACAAATTGAATGTTATTACCTCCTGTGATAGCAATTGCTAGATCGATAATTTTAATGGGTTCGCCTCGACCTAAATCGAAATTATGACCTTTCCATTGACCTTCAGATATTCGAATAAGACCATCACATATATCATCTACATGAGTAAAGTCTCGACTTTGTTGACCGTCACCTACAACAGTTACTACCTCGTCTAATTGATGTTGTCTAATAAATTTTTCTGTAACTGTAGCAAATTCACCTTCACGAGGTTCTCTAGGTCCATATACATTATAGAATGTAGCCATTCCTATATTCATTTCGTATAGATTAGAGTACATTCTACAAGCGTCTTCTCCAACAACCTTGGAGAATGTATAAGGAGAAATTAAATGCGATCCATGATTTTTAGATGATGTTGTTGCATATACAAATGATTTGCAATCTGACATTCTAGCAAAATCTAAAACTTCTACAGTTCCCATTGCATTAGACCAAAACCAATGAGCTGGAGAATCAAAGGAAGGTTGAATTCTAGCTTCGGCAGCTAAGTGAAATATAGTATCGAATTTTTGATGATGAATAAGTTCTCTAATATCTTCAACGCTTCCAATTACATATTCTGCTTTAGGATTCATGTAATCTTCTGAAGAAGAATCCGATGATAGATTATCTAGAACAATAACATCATTTCCTTGTTCTATAAGTTTATCAACTAAATTAGATCCCACGAATCCGAGTCCTCCAGTTACTAATACTTTTTTCATTTCTTTATAATTCTAGGTTCTAATAAATTAAGAAGTTTCTGAATTTCTTCGTATTCATGAAATACAATTCCTGGATCTGTATTGAAAATTTCAACTTGCCATTGATTACCCTTCTCTTCGGATTTGCAATTTGTTATAAGAGTTAATCCATTAACTATATCTAGTGCGTAGTAATAATCTTCATCTTCATCGTATTCTAATGTGAATTCCTTTTCGAAACGTAAAAGTTCAATTTCCTTTTCAGTCATAATTTTATTTATTTTATGCTAAAAAAAGCCAGGAGATTATCCTGGCTTCCAAAATTTATTAACAAAATTACTTACTAAGATTGTCGATTTCTTTATCGATCTCTGATTGTCGATTGACATCAAGAATTTTACGATCTGTGGATTGGATCATTCTTTTTTCAGATTTTAGACCTTCTATCTGAAGGTCTTTTTTGGTTACCGTAATAGTTTCTAAAGAATCGATTTTATTTGAAAGAATTTCCATTCTTTTGCTATTTTTAGATACTCCATTATCTCCACATGTATTGAAGAAAATTAAGATTAAAAAAGCAAGTGCTAATTTAGAGAAATGTGCACTTAAGAAATCGTTTAGTTTTTTCATTTCGTTTTGGTTTTGATTATTTTTCCTTTAGGGATCATTTGTTGTGATCTAGCGCTATAATAATCGTCTGTATAACAAGCACAAATCATATCAGTTTCACCGCATTTTGGACATACTAAAGGAACAGAGGGGTCCGAATCTTTCATTTGAGGTTGAACATCCTCAATATCTTTTTTCTTAGGATCGACTTTTTTTCCTTCTAGAATATAGTCTATAAACTTCTTAAAGATCATTATAGATTTTATTCTATTTATCCTTGTTGATTAGATGCATTTAAAGCTTCTACTAAATCTTCAACGTTAATTCCCTTTTCGGTAGCAATAATTTCTAAAGAAACGTCTTTAAGATTCTGACGATCTTGATTGATTTCTTGAATTGGTAAAGCGAATTGATCACAAATTTTCTTAAATGGTACGGCTAATTCAAATCCAGTTCCTATATGATTTTTCAAAAAGTGGAATGTAGCTTCAATAATTTCTACAGGGAATTTTGAATTAATTCCTTTTCCTGTTCTTTCATTCTCTAATTGAATATAAGTTTCAGATACAGCATAAGATTCATAACCTTTCCATTGGAATTTAGGGAATATCTCAGTCATAAGAACTTGAGTTAATTCTCCATCTAACAAAAGATCATATTTCTTATTGTTAATAGTTGATTGCAATACATCGAATTTTTCTTGCAATTGATCTAGCTTTGCTTGATCGAATTCATTGTTGGTTGTTTGTTCAATTTGAACTTCTTCTGATTTCATTACTTTCATGTTTTTTATTGTTTTTATTTAATTTATTATATGAACTCTATTGTTGAGAGATTCCATATTTTTTCGAAAATATGTTAGATTGTCCGTTTGTTATTTTATGTTGATCTTCGTTCGATAAGGATCTTCCTGTCTTTCCTAAATTACCGTCGTGATGATTAACTATTGAATTACAAACTAAGCAATGTTTAATTCCTGCTCGTTCTAATTGTATAGCATAATCATTATCACAATACCAAAATTCGAATTGTTCATCTAGCTCGTTAATCTGATCGTATATGGATCGTTGTTGGAATATGCACCAACCTGCAAGTTCACCTCTTACTCGATATCCTTCAAATATCTGATCAACTAATTCAGTGTTATTTCCTTGTGTTTGAGGACACCAAGGAGAAGCTGAAAGATATTCAGGATCGAAATCCATTGCACGAATAATCTCGGTTGCCCAACCTTTCTCATAGGTTAGATCCGAATTACAAAGAGCGACGTAAGGAGAATTTCCTGCACGTCTACCTAGATTTAAGTATCGATGATATCCGAAAGGAAGATCTGTATGAATCGTTTGAACCGAATGGTTACTTTCTATTTGATATTCTTCCATATCTTCATATCGAATTTCTTTATTCGATTCTACGATATAAGCATGAAAGGAAATATCCTCTTCGGACTTGAATAAAGAATTCAATCCATCTTTTGTTACTTGAAGTAGAGCGTCATCTTTTGCCCAACTAATAATTACTACATCAACGTTTTTCATTTGTATATTAAATTAAATTTCTTTAAACTATCTTCTAAAGTTTCATGAGGTTTAACTTCATAAGTTACAATTCCTCTATAATTATATTCTTTAAGCGATTTAGCTAATTTTTTGTGTTCTTCTGATTCTATAAACGGAGAAAGACCATTTTCTGATACATGAACATGATATATTAGATCGACATATTCTTCAAACACAGAAGAAGGTGATTCACCTTCTTCAATAATGTTATGTGTATCAATCATTGTCTTTATTTTACTGTATCGATTTTTTCTTATGAATGTAGCTATTTCTTCTACGGTAAAGAAGTAGGATCCTCCGTATTCTTTGCAATTAGGTTCAATACATAGAATACAATTAGAAGGGATTGATTCATCTATGATTCTAAATTGTTCAGATAATTTTACCTCATCGTAAATTTTTCTTTGTCCAGGTGAACCCAGAACAAAAAGATTTGTTCCTTTTTTGGAAAGGCTTTTGAATAGACTTATGATATATTTCGAAAATTCTTCGTCGGTAAAGTCCTTTATATCCGATCCAAAAAGAATGGATTGAGAAGATCTAAGAGTAAGATCGTTTTGTTTAGCTATAATCTCAGTCTCTTTACCATATTCATCCATCTTAAATGGAATGATTTCTATGTTATTGATTCCGTTAGCTTTTAGAATAGGTGCTATTAAAGATAATTCTTGATTGCTATTAAATGATAGTTGACTTATTCCTAAATTCATTTACAAAATTTATTAGTTCTTCATATACATCTTCTTTTGATTGTATGTAACCACTTTCAGTGTACTTTGTATTGTAATTATATGTAATTGAATTAGTGGAAGATTCAAATTGTTCTTTTGACAATTCAAATATCTTCAAAATTTCTTCGGTATGAATTGGTTCTGTAAATAGATTATATGTTCCTGGTTTATCGATCTGTTTTATATCATCTACTAATCGATCTAAATTATACCATTGGAATTCCGTGTTCGGATTTATTTTATCGATGTTATTGTTATTGAGTAGATCGAATAAGATATTCTTCTTGATTTTACTACAGAACAGAGCAGGCAATCGGTATATTTGTATATCATCACAATCTAGTTCGTTTATAAGCATTTCGAAGAAATATCTGTTACTTCCATAATTTAAAGTTTTGAATGTTGGTGAATCATCTTCATTGGAACGAAGAGGGGAATCTACATAAACATCTATAGTCGAAATAAGAACTATTTTGCTATATCGTTTCCCTTTTATGACATCATAGATATTCATTATGTTTTCAATATCACCTACTACATTTTTATTAACCATCCATTTGGTTGCAGGTAAACAAGATAACCAAAGTTCTGATCCTTCTTTAGATATGTAATTAAATGATTGGAGATTTTTGCTGTTATATTCAAAATCAAAATCTATTTTTTCTAGTATAGCTTGACCAACTAATCCTGTGTTTCCTATAAGAGATTTCATCGTAAAGTTTTATTAAGTTTAATTTTTCTGGATTCTACTAACATATAGTCTCTTAGATAATATGACAACATTCTTTCAGGGTATGATCCATAGTAATAAAAAAGACTTTCGCAATGATCTTTTATTAAGTAATCTTTACCGGATTTTTTTACATTAGGATTTCTCTGTCGATTCAAAGATTTTAGATTTTCCTTTTCGAATTTTTTTGCTATCTTATCGTAGTTTTCATATAGGGAACAATAATCTTTCATGGACTTAACTGACCCATATGCAAAAAGGTCACAAATCACATTTGAATGTTCGAATA
>Ga0247837_1002711_pt1 | contig 32713 bp, 23 predicted proteins | sample LaCtaG_2_FD_187115 | JGI IMG/M metagenome (GOLD analysis project Ga0247837, IMG submission 187115) | Freshwater microbial communities from meromictic Lake La Cruz, Castile-La Mancha, Spain - LaCruzMarch2015_14.5m | ecosystem: Environmental > Aquatic > Freshwater > Lake | place: Spain: Castile-La...
TTATATAACATTACCAAAAAGTCGCAACTGTGTCAATTGCCATGCAATAATATCAAAATTTTCAACTTGTTTACATTTTTGCTTTTCTGGTGAAAACTCCATACAAAAATCACTCTTTTTAAAAGAATTATCCTCAAATAGTCAAATAAATCAGCAAATCCGAGCAATCTGCCCTAAATTTAATCTCTTTTTAACATTATCAGCAAAAGCACTGCAGTAAATATCACATTTCAGCAATTTCCTCTACTGCTACTAGTTCCCCTCAAGAAACTGAGCTCTCCCAAAGCAATTTATCTCTGAATTTGCTGCTTAAAAGGCATTAGCTAAGGAAATAAAGCAGTTGTAAAATGTAACGTCTAAATTCAGTGGAAAGTCCCTAGAAGTATGGAATTGTCTTCATAAATCTGTAATTTGGCTGTGATTTTCGATTTCTCCTACAGCTCCCTAGGCCAGTCTCCATTTTAAACCCCGGCTTCCAACAGGCCTTAGAAAATAATGGCGGAAAAGCCGCTTCTCTGTGACTAATACCTATATATTTAGGCCTTTTAGCTGCTGGTTTGTCCCTTTCTATATGGAAATTCGAGATTTTGATAGAAAAGTGAACTTTTAGGTCGTATTTGTGACTTTTAGACTGTGGATATACCTGCTGAACTGACTACTAAAGCCAAAATCACTGCAATTCACCAAATCCTCATATCAATTTCTCTGCCTTTTTTCGGGTTTTCTCGACTTCTCCCTCCAATCTATATCAATTTCCCTTGAAATCCGCCAATTCCTATATCAAATACACCTAAAACTTCGGTCTAAAGGGAAAAGTCGACTTGGCGGGTCCCTCCAAAGCAGCCAAATCTCATCAAAACCCCCAAATCCGCTCCCTACCCCAGCAGTGCTGACTTATATAGTCTAAATGTATACGCAGATCAGCCCAAGTGTCGAGGATCATGAGATCGCCGCAGAGTTTCTCCTCATTTCCCACCATTTATAGCCTAGCTAGAAGGGGTTTCCCATGTCTTCCACGGGCAGGGCGCCCAGACTTTCGGTAACTACGGCCAGCTTCTCCTTGTCGTCCTGGGTGGGGAGTACTCGGTAGCGGGTTAGACAGGCGTTCATGCTCTTGGGGAAGTGGGAGTTGGAGGAGATGAGGGGAAGGTAGGGACTGGAGGGAGTGCTGAGCAGGGCTGCGAGGAAGTGAATTCCTTCAATTACTATGTCAATTTGCCCCAATTGAGCATCGAAAGCTGTGAAAAGGTCCTCCAGTGTCTCACTTTCCCGTCCCTGCAAAGCAGTCCCAAAGGCCTCCTTCCCCTTCTCAGTCCCAAGCAGCATTCTCAGTATTCTAATAGAATACCGAGCAATGTTTTCATCCGCAGGGAAGCCATGCAGCGCCTTAGCCAGCGCCAACACTGTCTTCCCAGTACTTAAGTGGAAAACTGAAGTGTCTGTCTGGATTTCACGGTTATTTAGCACGTTTGCAACCATGCGCAGGGTGTAGTCAAGGAAATAGGCGGAACTGCCGTGTCTTTCGAAGACTCCTTCGACAAGTTGGTAGAAGAGGGAGTTGCTGGCGACTCGGTCCATTGTGCGGTCTGGGTGGGAATTACCGCTGAGGGATGCGTTCACTAGGGCGCCTAAACACGTCTTCACCAACTTCAGTGCCTCGAGGTTCCTGGTAGCGATGTCAATCACCAGTTCCGGGAAATTCTTGTCTAGCAGCAGGGGTAGGACTGTAGTTTCCGTGGCAATGCTGCCGAGACAGCCAATTGCCTCTTTGAGCAGCAAAGCATTGGCACTTTTCGCATGTTGGGCGAGGTAGCTGAATACAGGCTCAAGCACTAAGGGCGCTAAAAGGGGCTTAAAGTCGTTATTTGCACTCAATCGACGTAGCAATCCAATCGCAAAAACAGTGTTCTGCAGGGGAACAGAGGGCGCGGAAAGTGTCAACAGCGCTATAGAAGAAGCGCCCTTGGCCTCCAAATCGACCTGCAACTCCGCATTTGCGATAGAAAGGCGCCAAAACAGGTACAAAACTGCTGCTTTAATAGACACAGAAGTCTCATTTTGACTGTCAGCGGCGTATTGGTAGTACCTGAGAACCACCTGAACTCCATTAGCGACCCAGACCATGAGTTGTTGGTCGTCTAGATAGGCATTACTATTTCCCGCCATAGCGCCTAGTAGACTCACCCCGTCAATTACCCCTTCCAAACGGTCGTTTTCCCTGATGTCTGTACCTAGGTAGCCTACAAGGTTCTGCACTACGCCCTTGCGGATCATGTAGTCCCTGCACTTCTCGTGGTACAGGGCGAGCTTGATGAGGACGATAGAGAGCCAGTGCAGGAGTAGACTGGTGGACTCGGTCCCAGAAGTCTGTTTCAGTATGGCGATGTACAGGGTGAGGAGTTGCTTGAGGATGCCTTTGCGACGGAAGGCGGCCGCTATGGCAGAGTGGTGGACTGTCAGAGAAGAAATGCGGAGGAGGGAAATCAGGAGTTTGGAGTAGCGCTCGATTTTGGCACTGGACATGACTGAATTCAGGAGGGAGAGGAGGCAGGACACGAAGGAAGGGGAAAACAGGCCTTCGATTTCCCCTATATCATCTTTCTCGATCAGCAGGTTCAACTCATCGTTCAAATTGCAGGTTTTGAGTAGTTTTTCTATGAACGAGAGCACAGTGCTGAGTTTCTTCGAGGCGGAAAACTTCAAAATCCAGTCTGAGACTGCAGTAAGGACCTGGGCGGCCTTTGGAGCAGTCCAGTCCCCTTCTCCCAGGCGCTTTTCTTGTAGCTCCGCTCCCGCTGTGCTCAGTACTGCTGCCAGCGCCTCAGAGTCTTCTCCAGTTCCCACCTCCGCTAGTAGCTGCGGCAAACTCATATTTGTAAGGAAGTAGGACTCAGCAGGTCTTTAACCTCGGAATGCATTCATTAACTCAGATATACAGAATACAGGTATGGGTAGCTGCAGTGGCTGTGTAGAAACTGGCGCTAGTAGAGTGGCTTTACCTGCCGTCACAGGCTAACGCCTCATACATAGTAGTTAGAAAATGGCCGGGAAGGTAAGGCCCAGATAGGAAGCTGTGGCGGTGATCATTGATGTGTCACGGACTATGGGGGAGGTATTCGGGGCTGCGGGGCAGTCGAAGTTGACTATAGCGCTGCAGGCCACCAAGCTATTGCTGCAGCAGAAACTCCTCTTTGGGAAGAGTCATGAAGTGGCGATGGTCCTCATGGGGTCGGATTCCTCGGAAAATGACCTGCATGAGATGAACGGCGGCTATGATCACATTAGTGTGATCCATGACTTGGACGTGGTCACTCTAGACAGCTTGCGCCAGCTGGATACCATCAAAGTCTCCAAGTCCCGCGCTGACACTTTGGATGCGGTGGTCGTGGCAGTGCACATGATCGGCGAACACTGCGGCACTAAGAAGTTCAACAAGCGAGTTTTCCTCATCACAGACGGCAACGGCGCCTGCAGCAATGTGGAGCAAATCCCTCAAATCCAGGAGGAAATCAACCGTCAAAACATCAAGCTGAACATCATGTAACTCCCACTCAGCGCAATCGGCTTCCACGAGGAAGACCCGGGCCTGAAGCTGGAACTCACCAAGAACCAGGAAAGAACCAGAGATATGCTCACTGCACTAGTGGCGGGGATCCAGGGCGCCCTCTTCCCCAGTTCTCAGGCCATGGCTATCTACAAGCAATTCCGCAAGAAAGCCATTTACCCGGTCGCCCGGTACAAAGGTCCGCTGGAGTTCGGCCCCAATTACTCCATTGAAGTCTGCATGTACTCGAAAACTAAGGAAGAGCGGATGCCCTCGCTTAAGAAATTCAGCTCCGCGGTGCCTTTTTCCACTGATGCGAAGGAAGGACATGTGAAAATGGCCAGGGAGTGTGCACTGGAGGATGACCCCACCAATACTGTAGTGGACCCTGAGGATATCATCAAGGCGTACTACTATGGTACTTCTGTTGTGCCTGTGTCGCCGACGGAGGAGGAACTGCTGAAGTTCCATACTGTGAAGTGTCTCAAGCTACTCGGCTTCGTCTCCCGCAGCGACCTCCACCGAGAGTGGTACATGGAAGGCGTGGAAATGCTGCTGCCTGCAGTCACAGACGCAGACCAAAAGGCCTTCAAAGCCATCGCCCAGGCCATGTTCAACCGCAATGAAGTGGCTCTGGTGCGCTATGTCTACAGGGATAACTCGCCTCCTAGACTGGCAGTGCTGACGCCCCATATCAAGAAGTCGTTAATTTGTATGTACATGAACTACCTCCCCTGTGCCGAAGACATCCGCGAGTACTCCTTCGCTGCCCTGCCCGAGTCCACAGCAGAACAGCAAGCAGCTGCCGACGACCTAGTAGACGCTCTAAACCTCGAATTCACCGACGAAGACGGAGAGCGAATCGAAGCTTTGCAGCCTTCCAAGACCTTCAACCCCGCTCTGCAGTACCTATATCAATGCCTCACACATAGGATGGACGACCCTGATGGTCCTTTGCCTCCCCTAGACCCCAATATAGAGGAGTACTTGAAGCCAGATGAGGAGTTGTTTGCTCGTGCGAAGGCGAAGTGTGACAAGTTCGCGAGTAAGTTTGTGCTGAAGGAAGTGGTGCAGCCCAAAGTGCAGAAGAAGTTCTATAGTGAGGCGCTGAAGGATGAAGAAATGGCTGCGGCGCAGAAGGCGGGGGACTTCCCCTTGGCTGACCCTGCCTCTGACAAGATCTCGGAACTCGACCCCGAAGCCGACTTCATGCGTTTCCTCAAAGACCGCACAGTGGACCGCGTCAACCAAGCCATCGTCCAAATGCAGGAAATGGTCACTCACTTAGTCGACCACTCTTTCCGCGGCAACACCTTCGACAAGGCTCTTTCCTGTCTGCGCTGTCTGCGCCAGGGCTGTTTAGACGAGGACGAAACTGGGCAATTCAACGCGTTTATGCAAATGCAAGTAAAGAACATGGAAAAAACGCAGCCGGAGTTTTGGACTCGATTGGTGGACGCGGGGATTACGCTCATATCGAAGGCGGAAAGTGACAATTCGCTAGTGGAGCCTGCGGAGGCGGGGGCTTTCTTGGTGCGAAAGGTGAAGGCGGCCTCGCAAAAGCCGGCGGAGGACGATTTGCTAGCGGACATAGAGTAGTAAATAGTCTGAAGCTGAAAATTAGGCCTAAAACTCCCCAAGTTCCCAAATTTGATATAAATTTCCCCTAATTTGACCAATCCAACTATTACTCTCCGTAATGTCCGCTTTTCGAGTGCATTCCAACCAAACAAGTTCATAGGAAAAGATAAGCTAGGAATTAGAGGAAATGTGCGGATTGCCTTGCAGGAGGTTATCCACGTCCGTAATGGTCCACACTGCTGTTTTCAGGTCTAAATCCTTGGTCAAAAGCGGCGTAAGCAGGGCTGTAAGTCGACTATTATCGTCGTAGTCCTTCTGCTCTCCCACATCCGTAGCCGTGCATTCGAACCTCACCACATGCACTTCCTCCACCCTTCCCCTGTACACTACGTCCTTTCCCTCCTGCAGCATAGATACAGGGTTTTCGCCTATATAGACAGCGTCTACAGCCACTACTAGCTTCGCAGGCGCCTTTTCTCCTATATACGCCCATATATTGCCTAAGTCCATTTTCAGTAAGTCGAAGTCGGGACTAATGCCTTTGGCTTCCTTCTGCTTGGAGAACTCCGCAGGGTCGATAGAGTCCTTCAGGAAGTTCAGGTTGAAGACTTGGAAGGACGGCAAATTCTGAATTCGCTGTATGTTTACTCCTAAATGCATGGAAAGATTGTACAGTTTGGGCGGATTTGGCTTGGACTTGGTGGCAGGGTGAAGGTGAAAGCCTGCGAATTCGAGGTTTTTGAGCAAGGACTCGACCTTGTGGTACAGCTTGCCCTCCAGACAGTCTGCCAGGGCTGCGTAGTCGTGGCTGCAGAGAGCTTCCACTAGACTCGAGTAGGAGTAGGCGAAAGTGGCTGGGAGCTGAGTGGACAGGAGAGAACGGTCCACTGCTGAGAGAGGACGCAGTAGGAGCGGGGCAGAGCCCTGACGGAAGACCCAGGGCGCCTGCGGAAGAGTGCCCAGCGCCCTGCGTAGCATAGTATATGGCTGAGATAAGCCTCTCCTATATATGCCACATAGCAGAATCTACTGTAAAGAAGTCTCAAAAGCCTATAAACTGCCGTGGAAACTGTAGGAAAAAGCATAAAGCTGACTTAAAAGTACTGATAAAGTGAGGATTTGTGCCTTTTCGATGAGTTTAAATAGGGAATTTCGGTATATTTTGAGGTTTGGCCGATTCTGACTGAATTCAGCTTGTGCGTGGGATCTAGGGACTTCTATATCACGTCCAACTCCTCCTCGAAGCAAGTCTTGCTGGCCACTGCTATTAGTAGAGCAGAAATGGCCTGCTTTAGGGCTTACTTGGCGAGAAGTCCCATGAAAGATGTGGGAGGAGTAGTGTAACTGCCAATTTAAACAGTACATTGCGCTTTTCCCTATATTTCTCGTCTTTTCCGCCTGCATTTCAGGAATAGCCTTTAAATCGCCTGCATACTCCTCCAATTTCCCTGATATATAGGTCTACATGCTGACTCCGCCATACCTGAGTCCATACTATAGTTGAAATGCTAGGAAGCGACATCCCTATGAAGCCGCCCGCTGCTATGAGTCGGGAAGAGCGCTGGGAGCAGCGCAGACGGCAAAAGCTGGGCATGCAGACTGACCTGCGGCCCCCTCCTGTGCCTTTCCCTGAGGCAAAACCCGCCCAACTGCCCAGCTTCTCCCCTCCCCAGCCCTCCCTGCCCGCCGCAATCCAGTCGCTTCGACCCGACCCTCCCTACGCCCCTCCCACTGAAAAGGACTTCCGCCCCAGTTTCCAGCCCGCTCCTATGTCAGATCCCAAGCCCCTCCGCCCAGCTCCAGAGCCTTCCCTCAGTCCTGAGCATTTCCCTTCCTCCGATCAATCCCGGCCTCCCGACAGTTTCTTCACTAACCCTATCAGTGACCAAGACCTCCGCAGACGCCAGGTACAGAGCGATTACCGCATACAGGCACAAGAACTAATGGCCCAGCCCCGGCCTTCTAGACGCCTGACGCCCCCGGATGCTTCTCAGTACGTCCCTGCGCCTAGGGAGGAGCGGGTGAGCAGGAGTCAGATTCCGATGATGGACCAGAGGAGAGGGGAAAACGAGCAGAAGAGACAGTACCAGCAGGAGCTGCTGAGACAGATGAAGGAAAATGAAGATAGGAAAAGGCAGAAAGAGGGGGAAATGAGGGAGGAGGGAGAGGGATTTTTCAAGTTCGGCAGGCCGGGCGCAGGCGCACCCAATAGAGACGCTCAGGGGAATATAATTGCCACTCGCGCTCCCAAATACAACGAAAACGACCCCCGCTTCCTCAACCCTGGGAGAGGAAATCCAGCGCAAGGACCAGGCGCTAGGAACAGCTACCCAGAAGCCAGGTCTTTCCAGCCGGATAGCCGATACTTACCTCCTGGCTACACTGACATGCCCCCAGAGAGAGGCCCTGCGCCCTACCCTGACCCTGGGCGCTATGCAGCCCCTGCTCAGTTCCAGTCTAATCCTGATATGGGGAGATACCCGCCTTCTATGGAAATGCAGTACCAGGACGCTGGACGATTAGCCCCTCCGCAAGGATATCAAGACGCAGGAAGAGTGCAGCCTCCACAGGGGGGATACACAGAGGCGGGGCGGTTTCCCCCGCAGCAAGGCTTTCCTGAGGGCAGTCGGTACCCTCAGCCTGCTCCACAGGGCTACCCCGAGGCGCCAGACCCTATGAGAGCAGGCCGCTACTCAGATCCCAACCCTCCTTTCCCTGACTCTAACAGTCGATTTCAGCCTCCGCTGCCGCCTGAGTACCCTCCTGGCCCACAGGGCTCCCCGCCTCGTCCCTCCCCTCTCGTAGGAGGAGAAAACCTCATGCGACTGGAAGGAGACTACGAAAATGTCTCAAAAGCCAGGCAAAAGGGCGAGCTAGCCAGACACCTGCAGGAGCAAATTGAAGACAAAAAGAGACGGCAAGAGGAGGAAAAGCGGCAAAAACTGCTTGAGGAAAGGCTGGAGGAGGCGAAGTTGGAGAAGCAGAGAATGGACATGGAGGAAGAGTACCGGCGAGAGACGGAAAAGAAGAAAAGGGAGTTTAGGGACATGCAGGCGGCTAATGAGGCTGCGCTTCAAGTGGGAGTGCCGAAGGGTCGTCCACGTAGACAGCGCACTCCCATGGACCTCCCAGCCGCAGAGCCGCCCCGCTCCCCTCCCCGCGACCCTCCCAGCAACTTCCCCCCTCCCACCATCCTCGAAACCGTGCAGCGCTCCGTCCCCGTCGACTCCGCCCAGCAAATCAACTCCCAAATGGAAAACGAACTCTGGCGCCTCAGAAACGAAATGGTGAATCAAAACAACGAACTGAGAGAGTCACTGCAAGCACTACGCCAACAAAGCTTGCAAGCAAACCAACAACGCTTTGAAGCTGTCAAGGAACTAGAGCGAGTGAGGGAGGAAATGCGACTCAGAGGGACGGAGGAGGACGGGCGTCAGAGGGAGTTGTTGATGGCGATTGCGAAGAATCCGGTTAGAGGCGCGTATGAGCCTTCTACGAGGCTGCCTGCGGCCAATCCACTGCCTTTGGTGTTGCCGAGGAGTAACTTTGATGACCCGAAGAATACGCTGGGGTTGGACTATGCGGATAAGTCGCTCACTGGGGAGTCGAAGTTCTTGCCAGTATTCGGTGCTGACGGACCTTCAGTAATCCCCCAGCCTCCCAGAAGGCGCGAAAACGCAGACATCAGCCTCGCGTCTCTCCCCGAATTCGGCCCTTCCAACGTCCCAGTGACCGGCTCCATGGCTCTAGACACTCTCGGCACAGCCGGCGGAGGCGCCACTATCGGCATCGAAGCAATCAACCGAAGAAACGAAGAGCGACTTTTAGCCTTAGAAAAGCTCGAAGGACATGACGAAATCGCCAAATTGGACTCATTACTAGCGAATTACATGGAAGTGGAAAAGCGACTACCCCCGAAGCCCAGTTCTGGCAAGCGGCCTTCTAGTCTGGCGAGTAGGGGGAAACTGGTGGTTTCGAGGGCGCCGCTGGGCAGTATTCAGGAGGCGGAGGCGGACGGCTCGCTGCCCAGCTTGGCGGGGGACTCGGGGCTGAAACCGGACTGGAGGTACGAGTAGTGCTTCTAATGGGTTTGATGGGGACTGAGTATATAGGGGTAAAGAGATATGACAACTTGGGATATAGATAAAGTCCAATGCAGCTACAGGCTTTAACTAATGCTGTATGTGCAATTTCCACATATCCCCGCTGCTAGTCCGCACCCCCATATGTTTCCCTCTAGTCTAATGCCCCTAAGGCTGCTGGCTGGGCTGTCCTGGTAACTGCTAATATGGGTCTGTGGAGCGCCTTGAAAAGCCTGTTCAAAAAGAAGCAGCAGAACTGCCGTATCCTCGTAGTGGGTCTGGACAACAGCGGCAAGACCACGATTCTCAACAAAATCAAGCCTGAGAAAGCCGCTTTGCTGGAAGTCGTCCCGACAGTGGGCTTCAACCTAGAGGAATTCGCCAAGAACAACCTGCAGTTCACCTGCTACGACATGTCCGGCCACTCCAGATACCGCGAGCTCTGGGTGCGCTTCTACTCTGAAGCCCAGGCCATCATTTTCGTGCTAGATGCTACTGACAGACTTCGACTAAACGTCGCTAAGGCTGAATTGGACGAAATTCTGAACCATCCGGATATACGGGCGAGAGCGATTCCAATACTGATATTCGCGAATAAGATGGACCTGCCCAATGCTTGTGGTCCCGTGGAGTGCACCGAAGAACTGCATCTTCACGAGATTACGTCTAGACCGTGGACTATTATTCCCAGCGTGGCGATCAGTGGGGAGGGACTGGAGGAAGGCGTGGGCTGGCTTACGGCTAAACTCGTAGTCTAAAGAGGGGTTGTTAGTTAGGAATGAGTTGATGTTTGCTTAGTAAGGATAGAGGGATGTGGGAGGAAATGGCGTGGGAACGATAGTGGAGGGATGCTTTGAAGGGAAAGTAGGCTTTCAAGTATGCACTTTGGGAAGGTATTGATTAGGAATGCGACCGACCGGAAGTTCCTCTATAATATAGGAGAAATACTGGGAGATTAGTAGAGATTTCCATATAATTGATATGCGAAATGTATAAATAGCACTAGTATTGCTATAGCCAAATGCTTCAATTTGATACAATCACGTCAGCTATTAGCAAGAATTCATACTTTGCTATTCATCAGGCAGCAAAAGGCCCGTTTCTTACTTCCCTAGCATCTTTAGTCCCCATCCTTAGTCTAGCGCCATCTAAAAGTCCTAACTACAAACCAGAGGCAAGCAAAGCTGGAGCTGAACCAAAACAGTGCATAGCTCATGTGAGTCTCAGGAGTGGCCCACCAGGTCATTAGGTTCCCAGGCCGGTCCGGGACCGGACCTGCACTTTCGTCATATCCATATACAGTCCTTGTATGGAAGTCGACGCATTGGAGGTAATATTGCTCTGCGGAGGGACTTAGTCCTGCGAAGGTGGTCATTTCCGCTATATTGGCGTAGTGCCATTCATTGACTTTTGGCACATTCGCAGGGGTGTATTTCCCCTGAGTGTCTGTAACCCTTAAAACTCCCTCCACACTGACTTCCCCTGCGGCTTCTTTCCGATTTCTCCAGTCTGCCAAGGCAGCAGGGACCCAACCCCTGCCCACAATAAGGACAGAGCCATCGCTGAGAACTAGGGGAGTGTAGAGCTTGTAGCCGGGCTGGTCGGCCTGTGCGCGCATCATTCGCATTTCTTTGCTGTGCACGAACTGTCCAGAGACTGTGACTTTGCGGTACTCCCAGTTGGAACTAGGGTCGGAAAGCCAAGGAAAGGGAGGGGTGAGGGGGATAGTTGGCAGTTGCAGCTTTGCATCTCTCTGAGCCACTAGCTCCTCCTTCCACTGCTTTCTCCGCAGCTGCCACAGGCCTGCCTGGGCGCAGAAGACTGCACCGCAGCCTAGGATTCCGCAGGCCACTTTCCACATATATAACCCATATCTACGCTAAAAGAAGCTGTTACTAGCGCTTCCTCCCCGCATCCAGCTCATTCGTGAGTCCCACCACATGGTCCTCAAACTTGCTGACTCTCTGCTCCAGCAGCACTACAGTCCTGCCTAGTGCTCACTTGGTGGCCAGGTCCAGCTGAGTCACGATTTTCTCGAGAGTCCTTGAAAGCTCTTCAGGGACATTGGCGGGGTTTAGCTAGGTGGAAGGTACAGGGCGAGTAGCGGTAGAGGGCAGGAGAGGGTGGGTTTCTAGGACGTCAATACTTGTGACAGCAGGCAGCAAAGAGCGACGAGTGTCAAACAACTTCGGAGACAGGGCAGAGGCTTGCAGCACTTGGGAAGAAGCCAAACTGCGGGTCATTGGGGAAGCTCTAGACGCGGATTTGCTGGAAAGGGGCCGTTTGTTGGCGGAAGTATCCTCGGGAACTGGCTCATTTTCGCTGGAAATGTTGGATTTCCAGAGCAGTACAAGGTTGTCTCTGCCTCCTGTGACGAAGAAATCTCCTCTTTCCGACCAGGCAGCGGCCGAAGCGCCTCTTTCATGTCCAATCAGCGTATACAAGGCAGTGCCTTGTCTCAAGTCCCAGATTTTCACACCCGAGTCTTCACATGCACTCAGCAAATACCCGCCAGAAGGGCTAAAAGAGGTCATGGTCACAGCGCCAGTGTGTCCTTCGTAGGTCTGGAGTAGTCTTTGGGACCGTACGTCCCAGAGCCTTATCTTTCGATCTGCTCCACTGCCTGCTATGCAGGTCCCATCAGGGTGAAAGCGCACACAAAGCAGTTCAGCCAAGTTGTCCGTGAAAGTCGCCAAGCAGTCCATCTGCGCCACATCCCACAACTTCACAGTCCTATCATCACTCCCCGAAGCCACCAACCGTGAGTCCGGACTAAAGCGAGCAGAGCGAATAGACGCAGAATGCCCACTCAAGGAAAAGCGGAAACTGCGGTCCACAGCTTGATACACCTTTAAAGTTTGGTCGTCTGAAGAGGTCAAAAGCAGTCCGCCGTCCCCTGAAAAGGCTACACTTCTCACAGGGGCTCTGTGGGCGCGAAGTACTAAAGACCGTCCTTCGGAGTTGTTTTGCCAGAGTCGCACTGTTTCGTCTTCTGAGGCGGAGGCGATTACGTCTCCGGTGGGACTGTAGCACACGTCTGTCACTGGGGCGCGATGCCCGGCGAAGCGGAAAGGACGGATTTCCGGTGCGAAGTGCCAGAGGTGGAGAGTCGAGTCTTGCGAGGCAGAGACAACTTGCGCCTGCGTAGGGTTGAAAGCCAGTGCATACACAGGCGCTTTGTGCCCGCGGAAGGACCGCTTTAGCTGCGGCTCGGAGATGGTCGAGGGAGAGGTCGAGACCATATTTTGAACAATACAGGGGCAAAGCGCGCCGAGGGACTATGATTCGCCCATATCAGAGAGTGCAAAGTGCAGTTATTAGGCTAAAGTCCTATAGAAAGCAGACAGTTACAGACGGATAATTAGCCAAAGCCTGTCTATGCAGTAGTGTAACGGCGCTAACCCACCAGTCCCAAATCTCCTCAAACCGCCAGCAACGATGGCCGTCCTGCAGCCAATAATCATAATGGACGTCCCAGCCACCTCGCTAGAGTTCCCAATTTCCCTCGAAGCCGTCCTGTCCGTCTCCCTGGACTTCGACAACCTCAAGGTTATCCTAGAATTCCTCCTAGGCCTCATCAAGGGACATGACGGACTGCTACGGTCACTGCAGAGTCAGTTTGAACGGTGAGTGCTACACAGCCTGGCACAGAACAGCGGACAGGGGGAAGTGCTGCAGCAGCTCAGGGACTTGTATGAAAAGCTGAAAAAGAAGGTGAAGAAACGGAAGGAGGAAGTGAGTGCGGAGAAGCGGAAAAATGAAGCGCAGGACAGTCTCATTCAAGACCTGCTTCAACGTCTGCAGGCTCAGGAGTCTTCCCTTGAAGACCTTAAACGCACACAGGAAGTCCACCAGGCTTCCATTGCCAGGACTGACTCCACCCTGGGGAAGCATGACTCTCGCCTTACAGCGCTGGAAGGCCGCTCTCCGGGAGAGGGAAGTAGCAGCGGACTTAATGAGAGAGTGGAGAACCTGGAAAGACGTGCAGACGAAAGCGATAATCGCATGACGGACCTAGAGCGGAAGAGTGCAGAGCAAACTCAAAAGCTCCTTTCCGTCTCCGAACAGGCCGAAAGTGCCTCCCAGCACTGCAGAATCCTTGAATCTGACGTGAAAAGCCTCACAGGACACGTCGAAGATTTAGCCAAAAGCGGCAAAATCACTGACGAACGCTCCCTCGCGAACCAAGAAGCCATCGAATCTCTGCGGAAACTGATCAAACAGCTCGAAGAAGCACTGCGAAACAAGGCAGACGCGGACGCTTTGGACCAGTTGAGGGGCGTTTTGAGCGCTTTGAGCTCGAAATCGGGCGGAAACAGCGGCCCTGCAGCTCCTATGCCCATGCTGTCCACCAAAGACTTGAATTTACTCAAAGAACTCGACCGAAGAGTCACTGTTTTGGAAGAAAACAGGCAAAATAACGGGAAAATGGGCGAAGTGTTGCAAAGACTGGAAGCTTTGGAGCGGGAAATGACTCAAAAAGTATCTCAAGACGACCATAATATACTCCAAACGCTCGTTAATAAGCTGAGGGCGGACTTGGAGCGCTTGGAACGCTGGCTTAGAGAGCTGGAGGACAGGCCTGCGCCCAGTGGGCCTGCTACAGGCGGGGAAAGTGGTGGGAATAAGGTGGATGCAGGCAAGTTGGCGCGGTTAGCTCGCAGAGTGGATGTTATTGAGGAGACTTTGAAGGGATTGGAAGGACTGGATTTGTCAAAAATCAATGCAGAGATCAAGCGCTTATGGGAGGCAATTGAGGAGCTAAGGACCGCCATGGATAAACTGCGCAAAGATCTGATGGGAAAATTGAGAGAGCTGGAGGATATGCTGGGAAGGAAGGTGGACATGTCAGTCATCACAGAGTTGGAAAGTAAGGCTCCACACAGGGAAACTGGAAGAGACCATTAAGGCGCTCACTGATAGTATGCCCAAGCGATTTGCTGAGAAAAGCGAAACCAAGCGGGCGCTTCAGTCCCTGGAAAGCCGGATCCACGCTTTACTCGAGGTTTCGGGGGGTATTAGGGACGGGGAAGACGCCATGATAGCTCGGAAGCCTCTAGGCGGCTGGAGCTGCCTCTCCTGCGAAAAGCAACTCGAAAAGCTCAAAGGTCGCATGGCCAGCTACCAGCCCTGGAACAAAATGCCTCGCAGAGACCCTGCCGACCGCATTGCTCGTGTAGGGCCTGGGTTCTCTAAGATGCTGGCGACCTTCCAGCCTGAACTGCTCAGTTCTAGGTCGAGACAGCAGGGACAGCGCAGACACTCGCCGCAGGACGGGGAACTCTACGATGAAGACCAGCAGGGAGATGTGCAGCTACCCAAGGTCAAGGGACATGAGCGACCCTTCACGGCTGCCATTCCTTAGTAGAACTAGGAATGGGAAACCCAGTGTCTTCCAATCTACCTAGCTTACCTACCTACGCATCAATAAAGTGGATATACACCATCAACCCCACGAAGAAAATCTCACTCCAAACCACCAAGTCCAGCCAGGTGAACCTCGCAATTCTCGGCACTAGCTTGGGGAACCAGGAGTTCACGTTCTGGTAAAGGCCTTTGAGCACTGGGGCGGGAGTGGGCTTGGAAGTCACTTCGGCGAGCTGTTTGGAGTCTTTGGGAAGCTGGGAAAAGCTGCGAACAGGGAAAAGTCGCCGAAGCAGCATATTTTTATGTGCGGGTAAGGATGAAAAGAGGGAAATAAGCGGAAATCAGGGAAAAGGAGACTGCTATAGGCTAGAAAGTGCTGAAATTTGGTTTGTGAAGCCTATTTTCCCTTTGATGTATGAAAAATTGGCCGAAATTGGCTAATAAACAAGTCAGAGTATGTCATTTTGACGTGTTATATGTGAAGGTATAGGTGAAATCGCCAAAAGTGTGAAATTACTGGTAGTTATTAGTGAAAATCAAGCAAAAATGATAATAATCAGCAAATCAGAGCATGCAAAGGTATTTATCCCTATTTGCAGCGCCGAAGAATGTAAAATGGGTCAATTTGTAGTGATTAAGAGGAAATAGCCTAATATATCGGCAATTTCTGGACTTATATCAATTTTATTGCCTTCGTAATTGCAGATTTTCCACATTTTCGAGGAAATTTCTGGCGAAAACACAGAAAATTCGACTTATCCTAGCCAAAGTCTAACAAAGGCAGTAAGAAATTCCATTTTCCCTATTTTTGCCGTCTTTAAGTCTTTTTACCATTATTTTCTCTGTCACTGTAAAGGCGAAAAGAACCCTATATTAATGTTTCTGATATATCAAAAAAGTATATAATAGCAGTCTTTTTCTCGTCTTCTTTGCAATTTTCCTACTTAATCTTGTTGAAAGGTAGTGAAAAGGCCCAGAAAATAGCAAGTTTTTAGAGGCGAATTTCACTATTTCGGGCAAATATCTCTTTCAGTCTGCAGTCGGCTTTTATAGGCTAAAATTCCCTCTTTTCCATTGGAAATCGCTGAAAATTAGCACCGAAATCTGTCATTCGATAGGTCCAAACAGGCTTCATGAGCTAAAAAACCGCCATTTCCCCTTCCTCCCATGCTAAACTCCCCTCAAATCGGCTGAATAATGGGCAACTGCATGACCGAGACCAAGGTGGACCAAGAAGTGCAGATGTACGACGGCGCCCCCGAGTCCCCCCTCGCCGGAGAGCCCCGCCTAGTGCAGTACTCAGTGCCGAGCACAGTCATGCGAGGGGAGCCAGGCAGCAACACCCCTGCGAGTTCTATTGGCTTTCGCCCTGACTCCGCTCTATTTGACCAGTCGATTGCGATTACTCAGTCCATTGACCACCTTGCGAAGCAGCTGGATACGTCGAGGATGTGGCAGGAAGGTAAGACGCAGGTAGCGAAGTTTCAGCATGTTTTGTCTGAGACGAGGGTGTTGGAGGCGAAGTTGGACTCGATTCGGCAGAAACATAGCGACTTTGGACCGAATTTGATTCGACTGGCGTCGGAAACGAGCAACCAATACCTAGACTTGGAGCATCAGTTAGAGGAGGAAATGGAGCGGATTCGCAAAGACATGGAGGGCGTACAGGAAGAGGTGGAAACGCTCAATGAACAAGCGAAAGACCTGCTAACTGAAGAAAGATAAGGTAATATACATGCATATGGCAATGAGGAGACTGCAGTCGCCCTGTACTCCTACATTCCCAGGCAAAGGAGCACTTTCGCCTCTACTTGGAAGGAAGAAAAGGATCAATGTGGACACTTCTCTATGCAGTCCTCAGCCTCCGCCCTTGTCCCCGGCTTCCCAAAATACCAATTCCACTCGCTTTTCTCCGCAGTCCAGAACTCCAAACAGACTCACAAGCCTGCGGTCTGTCCACTCCCAGCTGCTTTCGCTCATGCAAGAGCGCAAGTCCAAGCTAGCGCTTTCCCTTCTTCTCAAGCGCCACTACGGCATCGTCTTCTCTCGCGCTCGGCTGGAAACCAGCTCCAAAGCAACGATGGTGCAGGCAGCAGTGCAGCAGCGCAGCCGCAAAGCAGCTTTAAAGGCCGCAAAGCGAATGAAAGTGTGGGTGGAAGAGCAAAAAGTCGAGAAAATCAGAAAAGAACTGCATGCGAAGGAACATTTGAGTGCATTTCGCATTCAAATACATTGGCGAAAGTATGCGAAAAGTGTAATTTTCGCTCGAAAAGAGGCAGAAAAGCGGGAAAAAGCTGCAATTTGCATCCAAAGTCTCTATCGAGGCTACCGGTATTCTATATCCAGCTCCCGTTTGACCTATCTGAAGCTGAAATCTATGGCTCAAATCGACTCCTTAAGTCGCAACTTCCGACTTTTGCGTCTTCAACTGCACCGAAACTCAGTTCTGAAGATATCCAAGGCCTGGAAGCTGTTCAAAGTAGGCCTTATTTAGGATCGCAAGGCAGAGAAGGAAAAAGCCTTAGGGGAAAAACTGCGCAGAATCCAGGAAAGCGCTATAGGGGAGTTGGCTCGCAGAGAACTGCAGAAAGTCGCTGCTATGGACATGGGGGAAGGAGGGAGACGGTCAAGGTCGCACACTATACATGGATTAGACCCTAGAGGGGGTGGGATTGGCAGGAAAGACCCTGTGAGTGCGGTTTTGCTGCCGTCTGACCTGGCGAGCATCCAGGAAAGGAACTGGTAACATAGGCGTTAGCTAGTTGATTCTGCTTCTTCGGCATCATGCGTGGCTTTGGAATCATCTATGGAGAAGTTCTTGGCCTCCAAGTAGTCATACAGCATCCCCACCTTAAAGCACTGCACCGGGTTGGTCTGATACTGCTTCAGTCTCGCCACCACCTCCGCAGTCATTTTCTGTTTCTGCAGATTGATGAGTCCCGTAGGCGTGAAGTCTGCATGCTTGACATCCACCTTGTTGAGTTCCTGCCTTAAAGCCAGCCAGCAAGGCACATTGCACTGTCTTTGCATTTCTTGTCGCACAGCAGAGAAGTCGCTGTCGTAGACTGTCGCCAGTTTCTTCAGTATGTCTTTATGCGACTTGGCGGTTTGCGCGAGTGTCTTTTTGAAGGCTTGGATTGAGTCGCTTTTCAGCGCAGTTGCGAGGATGAACGGCGTTTCGAAGTTGAAGAAAGTGGTCAGACAGACGTTTGCGACGTCTAGCAGCTTCTTGAGGATTTTGACCCGACTGTCCTTATCTGTGTACACCACAGAGTGGATGAACAGGGCCCGGGCTGATGCAAATCGCTTGGAAAGCGCTATTATGTTGGGGGCGGTTTGCTCTTTGCCTTCCTTTTCCCAGCGTCTGCTGAGGCATTCGGAGACTTCCACACGGGCGAGGTAGGTCCATTCGATCAGAGTGCACTGCCGGGCGATTTCAGTGGTGTCCCAGGCTAGCAGCATGCTTCCTCGGAAGTCGAGTTCCTGGGGTAGAATAGGCGCCATAGGGACTCTGCTATCGCTGAAGACCAGTCGGTCTCGCTGCTTTGCCTTGGTAACCAGCATAGAGCCACTGCCTAGACTCAGGCCTTCTTCCAGTCCCGGCAGGATTGCTTTTACTCGCGCGAGGAAAGGAGACTCGTTCTGGAACAGCTCCGGCCACAGCTTCGCCCAAGTCTTCATTATCGAAGCCAGTTTCCGACTCATTACAGTAAGCACCGACTGCTGGAAGGCCCTTCTCTCAGTAGTCGAAGCCAGCAGCGGCTCAGGCACTCTCACCCGCTCTAGCAAGGCCGTCAGCACCTCATCCGCAGTCACGTATATGGGGTAAGTACTGAGGAAGACGCCGATTAGCTCCGTGGCTCCAGAGGTCATCATTTCTATCAGCTTGTAAAAGCTGATTCCTTGGATTTCCCCTTCCGGCGAATACTGGATGTTTTCCACACTTTCCGGGAAGTCGTAGATGTATCTCGGGATTTCCTCGCCCAAGTCCACATTTACGTGCATAAAAGCCTCTTTCCGCATGCAAATATTCCTCACATTCCTGCGCACTGCCGCAGGCAGCAGGTCCAAATGCCCTGTCAAGTACCTGTCCAGCGCCTCCTCCGTCTCCATGTCTTCCTCGGAACTGGAGTCACTGCCGGGACTGACAGCACTGTGGAGGTAGGCGTAGACAGCCTGTAAGTCCGCAGAAAGAGCGATGGACATTATTACGGATCTAGAAAGGGTGGGGAGGGAAGAAGAGGGCAGTCAGACTGTGCAGAGAGGCGGCACTGCTGGACAGGTGGAAGCCTTGCAGGAGGCCTAGGGACTGCAGTAAGGAGGTGAGTCGGTAGGCGGGACTTAGGCCTTGCACGAGCAGGGCGAAGAACTCGGTGCGGTAGAGAGTCGCTGCGAAGGCGTGGTTGTCGGGGAAAGACAGCATGTAGGTCTCTAGGAGACTTTCGGACAGGACGCTTACTCGGAAGTCCAGCAGTACCAGCTGCATGCCCTTCATTTCCTCTAATATCCGCACCAAGGATTCCCCCAGAACGCCCACTAAGCAGGCCATTTCCTCGCTCCCCAACTCCTCCTCCACTCCACAAGGAAGGAACTCGTCCCCACAGAACAGTCTCAGTGCTTCCATTTTCGCATGGGCGTAGCTCAACGAGCAGTGCAGCTTATTGTCCTCTGCAGATTTCCCATACGACCCTCGAAGAGTGTTAATTTCCGCCAAATGAGGGTCGGGGTGTCCAACGATTTCCCTCAGTTTTTTGATAGCGTTGCAGGGGCGGGTTAGTTTGAGGGAGATACAGGGTCCTGCAGCCAAAATAGCAGTGAAGGAGGAGTAGTCGAGGGTGGAGGCCAGGGCTTCGGCTTGGTGGGTGTAGAGCAAGTCTCTGAGACTGGGACTGAGGTGGTGCATGTGGGCTTGCTGGATGCAGAAGTGGTGGCGGTGGAGGAACTTCAGGACCTGGCGGAACAGTGTAAGTGACTTATCCGGCTTGACCACACACACAGTGGTCAGGTCTTGGTCCAACGCAGTGCTTCCTTCACTCACAGCAGTGGGCAGGTACAGCAGGCCTGTGCAGGGGTGCAGCGGGTCGAGGACCAGTTCACTGGGCGGAAACACTGCTTTCCCCACTCTTGGGACCAGCAGATAGCTGGGCTTCATGTATTCACTGTAGGCTTGATTGGATAGAGTCTTTTTGAGTGCGGAAAGGAGACGTTTGGAGGCTTCTGGAGACTCAGGCAGGTAGGCAAAGAGCAGATTCGGTCCAGTTTCCAGCCACAGTTTCAGTTTTTCCTTATCTGCTGCGTATTGCGTCTTTGCCACTGTTTGCTGGACTGTCTCGCTATAGTCCGCCTCTATATCCGCAGGCAGAACGCCTGAAACCAGCTTGAGCCCCAGTACTTCGCAGTGCTCTGCAACGATTTCCCCAATTTTGGCCACAGGGAAGCTGTCCGCAGTCTGAATAAAGGCTTCCGGAGTAGCCATCAGGTACCCAATCCCTGCCATAGCTTCGATATTCCCACACTCTCCATTGACTGTCTGCAAGAAAGACACCTCCTCTGCATTCATTTCCCTGCCTCCCAGGCCTGTTTCCAGCAGAGTGGTGAGGTGGGAGTGGGCTGCTGGGCGCTGGATAGAGACAAGCCAGCCGTACTGCACCTCTAGGGGTGTTCGTAGCACTGTGAGAGTGCTGCAGGGGAAGCCGCAGTGGACTGTGGACTCGGCACTGAGGCGAGTGAGGCAGGTTACAGAGAAGCCGAATTGCAGTAGTTGGTCGAGGTGGGACATGAGGACTGACAGGGGAGTCTGTGGACTCACAGCCAAGTAGGCGGTTTCCACCTTAGGGCACTCTATAAGAGTCAGGCAGGGACTGGACGGGTCTACTCGCCCGCCGAACCAAACACACATTTCCTTATAAACCCGCTGCTTTAGCTTGGCAGTATAGGCGCAATTCCGCTCCTTCGACTCTCCAAACACAGCCCTAACCGACCCAGGATCCGTCCTTCTCGCCAACTCAGGCGTCTCAGCTCCCAACACATCATGCAACTTCTCAATTGCATTATAGCCGTACCAACACAGGACCAGTGCACAGTCCACCCCTCCCAAAGTCTTCGTGAACCTGTCCTCATACACTTCCCTCCACCCTGCCTCCAGGTGCACTAGTCTGCACCCTGCCAGGTCCAGTCCTTTCTTTCTGCCCTGTTCACAGAGACTGCTCAGCATTTCTTGGGACTTGGAAGGGTCGGAGTGAGGCTTGAGCACGGCGAAGCAGTACTCGAATTCGGCGGTCTGGACGTCGTTGCGCGGGTAGAAGCTGGGAGTTGCTGAGAAAACTGTCTCTATTGGCACAATTAAGTGTCGATCACAGATGAACTCCGCCTCAATGGCGATTTCCTTGAGGAAGGTTTTGCCTGGAATTCCGCCTGGAATGAAGTAGGCTAAAGGGAAACCTTCCATATAGGCATTGAAGCCGATAGAACTCGAGTCCAGGTCAAAGGCGAGCCACCAAATTGCCCTGGGGGAAGCGCCTGGGGCGTAGTTGAAGTCTGATTTCGCACCTCCAAACAGTCCCCTGACCAGACCTATCAGCTGAAAAGTGATCTCTTCACCTGGGTTTGTTTTTCCAAATACGCAGGAATTACTGAAAAAATGCATAATTAACGGCCAAATGTAGGGCTGGTCTTCAATTCCTATAATTTTGACCCGATTTCCAACCGGTAGCCCCGCAATCGGCGCTTCAAAGCTAGTTATAGGGTCGAAAAAGCACACAGAATTGCCTGCCTTCACCCTTTCTTCAGTCCTTTTCCTCTGTTCCTCCTCTAACTGCTTCTTTATTTCCGCTTCTGCTCGCATTAACTGCTCTTTTCTGAGGATTTCTTCAGTTAGTCTGGCCTGCAACTTCGCTTCTCGCCTGATTTTGAGCCGTTCGTTCTCTTCTTCCTCGGTTTTGACCTTCCGGTCTAAGTCTGCTTGCTGTCTTTTTGCCTCTTCGAGTCTACGGAAAGAGGTCTTTTCAGCCCTTTCCTGCTCTTCTAGCAGGCGTAACTGCCTAAAGGCCTCCGCCCGTTCCTCTGATTCCCTCTTCCGGATGACTGCGTAAGGGGTGGGAAGTGCCAGGTTGGGTGCGTCCTGAGGGTCTTCAGAGTCGGAATTGGACTCCACTGGGGAAGGAACTTGGTCCAGTGTGGGGACTGCCATGGGAACAGGCTTTGAGGGCTTGGGCGCCGCTAGCTTCTTAGCTCTGCGCTGTTCTGCGAGGAACTCCGCTTCTTCATCTGAGTCATGGTCCGAATCAGCATGCTCCACTCTCGCTCTGCCCTTAATGGTGTCGAAGCGAGTGGGCGCGGTCTTCTTATGCACTGTTAGTTCCTTCACCTCAGCTTCACTTACATTGAACAGCTGGGCGAGTTCCCTCTCTGTGCGGTCATACTCCCGCCCTATGTCCAAAGGCGCATCCACCGCTCTAAAGACCACTTCGTCACTGTCCAGCAGCATTGGAACCTGCTGCACAGGCGGCTTGGTCGGTCTGTCTCCCGCAGGAATCGGATTAATGTCGTCGTAGTTGGGCTGGGGGATGGAAGGCGCTGCAGGCAGCCACCTGCCTTTGGCGCCTCGCCGAGATTCAATGGTGGGCTGGCCTGATTTGAAGGTGATTTTATATGAAATGGGCTCTGTGTCCTCTGGAAGGTCCGCAGGGAAGTCCATCGTAGGCAAATAAGTCTGCATGCGAGTGAATATCTCCGTGAACACTTCCTTCAGCGAGTGCTTGAATATATTAAACCCAGACGGATGAATCACCTCCCCAGTAATCGACCTCGACGTCTGCTGCGTCAAATCCACCCCGGCAGTATCCAGCACAGAACTCCGCTGCGGCTCAAAGTCAATGCGCGGACACTCTATCTTCCCTACTTGACTGGAAGTCTGGGAGTTGGCAGGCGCTGGCTTCCTTTTCCCACTTTGCTTCTTGGACATGTACAGTTCGGTCCAGTGGATGCGCACTGACTCTGGGTCGCGGCCCAGCTCTTGTGCGATTTTGGGGAAGTTGAAGCGGAGGCGGACTACGAGCTCGGAAAGTCGCTGGTCGTCGGAGGGGGTCCAGACTGGCTCCATTTCGCGGGCTTTATTTAGTCTAGAGGTAGGGATGAGGAGGAGTTGCAGGGCTGCCGCGGACACTGAGGGATGGCTTGGAAATACAGCCGAATCCCTTCGAATGGCCTTGATTGCACAGAGTTCTAACAGCTGAATTTCACTAATCCGATTATGCAGTGTTTCGACTGCTTTTAAGCAATAACTTGCACATTTCCAGAGATATCGATTCGATTCTTGCTCAAATCTAAAATTTTACATTGATTTATGCGATTAAAAGCCTAAATTGTCTAAACTTGGATTTTACAGCCAAAATTGCGTATGTTTTTTTCTCGAAAAAAGTGAGTTTTAGCAAAGGGAGAGAGGGTAAATGCAACGAAATGACGAGAAAGGTCTGAAGTCCCTATCAACTCTAGGCAATAAAATGGGTCTATGTCGCATGCGTTCCTTCCCATCTCGGTTTGCTCCCTATCTCTGAGCCCTTTCCCAGCCACTCCTGCTATAAACCTGCCATGGCATGCGCCTCCCAGCAGTCTGCGGAAGACCGCGACCACTTCAAGTCTGCGTGCGCAGCTTTCTTCAACTACCAAGTGGACGCCATGACTGACATTGTGCGTCTGGAACGCAGCCTTTCCTCAGTCTCCTCCGCTCATACACACCAACTTCGCGTATCTTTTCACAGCAGAATCGAGCAGTTAAGGTCGGCTATATATGGGAATTACGGCTTTTTGAGTCGATGTGTGCATGGGAACAAATCGCTGTTCCCCAGCAAAACACTCCCCAACGGCTCGCATGTGATTCCCAACTTGATGATAGAGCCGAAGGACGTGCAGAGTGTGAGAGCCGCACTCAAACAGTGTGTGCGGGACTGGAGCTCTGCAGGTGCAGCAGAGAGACAGGAGAGTTACGCACAAGTAATTGACGAAGTGCAGAGAAACTTCCCAAGTCCGCGGTATCCAAACGGACTAAAGGTCAAAGTGCTGACTCCCGGAGCAGGCCTCGGCCGGCTCTCCTTCGAAATCGCTCGTCTGGGCTACTCCTCCCAAGGCAACGAACAGTCCTACTTCCTCCTCCTCGCCTCCGACTTCCTCCTCAACAAAACCAAACGCACCCACGAACTCACCCTCTGCCCATACATCCACGACCTCACCAACACCCACCAATTCCAAGACACTGTAAGGACAGTCACCCTGCCAGACCGATGTCCTGCACAGGAACTGACTTGGGAAGATGACTTTTCCATGGTGGCTGGGGACTTTGTGGGAGTGTACAGTGCTCATCCCTGTGAGTGGGACTGTGTGGTTACCTGCTTTTGCATCGATAAAGCAGCGAATATCCTCAAATACATCGAAACTATATGGAGGACTCTCAAGCCAGGGGGGATTTGGGTCAATTTTGGACCTTTGCGATATCAAGCGGGGGAAAAATCTACTGATTTGGCTATTAATTTGACATGGGAGGATGTCCGGTATGCGATTTTAGCCACGGGATTCCAAATAACCAGGGAAGAAATGAGGGAAAGTCGCTATAGCCAGGACCCCAAGTCAATGATGCAAGTGACTTATCAGTGCAGCTTCACTACCGCTGTAAAGAAGACGTAAATAGGCTTATATGGACTGCTGGAATAGAGTGGAAAGGCTTTTATTTGCTATTTGTCCTTTGAAAGGCGAGCTCTTATTGAGATTTACGCCAATAATGCTGATAAACATGCACTTTCCTCTATTTCTCGAGCCAAGTAAAGTCCTTGTCTCCTCGCACGCCGACTTTAGTGGCGAATCCAGCCCAATACCGTTCCCAAGTGTCATATTTGGATATCCAGCCATGCTGAGGGAAATCGAGTCTGTGGCTTGCACTGAGCTTTGCAGGCCCGGCCTTAGCCTTCACTTAGTACCTTATAAACCATACAATGACTAGCTCGGAAGCACCAAGCAAAAGCCCGATAGTCCCCGAGGGCTTCGAAGGCCTGCACCGTCCGCCCGCAGACACAAGGGTCCGGACAACGGATGTCACTGCTACCAAGGGCAACCAGTGGGACGACTACTTCCTCAAACGAGAACTGCTGATGGGCATCTACGAGAAAGGCTACGAAAGCCCCTCTCCCATCCAAGAAGAAAGCATCCCCATCGCCCTCGCAGGCAAAGACATCCTCGCCCGCGCTAAGAACGGCACAGGCAAGACAGGCGCCTACACCATCCCCATCCTCGAAAAGTGCGACCCTGCCCTCAACGCCATCCAAGCACTCATCCTCGTCCCTACTCGCGAACTCGCACTGCAAACCAGCAGTGTCGTGCGGGAACTCAGCAAACATGTCACTGGACTGCAGTGCATGGTCACTACTGGAGGCACTTCGCTAAGGGACGACATATACCGCCTTTACAAGCCTGTGCACGTGATCGTCGCCACTCCAGGGCGAATCCTAGACCTCGCCAGCAAGAAGGTCGCAGACCTGTCCAGGTGCCAAGTCATGGTCATGGACGAGGCCGACAAGCTGCTTTCCCCGGAATTCCAAGTCGTCATAGAGAGCTTGCTGGAGCATTTGCCCGGAAGTCGGCAAATCCTGCTCTTTTCTGCTACTTTTCCGCAGTTGGTGGAGGCCTTTGTGAGGCAATTCATGCGGAATCCACATGAAATCAACCTGATGGAGGACTTGACACTGAAGGGACTTACCCAGTACTACGCGTTTGTGGAGGAAAGGGAAAAAGTGCACTGTCTTAACACGCTTTTCTCCAAGTTGCGCATCAACCAGGCCATCATTTTCTGCAATTCCACACTCAGAGTCGAGTTATTGGCCCGTAAAATCACGGAGTTAGGGTTTTCCTGCTATTTCATACATAGCAAAATGCAGCAACAGGACCGGAACCGCGTTTTTCACGATTTTCGCAGTGGCGGGTGCCGCTGCCTCGTCTCTTCAGACCTGTTCACGAGGGGAATTGACATAATGACTGTCAATGTTGTCATTAATTTCGACTTCCCCAAGAACTCCGAAACCTACCTGCACCGCATCGGCCGTTCCGGACGCTTCGGCCACCTCGGCCTCGCAATAAACTTCATCACAGACAACGACAAGGAAAACATGTTCAATGTAGAGAGGGAACTGGACACTGAAATCCTGTCCATGCCTACTCAAGTGGACACAGCTCTCTATACTTAGGACTAGATAAGAGTTAGGACTAGAAGCGCTCCAGGCCGCGGATGCTGAGGCCTGGTCTGGCTTTGAGGGAAAGGTCGGTGATGGAGAGAGGGAGGATGGCTGTGTTGGAAGGGGTGGAAAGAGTGATTGCGAGCTTGGTTTTGGAGGCTGTGCGGGCGGAAAGTGGGATGAAGACATGGTGGAACTCTGCTTCGTGATTGGCGTTTGTAAATACAGACCAGGATTTTGTGAATAATGGCGCTCGGGACGAATCCTTGGTAGAGTACTCTTCTAGGCACAAAATGCACTCTAGGGGCTGTTTCAAGCCCCACTTCGCTCCCTTCTTGTCAATCAGGCAGAAGCGGAGAGTGAAGGGTTTGCCTTTGGTTATAGCCCTTGGAAGATGCGACAAGAGCAGAAACCCAGCAATCCCCTTGTCCTGCTCCCCTACCCTGCTCTTCAGACTCTCCAGGTCCTGCCGCATGTCCCTCACTACAGTCACCAGCTGTGCATGTTCCTGCATCTGATGCACTAGTCGGGACTCGTTCGCTAGTAAGGTGGACAGGATGTGCTGCAATTTGGAGGTGTCTGGGGACTGTGGAGGGTCGAGGACGTGTGCTAGCAGGGCGAGGAGGGTAGAGGAAGGCGCGATTTGAGCTGATTCGGACATTATAAGTGCATATTTTGAGGTTGGATTAAAATTCAGAATGGTGAAAGCTGGGTTTAACGCTGAAAAATGGGGGTATCGGGAATGAGTTTGAATTTGGACTGGAGCTTAGAAGGCGGTTAGTTTGGACTGGGAAGATTACTGTCCGTCAGAATAAGACTCGCCCTAGTGAAAAGCCAAAAAAGGGAAAAAATCATCGTAAAATTTTTGGAGAAGTCGGAAACTTATTAGAGATTTATAAGAAAATGAGAATTGAATTGAGCGGAAATGCGAGTAAAGATTAAGAAAGATCTGAGAAAATACATAAAGTTGAGTGCAGCAGTTTAAACATTTGGAAGTGGATATGCATGCAATAGGGAGGGGTTGTGCAGGGAGCTGCTGGCAGATTAGCAGTTTACCGCTCTGTAAAGCTGCCATTGCCGTATCCCGCTTATAGGTTAATGCACAAAGCAGGCTTTTTCACCCTCGTTTCCCATAGTGTAGCCTAAATTTAGTCGCTTGAACTGCAGTTGTCGTTCCCTGGCTGGACTAGCCTGTTTATCCTCTTCAATTGATACCGTTACTGCCTGAATTAGGCTTCAAATCTCGCCTCCGCCTAACATTTCTCCCACTAGTCCGGGAAATTCAAAAGTTCAGCGATTCATAGCGAAGCTTTTAGCACCTTCCGTAGGCGCAATATACGCTATAGACCAGACTAAAAGAGCTCACAGCGGTACTGAGAACTGCCCGCAACCCGCATATTGATAGTCTCAGTTCCATTTCCCCTGTATGCGTATATTCTAGAACAAATCTTTCAGCCTTTTCCAGGCCTTGACAGCTGTTTTCCGCCTTCGTATGGACTCCTAGAGTCTGTCTGCTTCTAATTTATCTCACTAGTTGCTTGCCATCCAGGCTTCGCCCAGTTCATTTCCGCTCCAGCACTGGTCGGCACTCCCGCTTCCTTGCTGCAGCGGTTTCTGCCACTGGGCTGCTGGCTGTGCTCAGAGCTGTGTATCTCTTCCCACTGGTACCTGCTCTTTTCATTCCTGGGCAAAGGACACCCTGCTTGGAAGTCGAAGCCGTACTGGGCGGATTTGGAGTCTTGGGCCTGGGCGAGACTGTGGGAGACTTGGGAAAGGAAGGAACTCAGGCCGGAGGCGCAGTTGGGACTGAGTAGCGGGAGAGAACGCGACATTCTAGAACTTTATTACGTCGAGGGCGGGAAAGCAGCGAAGAAATAGGCAATTTGAAAATGAGTTGGTCAAATTGCCTGCAAAGCTACAGCTATTACTGGTGCTAGCCCTCCGCCTGCTGGTCTTTAGACTGATATCCACACAGTGAACAGTTCCGAGCTCTGTGCGGGTTTATTGTCATGCAGTTCCTGCACAGCCAGTCTCTGATTGTGTTGCTTCTGGGAACAGCTGGTCCCAACCTGCCTACACTGGCTTCTGTCAGCTCGAATCGGACAGGTCGCAGTTCTGGATGCAGAACTGCTGCTTGATTTCTGTACATAGTGAGTAGGAGAGGGAAGTCTGTGGAGGGAATCAGTCTTAGTCTTCGTAAAGGCTCTGAAACTACGATTTTTGACTTGATTGCCTCGATTATGGCTTCGAGACGGTACTCCAGGGACGGTTTCTGCAGCATTTGCGCCAGAGCTTGCAGCAGTTCTGTGTGGTGGGGGAAAGCTGCTCGAGTGGCTTCTCTGAGTATAGCGTCCACATGTTTTAGATGCTCTGTGAGGACTGCAAGGCAAACAGCCCGCAACTTGTCCATTTCCACAGTGAGAAGGGCATGCAATTGGTCAGTCTCCTGGTGAAAGGAGGCACTTACTCGAGTTGTAAAAGCAGCGAACTCAGGGCTTAAGCCCTCCATTGCTATCATAAGGAGAGCCGGGCGGTAGCTAGTTTGTTACAGGCGATACCAGGAGCTTGCGTTGTATCTTTACTGCATACAATTTAGTTCATGGCAGGCTTAGAGGCTTCTGAAGCGGAAGGACTTGTGAGAATGGCCATGTAAGGGTGCAGAGAGGACAGGGATGGACGCCCTAACACCCTGTACATCCAGTAACCTACACCAGGTGCATAGGTGCTCAACCTGCGGTACTAGATGAGGCCTCTACCAACTTCGAGCCTACTCACATATTCCGCCAAGTCTTCCACATGCAGAAATACTCGCCTATTCACTTGATATAAAACCCTCTCACTCCCCCTTCCTCTCCCTCCCTCTAACTCTCCTTTCTGCCAGGGCCAAACCCAGCACCAAAATGCTTCATGCTTATCCACTAATAGTCCAATATGAGCCAGCACTTGAAGCAGCAGAAAGAGGAAGACATTCAACTGCTTCTGGCTGCCAGCGCTCACACGGGCACGAAGAACCTCACAGACTGTATGAGGCCCTACTGCTGGAAGCGCAGACATGATGGCGTCTTTCTGCTGCATTTTGGGAAGACCTGGGAAAAATTGATGCTGGCTGCGAGGGCTATTGCTGCGGTAGAGAACCCAGCTGATGTGCTCGTCATCAGCGCAAGACCTTTCGGCCAGCGCGCAGTGCTGAAGTTCGCCCAATACACCGGCGCCCAGTTCCTCGCAGGCCGCTGGACTCCCGGCACTCTGACCAACCAAAAGACCAAGCAGTTCCGCGAGCCCCGGCTCATCGTGGTCACCGACCCCAGAATTGATCACCAAGCCCTAGTAGAAGCCGCCTACGTGAATATCCCCACTGTTGCTCTGTGCGATACCGACTCTCCCCTGCAGTTCGTCGATATCGCAATTCCCTGCAACAACAAGGGCAAGATGTCCATCGCTACTCTCTACTGGCTGCTCTCCAGGGAAGTCCTGTACCTGAAGGCGCATCTCAACCGCAGTGAGAAGTGGTCCATTCCTGTGGATCTCTTCATATGGAGGGACATGGAGGTCGAGGAAAAGACCGGCGAGCACTCCGAGGCACGTCCGAGCGGAAAGGAGGGAGAGGGCGAGGACACGGAGGGACAGAAGGCTGGAGACTGGGGACACACCGCGGGGTGGGAAGCGGAGGAGCCTGCTGCTCCGGTCACTACCGGTGGCTGGGACTAAGCCTTAGTCTAGGGTCAATAGCCGTGCAGCTGAGGTGCTAGTGGCATTTCCCATAGCTTCCACTCCCTTCTCAGGCTAAATCTCTAAACTAACTGGAAACTATTGAGCTGCACCCGCTTCAGCTCGAACTTGGGGCTACATGGCACTCACTCGTTCATGTTCCTGGGCTTGAACAAAGGCCGGACCAGTTTCTTTACATCGTCTTCCCCTTTCATATAGACCACTTTGAGCGTCCTTCCCTGCAAGTCGAAGCCTGTCAACTTGGTCTGCGCGGCCTGACAGTCCTGATTTAGTGCATATTCAATCACTGCGTAGCCCTTCACAGACCTGGTGTCCGGGGACTCCGGCACTGTCATAGACTTGTACTTCAGCCCTAAGGAATCCACGAATTCAGTCACTTGTTTGGCGGAAAGGCTGAGGGGCAGGTTGGAGACCATGAGTTTGTGGGAAAAGCACCTGGAAAGGAACTGTCGCAGCATTATTTACCTACTAGCATTTCCGCTGGAGTCGTCCATTGCCATTAGCAGCTTTTGGACTGAGTCGCTGCCCAGCAAAGTGTGGATTTTCTCTAAGTACTCCTCGTGCTTCGGGTCGTCCACTGCAGAGAAGTACTCAATTGCCTGCTGGATCAGCTTCATCAGTCTGTTCACAGTCTCCAGCTTCGCACTCACTGCCACTTCCCCTTCCAGTCGGCCGATTTCCACCAAGATGGCCTCGATTTTGACCTTCGAAACTGCACTTCTGCTGACCTCCTCCTCCCCCAAAGTGGGAATCGGGTGCACCACTTGTCTCTGCCGCTGCACTCCCAGTCTGAACAAGTTGGAAGAAATGAGGTCCACACAGCCTACAGCCTCATTGACGCTGAGCAACTGACTCAGTCCTGAGCGGTAGTTGAAAGTGATTTGGTGCGGTTCGGAGTGGGAGAAGGAGCAGCTGTCCAGGGAGGTGATGGGCAGGGCGGAAAGCAGGTAGGCGAAAGAGGCGGATTTGACGGGTTGGATGAGGAGGAGAGCCAATTCTGTGACGATGAGAGAGACACGACGAACTGACTGGGTGTGCATTGGGTCCAGTTCCTGGGCGGAAAAGAGCCCAATATTGCCTTTGCCTTCCCATAGACGCAAATAGTGGGGTTTGCCTAGTAAAAACCGGCCAATCGAGTACAGTTTTGGGGGCGATTTCTCGACACTCCCAGCTTTCTCCTAGATAAATATCACCAAAAAGCGTGGAATTGCCTCTACAACTGCCTTCACTGTCTTGTCCTTTTCCCAAGTTCCCTCCAACACCTCCCCAATCAAATCCCTGCCATCCGCTATGGACGGAGTCAAGAAAGGAGTGTGGCAGAGCAGGACTGGAGGCGAGAGTGGGTACTGGGGAGGGAGTTGGACCTCGCAGGAGACTGTGTCATGTGGTAAAGCCAGGGTAGGAAGCAGCTTTGCGCTGATTTCCACGAAAATCGAGTCCCCCAGAGGCCCAGTCTGGTGTGAGAATTGATAGTCTGCGGGAAATTGCTGCAGGAGGGAAAGGTCTGAATGAAAGTAACCTTGACTAAGGCGCTGGGCGCGGACTAGTTGGAATGCATTCAAGACTTCCATTTTGCTAAGTGTCGAAAGCAACCAGGACTATCAAATATGACGGACTTCACGTCCAAGGAAGTCGAGGATATCCTCAACTCCGACGAAGATGAGCTAGTGATGGAAGGAGACTACGACGCTCAGCTAGAAAGCATATTGGAAGACGGCGGAGACGACCATAGCGACCCTCTCCAAGGCCTGCCAGCAGCTCAGTCTGCCAGAGACACTCTCTTCACTCCTGACTCTGAAATTGCGCTCAGGGACACTGCCCAACTCGAGTCTCTCATGAAGGACAAAAAGCCTAGGAGGGAAGCCAAGGCTGAGACTGTTGATCCTTTAGATTTGCTGGATCGCCAGGAAAGGGAAAACCTCAGAAAGACGGACAAGCCTATTATCCAGCAACTCAATATCAAGCGAAACGAAAGCCGCAAACTCCCGATTATCAATTTAGACGACATCAAGCCGATTTCCCTAAAAGTGACCTCAAATCTATATGGTCTCCCGACCTCTCTGGCTGTCTCAGCCTCCTTTATCCTTATCGGCACTACTCAAGGTATCCTCACTCAGTATGAAATGGATGGCATTGAAATTCGCTGCATGAAGCGCGGGTCTGAGTTCGGAGCAGTCACAGCACTGGATATTAGCCAGGATGAGTTACTGGCCATAGCGGGGTACCACAATGGACAAGTGGGGTTGTGGGACTTAAAGAGTGGAAGTTCGATGAGGGCGTCTAATGCCATTCACAGCGCAGCAGTGCTGGCTGCCAGGTTCTGGCGAGCGCCCAATAACCGACTTTGTGCTGTCACAAGTGACGCCAGAGGCATGATTTCTCTGGTCGAATACTCGAAATCCCTCTTTTCCGTCAATATCCAGCACAAAGTCCTTATTGGAGGCGAACTTCGGGTCTGTCCTGCAGTCGAACCGTTATTTTCCTCGAGTTCTCCCCATCCAACTGACAGATACTCCATTCTGGCTCTCGGCAGCACTCGGAAAATGGCAATATATACTCTGTACCCCAGCGAAAGCTTGATTTACATCCTGGAAAAACCGGAAGGAGTGCGGGAAGATGCGCCTGTGTACCTGAGTTGGCAGCGAGGCATGGCTCCCGGAGACACCAGCAGTACTGACCCAATTCTAGCTGTGGGGTGGGAAAGACGCCTGTATCTGTTCCGTGTGAGTGACGGCACTCAGCAGGGAATCAGCCAAGTGGCAACTTACGACTTGGAGTCCGAACTCAAGGGAATGCTGTGGCTGGGAAGCGACAAAATCCTTGTAATGGACAGCACGCAGGAAATGCTCGTCTACGTTACTACTTTGATGCAGAAAAACGCGCTCGAGCCGAAGAACCTAAAGGCTAAAGTGGACCAAGAAGCTCTGTATATCGTGCAAATGGTATCGCAGTATTCCCTACTGAATACACTCAATAAGCCTATCATGACTTTCCACAACTCCCTCAAATCCAATGGGAGAGAGGTGCTGTTCCTCGGCACCAAAGGCTTCCACCGAGCCCGGCTACTCAACTGGAAAGAGGCAATTGTGAAGCTAATAAAGGACGGCTGCTGGCTGGAAGTGCTGTCCCTTGGCCTAGACCTTTTCGACAAAAAGGAACTCTACGTGTATGACAAGCCCAGGACCAATGTCGAG
>Ga0247837_1002712_pt1 | contig 32694 bp, 23 predicted proteins | sample LaCtaG_2_FD_187115 | JGI IMG/M metagenome (GOLD analysis project Ga0247837, IMG submission 187115) | Freshwater microbial communities from meromictic Lake La Cruz, Castile-La Mancha, Spain - LaCruzMarch2015_14.5m | ecosystem: Environmental > Aquatic > Freshwater > Lake | place: Spain: Castile-La...
CTGCAGTGCTTCCTAAGTCTATTATCTAGACATATAAGCTGAGACTCTGCCTTCCTTGATGTCGCTACTATTCTACAGCACGTTTATTATCATACTAGCAGAAGCAGGGCAAATCGGTTCACACTTTCGCAAACAGTCTAGCTAAGTCCAAATGAGCTAAAGGCTAAGTGGATTTCTCTACTGCCTCAAATATCAACGAATTCTCACCCGCATCAATTAGTCTATCAACTAGGCAATACGTTCTTTTGTCTGCGGTGAAAGCCGGAGAAGTCCGGTCGAGTGTCATCCGCGGAAATGAGGATATCGTTGCAGGCAGTGCGAGAGGAAGCTCCAGAAGACTTCTCCTCTACTGCCGGTTTTTCTTCAGCAGTCTTAAGTTGCTGGCCTTCCAATTGTGCTTCTGGCTCAGGGGAAGGACTTGGAGGTGCGACTTTCGCTAGTTTCCAAGACTTTCGGATGTAATAAACTGCACTAGCTGCCGCTCCCACTGTTAGCAAAGTCAACTGAGCAGTGACTATAGCTCTCAGCGCCCAGCCCATTGGTATACTGTCGGCAATGCCGAGTTCCTGGCAGAACAGCAACTGCATAAGTGTGAGGCAACAGCAGCCGGCTTCGTCTATATAGTGGAGCGCACCGTGAAAACGGCCTTTGAATGGTCGCTCGCGGAGTGTGAAGGCTAGAGAAAGCAGGGCCAGTGCGCTGGCTAGCAAAGTCTGCAATAGTCCTCGTCCGCTCAGAAATACAAGCACATAGGCGAGACCTAAGCGACGCACTTGAAAAATGACGTAGTAATATGACCGTTGCTTCAGATTTCGCAGCAAGCTTCCCCATTTCGTTCTCACAGTTTTTTCAGTCTTACCGGCGAAGCGGTAATAGAAGAGTAAAGTAAGGATCGGAGAAACATGGACGAACACAGTCACTAATGCAGCAATAGCCACGCTCACAGCTGCGAAAGGACTACCAAAGTTAGCTTTCCGTAACTGTTGAAGCGCAGAAAAACTCATTATTTGATAGTACTGCAGCACGAATCGTGCCCCGTAACTATATCGATAAGAACTCACAATGCGCGTTCCCCAAGCACTCAACTTGACATTTCCGACATAGCGGAGAGCACAAGCCACGGGTAATAATGCACAAAGCAGTAGACCCACTGTTATAGCCGTACCCGCACTTACGAGAAACTGAGAGTCTGAAAGTTCGTGGAAAGAACTTTGGGGCTGAGGAGCAAATGAGTGGCCTGCTCCTAAAGCAGGAAGGTTCGGAATCCAGTAGAAATAGGCAGGCTGCTGCAGCAGTTCTTTTAATTCCCCGGGCAGGTCAGAACTCAGCTGTGATAAGTAGGCAAGCATCAATACTGAGTTGTGAAGGGGCCATAGTGCCCGCCTGCGTCCACTTAATACTGAAAGCAGCATTCCGGCTGCTAAAACGAAGGGCGGAATCTGCGCTGTAGTTTTCCAGAGGAAACTTAGTGAGGCTGGTTGAGTCTCCTGGGTACTGAGAGATGTTATCAGGTCTGCGCGGTCTATCCGACTTGAAGAGCCTCGGCAAGCCAAAGTGTCCAGGAAAACCACACCTAATTCACACTTTGCAGGATCAGCATTTTCAGGAAGACTGAAGAGAATAGTACTGATATAGCGACTTTGCTGCAATTCGCATATTAGCACTGACCAGGTGGTATTCAGCAGCTGGCCTGATTCCAGCACTTCCAATACCACAGAGGACGTGGAAACTGGTAGTGAGCTATTAAGCACCAAAGTTGTCTCGTTCACACTCACCAGAGACACACAAGTAGTGCTTACTCTAGTGCAGTAACCTCCCCATTCCTGATAAGGACAGGAACAAGTCCCAGCACTCAATTGTGCATTAGATAGACATCTGTGGCACTCTGTGCCAGAGCAAGATTCGCATAAATAGGGACAAGAGTTGAGTTGACATTGGCCAATGACAGGCACAAGGAAGGGATTGATACACAAGGTGCAAAACCCTGGAGAGGAACAGCTGAAACAGGGGTCGATGCAGGGTTGGCACTGTTGGTCAGCGAAATACGCGTTTGCAGCACAGTGCACACATAGGCCTGCTGTAGTTAGGTGGAATCCTTCACTGCAGCTCGAACATGAATCCGGACTTGAGCAATTGGTACACCCCAAACTGCACTCCAGGCAAATTCCAGCCACTTCCTTTGTGCCTTCCGGACATGCAGTCAAGCAGCTGCCCGCTCTAAGGACGTACCCCGATTTGCAAGTCTGGCAGGTCGTAGCCTCAGAACAATTCAAACATCCGGAATTGCAGGGTTGACAACTCAGTGAAGGCACTTGAGCCAAATATTGTCCTTGTCCACAGAGACAAGTAGCCTCGTTCAGTATGAGATTTGAGACGCAGGAAAGACATGTTTTAGCATCCGGCGAGGAACAAGTCTGGCATGTAGGATGGCAATTCACACAATCATATCCCTGAAAAGCTGTGCCCACTGGACAAGAGCAACTTGAGGGTGGTGTGCTTGCCATCAGAGCTCCTGTCCCACACTCCAAACATGTACTTGCTTCAGGCAGGGTGCAAGTCTTGCATGAGGCCGCGCAGCTCTGACAGTTCCCTGCTTGTCCGAAGAAATGAGCCTTGCAAACGCAGCTGGAGGGCGCGGAACTGACTAGCGATGAGTTGGGCGGACAGGATAGACAGCTGCTACTGCTCAGAGTCAAGCAGGTGCCGCATCCCGGGTCACAGGTACAAGTGCTGGTGGCTGCATTGAAGACGTAACCACTATCACAATCACACGAGCCTAGTCCCGTCATATGTGTATTTGAAACACATGTAGTGCACGCCGAAGAGCTGCTGCTAGTACAGGAACGACACAGCGAATAGCACGGAAGGCAGTTTGAAGCGTCAGGACTGGAAAAGTATCCTTGCGGCAGACAAGAGCAGACTCCATTACTGAGAGAAGCATGATTCTTACACATTGTGCAGGCTGTGGGCAGTGAAGATGTGCATGCCGCACAAGTCAAGTCACAAATAACACAATTAGTTGCATCAGGCGAGGGGAAAGATCCGGAGCAGAGACAGGACCCGTCTGCGGCTATTGCAGCGTTTGATAGGCAAGAAGAACACTGGTTTTGAGCTGGACCTGAACAAGTTAGGCAGGTACTAGCACAGGCGGAGCATGTTACAGAAGTGGGATTTGGGTAGAAGCCTGTGGAGCAGACACAAGCTCCCGCTGCCACTCCTGCGTTTGCATAGCATCCAGTGCACGTCGCTAGGGCAGAACAGGTAAGGCACGGAGCCACACATAGACTGCAGTTTTGTGGAGTAAGGTCGGGGAAGTAGCCGGGGTTACACACACAAGGCGCTCCGCTTGCGTTGCTATAACACGCCGTGCAGGAATTTGCTGCCCCCGAGCAGGACACACAACTCGAATTACAGGGACTGCAATTCTGTGCATCCGGGTTCGAGTAAGTCCCAGGATCACACACACAGGAATTCCCCACACTCAGAGTGCTTCCAGCCAGACAACTCTGGCAATCCGTGCTCAGACCTCCGTTACAGGTCACACAGTCAGGGTCGCAAGTAGCACAATTCCCTGCGTCTGGATTAGGGTAGTAGCCAGGAATGCAAGCGCAGGGGGAAGGAAAGGTCCCCAGGGTGTTGGTGGCAGAGGGAACATTGCAAGAGGTGCAGGAATTGCTAGTTCCTGCGCTACATGTTAGGCAGTCGGAGTGGCATATTGAGCAGGTATTAGGGGACCCGAAGTAGTTGCTGTTGCAGGTGCAGGGGCCTGGGTTTAAGGTTGAAGCATTCGCGTCAACGCAAGTAGAACAGTCATTAATAGTAGTACCTATGCAAGTGGAGCATGTTACATCGCAACTTTGACAGCTGCTAGGCAGTCCTATGAATCCCGGAGAACATACGCAGCTACTCGGACTTCCAGCACTCAACTGAGCGTTGGTCAAGCACCCAGTGCATAGAGCGGACGTTCCTCCACTGCAAGTTGCACACTCAGAGTTGCAGTTTTGGCAGTTAGTCACATCGATACTAGGCCAATAGGCGTTGTCACAGGTGCATGTGGTAGGGCCTGGGGGCACGAGGAGATGGGAATTTGAGGGACAGGAGGTGCAGCCTGTGGCTACCCCAGAGCAATTCACACAGAGGTTGGAACAAGGCTGACAATTGGATGAATCCGGACTTCCGTAAAAGGTGCTATCACATATACACGCTTTTGAGCCATTTAGTGTAGCGTCACCGAAGCAGGTGGAACAATCATTTGCAGTAGCCCCAGTACAAGTTAGACAAGTGCCTGCACATATAGTACAAGTGGCAGCAGTAGGGTCTGGGAAGTAGTCCGAGGCGCAGGTGCAAGCAGGAGGCAGCCCCAGGATCGATGCATTTGCATCAGTACAAGTCAAGCATCCATTTACAGTGGTGTCCGAGCAAGTTGCACATGTTGGGTCACAAATGGTGCAGTGCATAACATCTCCGACAGCCACAAATCCAATCAGACATGTGCAACTCGCTGGGCCTACTATCGCATTAGTGTTTGCCCCACATGAAAGACAGTTCGAAGAAGCTCCGGCAGAACAGGTCAAACAGTCAGAGTGGCAGGGCTGGCAGTTATCAGCTGTGCCCCAGGTCCCTGGATCACAATCACAGGTGCAGGGAGCGGCTGCTGATAGACTTGCTAGGGGCTTGCAACTTTCACAGTCGCTTGCCAGCTGTCCCGAGCACGTCAAACAGGTCAAATCGCAAGGTCCACAGGTTCCCACTGTAGGAGCTGGTGTAAATCCTGGGTCGCAGAAGCAGGAAGTGCCCAATAAAGAAGCGTCGGGGCGGCAGCTGCTGCAACTCGAAGATGACCCAGCGAAGCAGTTATCACAAAGAGGACTGCAACCGAGGCAATTAGATGAGTTGGGCCAGGGATAGTATTGTGCTAAACAAGTGCACACATCTGGTGCAGGACTCAGTGCATTTGTATTCGTAAAGCAAGATAAGCACGAAGAGGCTCCCGCTATCGAACAACTCTGGCAGGTCACGTCACAGGCTTGGCAGCTAGCAGGGTTCGCGCCGTAAAAGCCCACAGAGCAGCCGCAGGAACTTCCGCTTAGTGTAGCTCCGTAGAAGCACCCGGTACAGCCATTTGACCCCGCGCCTGAACAGGTGTAGCATGAGTTGTGGCAAGACTTACAATTCGCATTGGGCGGGTTGTTATCGTAGTGCCCTGCGTTACATACGCATATTCCTCCGAAGGCTGACGCAAACGCACTTTTGCAAGAGAGACAGTCAGTGGAGTTAGGGCCGAAGCAGGTGGAGCAGGCCGGGTCACATATAGCGCAAGTCGCCGAGGTGGAATTAGGATAGTACCCTGCATCGCAGGTACAACTATTGGGAGATGTACCTGACAATTGAGCGTTAGAGTAGCAAACCGTGCATCCAGTCTCTAGCAAAGATGTACACGCTTTGCATGTGGGATCACAGCCTAAGCAGTTAGAAGCATCTGGTAGTGGGAAATACTGATTATCGCAACTACATCCTCCACCACTCACAGAAGCATTAGACTTGCACGTATCACAGTCTAAACTCGTCCCTCCATGACATGTTGCACAAACTACATGGCATAGGTTGCAACTCTGGGCAAGACCGAAGTACCCGGGACTGCAAGCACATGAGCCGGAGGTCAGAGTAGCTCCTGTTTTGCAGACTGTGCAGTCATTTGAGGAGCTTTGAGTGCATTTGTAGCAGGTGATGTGGCAGCCTTGGCAGTTGTTGGAGAGTGGCAAAGGGAACCACCCCACATCACAGACACAAGTACTAGGTGGCGGACTGCTTAGGCCTGCATTCGAATAGCAAGTGAGACAGTCAGTAGCTAATTCCGCATAACAAGTCGAGCAAGTGGACTCACATGCAGTGCATTTTCTGACGTCTCCATCAGCGAAGTAGTGCAAGTTGCAAGTGCACGTCACTCCACTAGCGTTACTTCCGCAAACACAATTCGTAGCATCAGGACTAGGAATCTTATCGAAATCACACTCACAATAGCCAGAAGAAGCAAAGTGTGCGCCAGTGCTGCATTGACAGGGAGGACTGGGAAAGGCAGGGTCTGTGGAACTGTTGCAGACACACACTCCCCCACTTAGTTCTGCGCCTGTCGCTGCACATTTACAAGAGTTGCTTGTAACGTCGTAAACGGCCGGAACTGTGCATTGACAGGCTCCCGCCACATAAGATGCTCCAGAACTTGCGCATTTGCAGGTGTTACTCACTGTATTGAAAAAGGCTCCCGACCCACTACACGAGCAAATCAAAGCACTGCTATCGAACGATGCAGGAGCAGTGCAGCTGCAGGGAGGAGCGCCTCCTATATAGGTGCTTCCAGGTGCACTACACACACATTGGTTACTGCCCAGGTCTAACTGGGTGGCTAGCACACAGCGACAGGACGATGTTGCACTTTCGTAGGTGCTGCCGGGAGTTGAGCAACTGCATGCGGATCCATCGTAAGCAGATGTAGTCTGGGCAACACAAGTGCAGGCTGAAGCGCCCAGATAGAGACTCGCAGCGCAGCCACATAGGAAATTAGTGCTGTCGTAAGTTGCGTAGGAAACTGCAGTGCAGGCGCATCCAGGACCTGAATACTGCGACTGCGGAGCTGAGCACACGCAACTTCCTGAAGTTTTTTCCCAGTACTGGCCTGCAGGACACTGGCATGAAGAATTAGCATTAAAGGTCGAAGGACTAGTGCATTGGCAGGAACTCCCTGATAGAACTGTACCAGGATGTCCGCAGATGCAATTGCCACTTGCAGTTTCTACATACAGTCCTGAATTACACGTGCACACAAGGTTAACATTGTCATATCCGGCCGATCCAGGTGCTGAGCAATTGCAATTCCCTGCAGTAATCGTAGTTCCTCTAGCAGAGCAGGCACAAGTGAAAGCTGTAGTCTCGTAAAACTGCCCTGCTGCGCATAAACAAGACTGTAGTGTGGCATCATATGTAGAATAAGTGGGACAAGTCACTACTGCTGCAACTGTGGTTGTGCCTGGAAATGGACTCACACATTTATTTTGGTCGAAATATAGTCCATTACTACATGTGCAAGTCAGTAAATTGGATTCATAGGAAGCCCCTGTATAGGCTGCACAGGAACACACTCCTGCAGTAAGACTAGGTCCAGGACTGTAGCAAACGCATAGATTGGTCGAGAAGTCGAAATATTGCCCTGCGGGACATAAACAGCTGTTAGTGGCTATATTGATGATAGAGGTTGATGGGCAGGTACATGAGGATCCACTGCGCTGTGCTCCATGCATTATGCATTTGCAATTTAGGGAGGCGGAGTCAAAATATAGGCCTGCTGGACATATGCATGCTAGGAGAGTGGAGTCATACGTGGAATCAGAGTCGGAGGCAGAACAGCCGCATATGCCGCCTACTATTATTGCAGATCCAGGCGCCTTACAAACACACAAAGAAGTTGCGAAGTCAAAAGATTGCCCAGGACTATCGCACACACAGTAACTAGACGTGGGATCCGCACTAGACCCAGTGGGACAGGTGCAAAAACCATCCGCTCCCTTGATACTGCAAGAACAGGAGATCAAATCGCTGTTGATGTAGTAGTCTTCAGGACAAACACATACACCTAAAGCAGCACTGAAAGTCAAAGGCGCCACACAGCTACAGCTCCCTGCAGCTGCCGTTGCACTAGGATCCGAGCAAGCACAGTCGCTAGTACCCACGTTATAGTACATTCCTTTGGGACATTCGCAGAGATGAATGGCTGCGTTGAAGACCATATAAGGCTTCACACAAGTAGTACAGTCAACATTAGTGCCTGGAGGCGGGCAGACTGTGACAAACTCACATAATTGAGTGACTGAGTTGAAGTAGAAAGTGTCGGCGCAGGTGCAAACTAGAAGAGTGGAGCTAAAGCTTGCAGTAAGATCCGTACACACACACACTCCACCAGATAACATAGTTCCAATAGCAGTACATTCGCAAGCGCTTACCCCATTATACCGCATTCCAGCCCCACACAAACAGGACCCAGTTGCCAAATCCACAGTAGCTCCAGCCTGACAAACGCAACTCGCATTCGCCAAACGAATACTACAAACGCAACTATTAGTTCCACTGTCAAAGTAGTAATTCGCAGGACAAATACATATATAGTTGGTAGATGAGTCATAGGTCGATGTTCCTGGACATGTGCAAGTCACGCCGGACTGAGTAGCGCTCAGATCCGAACATTTACACAGGCTGGAAGCACTGTCAAAATACTGTCCAGCTGGACAGATGCACTTTGAACTGGAGTCTGAAGCCGGGGAGGTGCATCCGCATACTCCAGCACTAACACTTGCGCCGATGCTTGAACATAAACATCCGTTGGAGATACTGTCGTAGTAGTATCCAGCAGCGCAGCCACATTTGAAATTCGCGTTGTCATACGTCGCTCCACTTCCTGTACAAACGCAACTATTCAGCGCCCCATTAGTTCCAGGCGCCGAGCATCTACAGTCCAAATCACTAATACTGAAATACAAACCTTTCGGACAAGTACACGCCAATAAAGCTGCGTCATAAGTCGCGGGCGCAGAACACTGGCACACTCCAGCAGTAGACAGAGAGCCTTTGGCAGTGCAGTAGCACTTGAAATCGGTAGGGTTGAAAAAGAATCCCGGGTTGCAGAGACAGGATTTGGAAGTTGCATCGTAAAAGGCATTTACTGCCGTGCAAGCGCAATTGCCGGCTACTATAGTAGATCCGGGTGCACTGCAGGAACAGAGTTCCGACACATCGTCAAAGAACTGTCCCGGTACCGGGCAGGTACAAGCCAGTTGCCCCAAGTCATACACAGCCGATCCAGTACATTGACACACTCCAGATCCATCAATCAAAGCTCCAGGTGCATAGCAAATACAAAGGCCATTTTCGAAGTACTGTCCATCTGAACACAGACATTCTCGAAGAGTGGAGTCATAGCTGGCTCCGGGAGCCGAGCAAATGCAGTTCCCACTTGCGTCAGCTGTGGCTCCTGGGGCTGAGCATTGGCAGGTTAAAGTCGCTGTATCGTAGAAAAGTCCAGGGTCGACACACTTGCAGTTCAGGTTAACTGTGTCATACACCGATTTCACCGCACCACAAGTACAATAACCCGGGTCGATCGCACTGTATCCCGCCCCAAGAGCCAGACAAGCACACAGTCCCGACCCACTGTCTCTGTACAGTCCAGTGGGACAGTCGCAAGTCTGATAAGCCGAGTTGTACACTTGAGGACTGACGCAAGTGCATTGAAGACCTATAATGTCGTACGAGGCACCAGGGCCTTTGCATGCGCAGGCTGATATTGTTACATCGTAGAAAGACCCGGCTCCTGAGCATTGGCAAGCCCCGGCGACCAGAGATGCAGGAGACCCGCAGACGCAGTTAGTCCCGTCGAAGGACATTCCAGGAGTATCACAAGCACACGCCCCCACCGCAGCATCAAAATAACTCCCAGCAGCTCCACACAAACATTGCCCACTTCCACTATCAAACACCGCCCCAGCCGGACAAACACACTCTCCACTCCCATCAATACTCATATTCGCCCCAAGACACACACAAGCAAACCCCGGGCCCATAACCGCCCCTACCTTGCACACACAAAGCCTGGGCTCTGTCCCGTCCTGCACCTTGTCTGCGTCGCATGCACAGCCGGAGCCGCTGAGACTGGAGCCGGGGAAGCAGGAGCGACACACTGCGGAAGTGAGGCTGCAGATCGCACAGGAAGAGCTGCATAGAGAGCTGGAGACCACCTGAGAGAGGAGCCATAAGGCGAAAAGGCACATTACTATGGCTGCCAATAAGAGGGAGTTGACTGCTATAGGACGGTTTCTGAGGAAAAAGCGGGAATTTGGGTGTATTGGACGATAAAGCTGAATTTGCTTTAATATAAAGCCGTGGTCAACTAGTTCTAGGCCTAAATTTAGCATTTGAGCTGCTAAAAATACACCTTAGAGGAACTATTGGCTTTCGCCTTGTTAACCTATAGAAATCCCTCCACTTCCAAACTAAAAGTCGCGATTTCTCCCTGAAACCCCCAAATGACCTCCGACCCAAGCACCAGCGGCTGCTGCAAACTCACCCCTCCTTTCCCCACTTTCGTCACTCTTAACTCCCCCTTTTCCTCTATCTTCCACCGCACAATCTGCTGTCTATCAGTGATTAAAACCAGTTCATTAGCCACTACAAAGGCCACAGATCCGCACTCAAAGAGGAAATCTGCAGGTAAAGATACAGGCAAAAGGGTGAAAACGGAATCAACAGGGTTAAAAGTCTCGATGGATTTCTGCTTTCCGCTCCAACTTGCCAAAAGGTAGATTAAGTCCTTGTAACTGCATGGTGAGAAGGCTGCTCTGCTGCATTGCATTTGCCCGGCTTTTGTCCACTTCTGTGGATTGGCGCTCCACTTTTCGCAGGAATAGAGTGGTTGATCAGATTCGTCCAAGCCTCCAAAGGCCCAAATTCGCTTATTTGCCTTTATTACCCCTGAGGCAAATCTGGGTACTGATAAATTCGCTCTGCGGCCTACTTCCCAACTGTCCAAATCCACTACATAGGTATTCACTGAGGCTGGATTGCCCCCTATGCAAAATAGCCCTTTTCCATCCATCACTATTGAACTTCCCTTCAATTCGTCTAATACGCGGTATTGCCTTTTCGTCTGCGATATTACGCTATAAAAAGTCACCATTCCGTTCCCCATTACCGGGTAATTTTCCCCCATTAGCTCCTCCGGATTTACCCAAAACGTCCTCAAAGTGACAATTTTCCGCATATCCCCGACCTGCAGACTATACCCAAACAGGCGAAAGTCCCTATACTCTTCCGTCAAAGTCCTTAGCACCGGTCCATATTGGCTGCCCAGGACAGGCTCTTCCTCAGCTAAGGTCAGTTCGACTTCCTGCAGAGCAGCTGGTATTTCCCTACTCAGAGAGTCCTTATAGGCCTGCAATTCAGCCAGTTTCTCCCAATATAGAGAATTGAGTGTCGCTTGGATTTCTGTGAATTGTGCATTTAACTCCTCAATTGCCCTATCTACCTCAGATATTGCAGTTGCAGCAGTCTTTTTGACCTTGAGGAAAGTCTCTCTTCTGTCAAAGTATCGAGGGTTTTTGTAGCTCCTCAGGAGGGAAATAGGCCAGGTGGGGTGTCCTTGTCGAGACACACTGCGTGAATGTTTGGGGAAACAGGCGTCGCAGAGTATGGTTTCTGGGAGGGAGCAGGCGCAGAAGAGAGTGGCGTCGTTCGAGGCACAGTCTGAACAGAGACAGTTGTCTGCGTCCATATTAGCACTATGGTCCAAATCCAGTCTCGACACATAGGGGGACGAAATCACTGATCGAAACACTATTGAGTGCAAACTATGCAATTATTTACCTGTGAGCGGTGACTCGAACTGACTACTTCTCACCTTGCTGTCAGGAACAGACAGCGTCATTCTCCACTGGTAGTGCGGGATTTCCGGCCTAATGATGTAGCGAAACAGTGCTGCGGACAGCACTGAAGCGGTCAAAGGTCCTACCACATATATCCACTGGTACTCCGGCCTGGTCAGTTGTTGATGTAAAGCAGCCGCTGCATTGATTCCCAGTCCAATCGCCGGGTTCAGACAGGCGCCTGATATGTTCCCGACAGTCTTCCCTGCGAGATACACAGACACAGCAACTGCTAGAGTGGCGAGCCAGTTGTTTTCCTTCATTTCCGCGCCTGATAGAGCTGTGAGGATGAGGACGGAGGTGTAGAAGACCTCGGCGAGGAAGGCTTCGCCCTGGCTGGTGCTTGCGCCGACCTTCATTTCCCAGGTGTCCATTCGAATGGCCCAACTGACCAAGGCTCCAAGGAAGGCGCCTACGAAGTGCATGAGGTAGTACACAAAGTGCTCTAGCAGGTCCTTCTTCGTCAGTTTCCGGTCCGCAGCCCGCATAATCAGCACTGCAGTGGTAATCGCAGGGTTGAACTGGGCGCCTGAGACCAGCCCTGTGGCAATGATAGCGCCCCACAGCACAGCCCACACCACTGCAATATTCCCTTCAGAGACGCAGACCCCCTCCGCAAGCACAAAAGTGCCCAGCATTTCCGTGCACAACCTCGCAACGCGCACCATTACGAGTGCATTTCACAAGTTCTGTTGCTCTAAAGTCCCTAACACCCTGGGAATACTGCACACAGTGCTAAATATATGTGTAATAGAGCGCAGGGTTGGATCTGCTGTTCCTACGTAGGCAGAGTCGCAGATAGAACTGAGTAGTGACTGGTAGATATTGACTTATTATTGATTTACGAGGACTAAAGGCCACTTGGGAACTGCGGAAAGGACCTCTGGACTGAGCGTCTGGCCTACTAAGTTGCACAGTTGCAGGTGCACTAAGGCAGGCAAGCGCTCTAGCAGTGTCTTTACCACCTCCGTAGTGAGGTGGGTGTAGCCCAAGTCTAGGATTTGCAGCGCACTAGGCAGGGAGTTCACTAGGTGCAAGGCTCTTTCGTCGTCCAGCAGGTTTTCAAAGAGACTCAGGTGGTGGAGACCTGCAGGGAGGACGTCTGCTAGCAGCGGCACACAGGCCGCAGTGAGGCAGTTCCACCCAAGTTTCAGCTCTTTCAAGTCGGGACAAAGGGATAAACCGGGGCAAAGTCGCTCAATTCCGAAGTTGCGCATCTGACATTTGTGCAAGTTCAGACTTACGAGAGCTGGCAAAATGGGGAAAGAGCAAGGACCAATTGGGTTGTTGAACAGGTCGAAGTGGGTGAGAGATGCAGGCAAAAAGGCTGAAATCGCCTCCAAAGAAGTCGCATTAATACAGCAATTCGCTACTTCTAACCGCTGCAAAAAGGCCATTTTCGGCACATTGGGTAATGGCTGGGAGAGGTTATTTCCGCTAAGACACAATTCTGCCAATGGAATTTCCCTCAGAGATGTTATTATTTCAGGTAATTTCGAGGAATTCAGTCCACTTCGCGATAAATTGAGGGAAAAAAGGGACTTTTGGGCGCAGAGAAGAGTTGGAAGTCCGTCTGGAAGGGCGATAGAGGCCAGAATCAGCATTTGGAGAGTCGATACAGGCAGTAAAGCACCAATGTCCCAGTTGCTGGCTGGATTGTCACTCAAATCCAACACTTGTAATTCCCCACACCTCGATAACCCCTCCAAAACCCTCCTCACACACCCAGCGTCCATACCATTCGTCCCCAATCGCACATCCCTCAAATTCCTCAGTCCCGCCACCTCCCCTGCTGCCTCCCTCAGTCCACACCCTGTTAAATTGACACTTTGGAGGTAAGTACATAGACGAATAGAGGAAATCGCAATGGGAAATAGCCGGCCAGCGGGACAATCTAGGCTTTTCAGCCTTTCTGGGAAATTTGCATATAGATTCCCCCAGCCTATAATGAGTTCTTCGCAGTCTAGGGAGGAGGTCACGCTCAAGCCGCGTAGTTTCAGGACAGGCAGGAAAGGGAAGGGAGTGGAAATGGGCATTGGGTTGTGACTAAGGTCTAAAGAGCCCAGTACTGAAATTGATGGCTGGAGTAGGTTTTTTGATATATCTGTTAGGTGGTTGTATGCGAGGGAAAGGGTTTTTAGTCCAATAGGCCAATTTTCCACCAAAGTTTCGATAAATTCGTCTTCCAATCCGTTATTTGATAAATCCAACAGAGTCAAAGCGGCAAAGCCAGGCACCAGTGCAATAGCTCCCTTAGTATTGAGTCCTGTAGAGGCCAAAGACAGCTTCTTCAGACCTAGTTCCAATATCAGCGGAATCAGCCTTTCCACCTCTAGCCCAATACCATTCCTCGCTAAATTCAGCTCTTCTAGGCCTGGGGAAGCCCTTAATACCGCTGCAAGTTGAGGGTATATTGAAGGACTCAAGCCGCAGTTCACTATTGCCAGAGAGCGGATTCCGCTAATTCCCCAGTCTTCCTGGCCCTTGCAGAATAGAGGTTTATCGAGGAAATTGACTTCTTGACTTGTTGGGACTGGGCTGGGAAAGGACATTATGGAGGTGGGGACGGTGCTTTACTTGGCAGCTGCTTTGTTGCTGTTTTTCCTGCTTTATATTTACTTCAGTCATGTGTCTCCCGCGCAGTTGCGGAGTCGCATCGAGTCCGATACATGTGCCATATGTCTCGAAAGACTGACTTCAGAAGCTCAAGCCTCCTGCGGCCACATCTTCTGCGGTACCTTCCACACAGCTGACTGCATCCTTACACTCTGGGAACGCAGATACAGGCCGGCGCTGGCTCCTTGTCCGATTTGCAGACAGCCGATTACGCTGATGGTGGCGAACTTTAGACCCGTGGATGAGACTTCAAGGAAGTTGCATAGGAGCTTGGACGACTACAATGTGCGCTTTTCTGAAGTTGTGCGCACCTTTTGGACCACTGTCACAGACATCCCCTTCGTCCTGCGTCGCTTAATTCGAGACCTAGCCGACCCAGAACTCCTGTGCAGAGCTCTGTTCTACGTGGCCATCCTAGGCGTGGGCGTGCTCTACTTCCTGCTCCCCGACGACCTGCTCCCCGAGGCAGAGCTAGGCGCTATCGGGTACTCTGACGACCTGCTGGAACTGAGTGTAACTCTGGTGTGGGTGACTTTGCGCTACTACGCTCAGCTGAGACAGAACTCTGCAGACAGATTAGTGTCTACCTAGGACTTAATCACCCACACATAGTCCACTCGCGTCTTTGTGGCGGATTCGTACTGTTCCCATAGCAAATGCGTCTTATTGAAAATCGTGAGCACTCCAAATCCACTCTCTGCAGTCTGAAACCTACTCCACAGCTGAGGAGTAGTCGCTACGTCATCAGGACCATGGTTATTTCCCCCTGTTCCACTCAGGATATACAGTGGCGCTCGGGCGTTTACATGGGAATGAGTGCTGTCCTTGCCGCTGGGGACTGTGGTGTTTCTTTGGATTGGGGACATTCGCTCGTATCGGTGTACGTGTGAGGCGATGTATACATCCAAGCCAAACTGCTCAAACACCGGCTCCAAGCGTCTCCTCATAGCCGCCGTTTCCGCCCAACAGTTAACATTGCACTTATACTCATGCAAAGGCCGAGTCCAGTCCACACTACAGTACAGCGGCTTGTGGCCGAAGGCAAGCAGCCAGGGCACTTCTGACCTGCGATTTGCGGCTTTCTCCAGGTCTGCGAGGAGCCAATTGGCCTGGGTCTGAGCGGCTTCCGAGCAGTCGTAAGCCCAAATTTCCGTGTTTAACGCGATAAAATGGCCTCTGCCTAAGTTGAAAGAGTAGAAGAAATTAGTGGCTTGATTAGCCTCAGTGACTGGCATGCGAAATCGCCACTTATAGTGGGTAAAGTTATCAGGCGCTTCGTGATTTCCGGGTATCACCATATACGGGTACAGATTGGCGATCCCTTCCAGACTATCCAAGTACTCATCCCCCACCTTTCCTCCATGGTCGTCCAGTCCGTAGGCAATGTCCCCGGTGTGGAGCACTGCGTCTACGCTGTGAGAACTCAGGTAGGACCGGATCGCAGCCTTGGTCAGTTGGGAGTAGGGGGAAAGACCCAGGTCGCCTAGGACGAGGAGGCGGGCGGGCTGGGTGTCGGGGTGGGATTGGAGAAAGGGGGTGCGGCCGCTTATGCGGGAGAGCGGAGACCACATGAAGCCACTCCCGACCTGGTACTCATACGCACAAAGTGGAGACAAGTCTCGCAGCACCACAGTATGCACGCACTCCCAAATCATCCAGGCCGACTTCTGCTTCATTTCCCACTTCGACCGCTTGTGTCGCCACTCCCCAGGCTGCCCTCCAAAGCAGTCCTCCCGATACCTGACCTTCGCCCCTAGGACTGGCAAATCAGTGGACCAGCGAATGCTCATCCCCCCCTCCTCCTCAGTCCAAGCCACCATCACCTTCCAGGGGTAGAACAGCGAGCGACTATTCGGCTGTAGGACTGACGCAAGCAGGCAAAGCATTAAAGCAGCGGTTTCCAGCATATTGCACCAGAAGCTTAGCAGAAGCTATTAAAGTGGCTGTGAATCAGTTGGTGCGTCCACTGGTCTGCGACCTTGATCGTTCCGAAGGTAGCCATCAAGCAGGTCGCTAGTGCGAAGACCAGGCCTAGGAGGTGCACCAATAGGCTGCTTCGCTGGAAGTGCTCGATTTGAGTGACTCCCAGCAGAGACCCCAACACAGAGGCGGTGGCTAGGAAGACTCCGTACTCGTAGTTCACCATCCCTGCGGCTGAGAACTGCAGGAAACTGATGGAACTGGTGAAGAAGGAGAGGAAGGAGCAAGTGGCCACTGTGACTTCGGGACGAAGGCCGTAGGCGTATAGCAGCGGAGCGACAAACAGTCCGCCGGTGACGCTCAATAGCCCCATTCCAATTGCTGCAAATAGGGCTGAAAACGCGTATTTGAGGCAGTTTCCCGGAGTCCAGACTACATCGTCTGCTTCCCATTGGTAGTTTATCTCTGAGTACTCCTGGTACTGCTGCACCTGTCGCTTGCCCAGCCAGCCCACTACTCCCACACACAGCACTGTGAAGCCGAGTGTAAAGGCCCAGTACTGTCCACTGCACAGGGTCAACCCGAGGACGGAAGGAATGCCCTTCCCTCCTCGAATCAACACGAAAAGCAAGAGAATGAGGTAGAGTCCGAGGGTGTAGGAAAGCTCTGGCATAGGCGCGATGTCCCTTTCTTGTGCATAAACAGCATGCAACTTCCCCGATTCTGCTTCCGGCAACAGCTTCTGACTCATTACTTTCTCGCTTTCCTGCCTTGCCTCGCTCCTAGACAGCGCCAGCCCACTGCGTAGGTCTCACTGAGCGAAGGTCTTGTAAGTCACGTAGAGAAGGGTGAACACCAGCAACAGCAGCAACAGCCACTCCGGCAGGACTGAGTTGCCCATCACTCCGTAGCAAGTGCCAAGCAGGAGGGGCACACAGAGGAATAAAGCCAAGCGGTATTCGATGCGGGGACGCAGTCGGGTGGAGTGCCGCAGGCGGAAACGATAGGCTAGGGCCACAGTAAGCCCTCCGAAAGCCACTAAATTCACTATTGGTAAAGCGTGATGTGTGGGAAATCCTCCAAGCCAGATCACTATCGGAATCAGCACGACTCCGCCTGATACCCCTGCGGCATTCGCAACGGCTGAAATAGCGAACATGCACAGCCACAGCTCTACATCCTGTAGAGCTGGAGGCCATACGGCCTTGTGCACACACACTGAGTCTAGGCAGGTGCTCAGGGGGTGGCAGTCGAGGGTGGAGTGGCAGAGGTCTGCGTAGCTCTGCAGAGTCTCCATTTTTGCGGTAACGGCGGACTAGTTTTGCTAAGTTTGAGGTGGTTTTTATATGAATTGATGCGAATTTGCAGTCTTTATTAGTGCTTATTGCGCTACCTTTGGGGCCAATTTCGTGGCTATTCGCTTGACGATTAGCTTCCTAAAGTCCTGGAAATTGATCTACTTAGGACATACCTTCCCGTCTCGGTCTGCATCCCCCTCCTGCACTAGTTGCTCCCACACCCCTTCGTCCATATCGTCGTCTACGTCTTCCAGGAGGAATTTTAGCTCGTTGGCGGAGATTTCCCCGTCGCCGTCCTTATCAAACGCTTGAAAGGCCGCTGTGAGTGTCTCCGCCTCCAAATTCTCCCAACTCATCGTAGCCGTCAAAAACTCCGTATAGTCCAAAAAGCCATTCTGATCCGTATCACAGACCTCCATAATCCTATCGACCTCCTCCACACTAGCCAACTTCAGCAGTTTGTACCCAGCCATCAGTTCACTTCGACTCAGTCTGCCGTCCTGGTCTAGGTCGAGGGTGAGGAAGACGTTGCGGAGTTCTTCGTATTTGGAGGTGTCGGTGAATTGGGAGGTGATGAGGTGGAGGGCGGCTTGGCGCATTTTGGAGCCTGCGCGGAAGTCTTTGAGCCGGGTGAGGATGGACACGCTCAGGTCGTGGGTGGTTCTGGGGGAGTTCCCGAAGGACTGGCGCTGCAGCCAAGCATGCGAAAGCAACTCCCACGCCGAAGGCCTCAAACCAGGGTCCTTCGTCAACATCCATGTCACCAAGTCTATGGCCTCCACCGAAACCTGCCCCCACTCCTCCTCTGCCTAGTCCTTACCTGGGAACGTCACAGCATCGTTCAAAATCATATGGTGGATTTTCGCCTCTGTGGGTGCGTTGAAGGGCGGGTAGCCACCTAGGTAACTGGTACACAGCAACATGTACAGAATTATTCCGCAACTCCAAACGTCGCATTTTTCATCGTAAACCCGCGATTTCAGCACTTCCGGTGCTATATAGTACGCAGTCCCTACCAAGCCGGAAACACTTTCGTCGTGCACGCAACTCGCTCCGAAGTCGATGACTTTCAGCATCGCGTTTTCACTGGCGTTCTCAAAAACCAGGTTTTCCGGCTTGATGTCTCTATGAATTATCCTTCTTTGGTGGCAGTAGTATATGGCTGATATGACCTGGGTCATGTACTCCGCGATTTTCCGTTCTGAATAGCGCACTCCGTGCGCTATTCGGTCAAACAGCTCCCCGCCAGTCAGTAGCTCTGTGACAATATGGTAAAACCGCTCGTCCTTTATGACTTCGTAAATCTTTAGTATATTCGGGTGGTCCTGCCTGGCAATTACCATTTCTTTCAGTAAATCCACCTCGTAAAGCAGCTTTTTCCGCTGAGTTTTCGGGACTCGCCGTCTATCGAGGCTTTTAATGGCTCTGACTTGCCCAAGTTTCCTATGTACTGCCTGGTAGACCTGTCCAAATCCCCCTGCCTAGACAGCACCTTCGCCCACTTTGCTCTGGATTTCGTACAGGTCGCGAAGGCGGGCGTTGCACACAACCACGTAGTTAGACTGGCGTAGCTTTAAGTGCTTTGTGGGGGATAAGCCTTTGTGAGTCTCGGAACTGCAGTGGGAGGGGACGGCTAGAGGACTGCGGAAGCGCTGGCTGGGCTCGTGGTCGGGAGGTGAGTTTTGGCAGAAAGAACAGCCCATTAGAATCAGTATCCAAACCCATGAAGCCCGGCCCAGCCCTGCGTCCCAAAGCCCCCGTCCTCCCCCGACCCAAACCCCCTGCTCCCCACCCCGAAGACCCCTCCATCCAGCAAGAAGAACTGCGCAGACGCATCTCCACCCTCGAAAGCGTAGGCCCTACACAGGTCTCCAGACAACAACAAAGCCAAATCACACGTATGCGGACACATGTGGAAAGACTGCAGCAGGAAAACAGTCGCCTGCAGAGGAGAAGTGAGGGGACTACGGAGGTGTTAGGGGAGCCGGATGCGCAGCTGCTGATTGCGCTGCAGTTGAGTGCGCTGGATAATGACAGAGTGGACCCGGAGTCGCTGCAGTTGGCGATGGCGCTGCATAACTCGGGTATGCGCTAGACAGCGGCTGAGGCGGGTCTGCAGCCGAGTCGATTTTCTCGTCTTTCTAAAGCTCCCTATCGTGCTGAAAGCGCCCCTAACGAAATCTGTCCCCTGTGCGCCCAAAACTTCTTCCCAGGCGAGTCCCTGATAAAGCTGCAGTGCGGACACCTCTACCACCCTGAGTGCGCGCAAGGCTGGTTCACTGCCCACTCCCTGTGCTCAGTGTGCGAACAAGAGGCTGGCTAACTACGACTTAGCGCGTCTGCTAGGACTGAGTTGGAACTGCAGCAGTAGTTGCACTGGACGCAGGTGAGCAGCACTAGGTTGGAGCACTTGGCACACTTCCACTTCGTACGGTCGGGAGACATAATCACGCCCATTTTCAGTAGATAATTGACCAGTCCAGGTTTCAAGTGGCATTTCACGCAGGCAGTGGCTTCAGTGGGGTTCGCAGTGTAGCACTTGAGACACGTCCATTGAGACTTGCCTGCATTGTTCGCGGTACGACACTGGTAGCAGATAGAAGTGTGGACAGGGTTGACTTGAGAACAGGTCCTGCAAGTCCAGGTTTCCCTGGGTATAGAGGTATGGACTTGCTGGACTGGAGTAGAGGTGGCGCGTCTTGTAGTCCTGCCGCCTATTTGAAAGAGGGTATTTTGCAGATTAGTGCAGTCTGTGCAGTTGCATTGGCGGCCTCCCCAGGCTTCGCAGAGCCGGATGAGCTCGTTTCCGCTGGAAATGGGCGCAGGAATGCAGGTAATACTGGGTAATCTGCTTATTAAGTCTCTCAGGAGTGGCTCGTTGCTGGGTGCTAAATGGGCGGATTTCAGCATAAAGGCCTCTGTATCCCCTGAAGGCGCTGATATGGACGTCAAGCAGCCTGCCAAATCCGTCCTCATCCTTTCCACTTCCATTTTCAAGCCGATATAATAGGCCTTTAGGTCGCTCTCCACCTGGGAATAGGCGCTTTGCAGCGTTTGAATCTGCATATGCAGCTGCTGGTTCAATTGATTCTGTAAATTGCCTTCCTCTGTAGTGATAACTTGCTCTGCGATGTCCAGCGTGCCTTGCAGCTGAGATATCTGCCGGAAGCGGGAATTGTAGTGAACGGCGTCTTCTGGGCCGGAAATAGGGATATCAATCCTCAGCAAAGTATGCGCTCCCCCCTTCTTGACATGCTCCACCGCACAGCGTCCACAGTACACCTGCATCCCTGTCTGACATCCAGTGCACTGCAAATCCGCCCCTGCCCCACACTGCACACACATGAAATTCCTGCTATCCCCCTGCATATACATTATGTTCACCCACTCACTCCCCTGCACCTTTCTCCTGCAGATTAGACTATAATATGATGCTTCCGCGTACTGCCACAGTCTCAGGGTCTGCGGGCAATGAAGCCAAGAAGAAGAAGTCGAGGATGGCATGTCTGCTGAAGAAGGCGGAGGAGCTGCACCGCCTGCATCGCTTGGAGGTGCTAGTGGTACTGTATGACCCGGTGAAGGACACAATCAGCAATTACTGCTCGGCGAGCGCTCACCAGCTCTTCTTCTCTCTACTAGAACGCCTCTCTGACCCTTCTCCCTTACCTCCTGATAACCGCCCGCCTCCCAGATCTCCTCCTCCCCCCCTTCCCATTCGACTGCCCTCATTTCTGCTGGCTCCAGACCCCTCCCCGGCAGTGCTCAAAGTCGCTCCTCTCGATTTAGAACTTTGCTCGACCAAAGAGTCTTCCAGACGACAAGAAAGCATCAAGCCTCCAGACTCACCTCTCTATTTATCTCCACAGCAGACCAATTCTACGCCTGAGCGACGGAAAGAGCAAGAAAGCGACAGCGACAACTACAGGTCAATGGACTGGCTGGACGAACTGTAAGTTGGGGCCGGGAAAGAGGGAAATGATGGCCTTGGAAGAGAAGAGAGAGCGGCTGGTCGTAGACTGATAAGCTAATAGGCCTTGGCTCGCAGGAAATGGAAGTCTGTGTTGGAAATTGCGCTTTAAATCGCCTTTTTGGGTGTCAATAATGCCCTGAAAAAACTGATACCTCACAGAAGTCCATCATCCTCCAAAGCCTATAGACCAAGTCTGGCCCAGTATGCTTATGTAGCTAAGAGTTGAGCTCATCAACAGGGATTTGGCGGAAAGTGCCTTCGCTAGTCTTCGCACTACTCCGCTTCACTTGCAAGCCTAGCAGTGACCGGCCCACTTGCACAGTAGTGCTGCCCCCTTCCCGCAGCTCAATCTGCCTCGGCGCACTCACCAAAGTCCCAAACTTACTGTCATTGTCCTCAATCAAGAACTCCCCTGCCTCATACCGGATCATCGCATGACATCTCGACACCGAAATATCATTGATCCGGACGTCACTATCATGTCCGCGTCCCAAGCGAATGGTCTGCTTGCCGTTGCTCATCATGATGACGTGCAGTGCCTTGGCTCCCGCTCTGTCAGTCGGACACGCCTCCAACACAATGTAGGGAACAGCGGGCTTATCGTGTTGGAATAGACTCACTTGAGTGGTTTTCGTCTTGAGGGTTAGTGGAAGTTCCAACTTGCATATGTCGCATTCGATGGTTTTCCATTGGTACGTGATGGAGCTATCGGTCTGCCGGGTCGTGACCTTGCTTTTGATCCACATTTTCAGGCAGTTGAGGTGCAGGTACTTGACTGTGCCGTCGCACCTGCAGGGCGACAATAGCGGGTTATCCCTGGTTACCTGTCGTTCGTAGCAGATCCGACAGGTCATTTCCTCGCCTGCTTCTTCGTCGATTTCCATGCTGGTTTCGACTGGGGGTTGGTCGGGTCGGTCAGGCTCCAGGCCTTCGCCTATTTCTTTGACGCGGAAAATGACTCGGCCGAGCTTGATGACGGAGTTGGTGACCAGTTCCAGGCCTTTCTTGGCGCCGGGAAGGAAGCGAACGACGGTCCAAAAGTTGCCTTCCTCGTTGCAAAGCGCCACACTGTACTGCTCCCCACCCGGCTGCACCGCTACCAAAGGCCCGGGCAAGCCATTCCCAGGACTCTGCTGCAGGAACTGCACACTGTGTTCATGTCTGTCCAAGTACCCTGCACTCCGCACTTCAAACAGACCTTTGGAGATATGGTCCGACTCGTAGTCGAAAAGGCCGTGAGAGTCACGCATCCACGTTTTGGACCAAATGAACAAACTCAGTCCACCCTGCATTTCCCTTTATTATATGGGGGCTAGAGCCGGGGAGTGCTAGGCAGACTAGTGCTGCTTGGCAGGGAGTTATCAAAGGCTGGGAGGGGAAATGGTCTGTAGGGCTTTTGACAGTAGATACAGTAAAGTGGCTTGAGGAGGGCTTTTCTCTGGCTAATGGATATTTGGGAAAGGGGTGAAAAGCAGGGTAGGTGCAGAGCAGAGGGAAATAGACTGGAAAGCAAACGATTTGGAGGAATTAGCAGATTCTGCTCAGAGTTTCCTGTTCGTGGGAAAGCTGAGAGACACTAGATTCGAAATTTCCATCATTTCTCGTGGAAATCTGAATTTTCGCTCGCTTTAGTGCATAATTGACAAGAAATTCGAGAGTTTCCTGCTTATTTGATACTCAACTGTGTATTTCTTTATTCAATTTCTCGTATTGCTTCCAATTTCTTACCTAAAAAACATATATTTTAGTTGTATTAGTAATACACTGAAACGATGGCCTTCATTATGGGAAATATACAGCTAATATAGCTTGCTATTATCAAAATAAGGCAGCTGATAGCCTCTATGCCCTTTTCATATATCCAAATTAGCGAATTGCCTACATTTAAGAAGATTTTTAGCCGAAAATGGCCTTATTCGACTGGAAGCCGCAGAAAGTCTTCAAGTATTAGGGGAAAGTTGGCGAAAAAGGTATATTTGGGGAAATATGATAGGAAGATGTCTTCTGATATAAATGAATTCCAATCGAAAGCACAGTCCTGAAGGCCACATAAAGTGTGAACTCAACGCCCAGGCGCCTCCTCGATCTCGGTACGAGCGCTGGGTGTGGCTGAGCCTTTTCCTCGTCAACCTTGTGACTCTGGCTCTGCAAATAGCCCAACTCTCAGTACCGGACTGGCTGGAAGTGGGCTCCGGGGACAGCCGGATTGCCGGCGGTCTGCTGCAATGCCACTCCTGTCCCTACGACTGGTCCGACCAGTCCTACGCAGACCTAGTGGACTCCGGCTGCTCCAAATACCCCTCTAAGGACTACTGCGACTTCTTCCGTCAGCTCCGCAGCTCAGGCGGCGCCTTTATCTTCATAGAGTGCATTAGTGGGATTTTCCTGCTGGTGTGGCAAGTGAAACTCGTGTTTCAAGTCCTACGCAGGGAGTGCCTGGCTCACATTCCCTGGCTCGCCTATGTCCACCCAGTCCTCGCCACTCTGCTCCAAGTCTTCAGCCTCGCCCTCTGGAGCGGCATGACGAAGGCGAAGTACACTGGCAGCTGTGAGGAGTACTCTGGGGCGGACTCGGACATATGCACTCGAGCAGGACCTGCAATTGCGGTGACTACCTGCATTACACTGGCTGTGGCGACTGTTGTGTATACTGTGGCTTTGAGTCGCTGGGAGATACTGCCCAGAGGCGGCTTTGAACCTGCGGACCCGGGGAGTTTGGTAGAGGAACGCAAGGACGTGCCTAGCCAGCGGGTTTAGCACTCTAGGCTTAATTCCATATGGAGGTCCGCAGAGCCTACCGCTCCGCAGAAGGCCTAAAGCCCTCCAAGCCCGCCTTCGTCCTCGACTCCCTGTCCCTCCGAAGTCGCCTCAAGCCCTACAACTGCCTGCAAGACTCCAACCTCAGGACCTACTTCTCTAGCAAAAGACGCAGAAAGCTGCTTGTCAAAGTCGGCTTGATATCTGCCAAGGGGGAATTCGTGCAGGGGAATGGCCTTGAAAACGCAGTTATACCGCAGAGGAAATACAGCCTTGCGGGGCAAGCGGTGGATAGGCGCTATTTGTCTCCGGAGCCGGAAAGAAGCGTATATGCACGGAGAAGCCAATCAGTAAAGCTGGGGAAAGGAAGGCAAAGAAGGGAGAAAAAGCCAATTACGCATGAGGAACTGCAGTCTGTTTTCCAGAAATACAGGCCGAAAGGAGAGGCGAAGGACACAGCTAGCTAAGAGAGGCTTATTGTTAGTGGGAATTGGGCTGCTTTGCCTCACAGTTGCTATACATTTCCAAAAGTATCAATCAATTTCCCAATTTCACTCCGAATTTCCGTTTATTCAGTTGCTCGAATTTCTGCCTTTTTCTTCATAACATTGCACCCCACATAGCAGAAAACCATACAGAAGCCTATGGCTTAATAAAGTCAGTATGCGGAAGCGGAGAGTTCGCTGCATGCACACAAAGTAGCACCAATGAGGGGCAAAATCCACTCCGAAGCGGACCTTCTGCCCAGTTCAGGTGCAATTGCGCCCTCACCTGCACTGAAAGAGCTGTCTCTGTCCTTAGCCGACCGCAGAGATCAGAACCGGGCTTTACGCGTTTCCATCCAAAAGCTAGTGCTGGGAAGTGCGTTTTTGAGTGGATTGACAGGCCTAGCAGGGCTAGTAGTGCTGTTTGACCCTAGAATGGACCTAAAAGCAGTTATTTCATACGCTAGTATCGTGCTGGGAGCTATTGGACAAGTGCCGTGGAGAGTGCTGTACTGGAGTAAGTCACTGAGGTACTGGGAAAGCGCTAGGAGGACTATGCGGTTTGAGAGATATCCATAGTCCGCTTGGGAAAGTCCGCTTTTAGCCTTATTTCCTGCCTATTAGAGTGCATTTCAACCTAATCGTTCTGGTCCCCGTGCACTATTCAGCATTCAAGTCACCTCTTTGTCCGGCTACTCTACTGGAACTGTCCCTTTTCCTCAGTCAGAGTCCGAGTCTACGCTCGCCTCACCTCCAGCAGCTGCAATTGTACATACATTTTGTGGGGCTGTCTAGCGCGTCACTCGTACAAAGTGCTCCTCTGCCTGTATTGTGTCTCTGCACTGCTATTCGCCCTGTTCGGTTACTTGGCTTGCAGAGACCTGGCGGTGCCGGACTCTTCTGACTTCTGGAGTGATGTGTGGACTGTGACTTACACAGAGAACTCAATTGGCTACGGAGACCTCTATATTGTCTGGTCCTAGGCAGCGTCCTCCTCAGCGCTATGAGCGCCCAATCCACCCTCTGTCTGGAACTGCTGTACCGAGCCCACAGCCCTACAGAGGCGCAGGAGGCCGCTAGACTGCTGCAGAGCTGGTGGAGACTCATGCGAGGGAGGAAGCTGCTGCATGGACCTGTCGTTTAGTTCTTTTACTGTAGCCTGGGAAGCTTCCGCAAGGCTTCAGTGAGACGGAGGAGACTCAAATTGGCTTGTTTGAGTATCAAATCCTGGCTTTGGAGGTCTCCACTTGCACCGCAATGCGACAATTTACCGACTATCTGCTTCTAGCCCTGCAACTGTCCTAACTGAGGACATAGAGCGAACCCAGTACCACCTTCACATGTCTCTGAAGCAACTAACCAAGCGATTCAAACAATTAAGCAAGGAAACGGGTGGAAAGTCCCAGTCTGGCGGCCTACCAGCAGGTTAAAGTGCGCATGCTCAGTCCCTCCCATTGACCTACTTACTAGTCATAGTGGTCTGTGTAGGGAAACTGAGATGGTATGGGGAGATTCGCTGTGGAAACCTGGAAATTCTGATAAAACCAGATGATAAATGCGAATAAATGTAGGAAAATTGAATTTAAACTATTTGAACGTCGAAATTCAGTAGAAATACACTAAATTCTGCATCCAATTTCCATAAGTATCAGGGAAATGCAGGAAATCACGATGCGCAGCGATCAGTTTCTGGGAAAATGGAAAATAAGTCGTGAATTCCCACCGTTAGAAGCTACTCAGCTCGTACTGCCTCTGACGCACACGTCTCTGCATTTCCCTCAAAAATACGCTCAAAAGCGGTTAAATTTGTCTTTTCAGCGATGTAATTGCGTAACTAATGGCGAAGGGCGTTTGTGCACACTGCGTAAGTCCAACCTTCTATAGACTTTGAAAAATCTCTGCGGAGACGCGGCGAATAGCGAGAAATCGCAGGAAAAAGGGCTTTTTCAGGTCCTAGCAGGGTTGTAACTAGCAGATTAGAGTCATATTGGGAACTACTTCCCTATAGCGGCTAACCGCTTGAAAAGCCCTATTTGGCCGCGGTTGCTTTCTAAGGCTCAAAATATGGTTCTGATGGGTGACATTGACGTATATATGCCGCTTTAGGTGTCTTCAGAGCCAGCAAAAAGCAGCAAAATCGCGCTTTCTGTGCCTTTAAGCTGTTTAAGACGTAATTATCAGCGGGAAAGCAGAGATTGACCCGCCCAGCAGCCTGAACTCGGATATAGACAACTCCTACATGTGAAAGCTTAGCTAGGCTATTTTGCATGGTAATGGTACAGTCGGAAAGGGGAAAAAGAGCTGCTGGGAGGGCCGCTGTATAGTCAGTGAAGCCCAGCTCTCCTGCTCCAGCCTGCGTCTAGATTTAGCAGGGGAGAGCCAAGGACAGCACAGGGCCTCGTCTAAAGGGTGCCTCTGAGGCTGGAGGCAGCTCTTTGGGCAGGGTCCCAGTAACCGGCGGCCTTAGTGAAATATAAAAGACATAGGCTCGACGGTTACTGCGGCGTAGTGCCTAATAATTTAATGGTGATGAAGACCGTCCTGTGCCTCGTAGTCCTGATTGCTCTCGGCAGCGCCTCGATTTGCCCTACTTACACGTGCGATTCGAGTCTTGCGAGCAACGTGTGTGCGAGCTACACCAGCGGCCAGGCCTTCAAGCTGAACTCCAATGGCTGTCAGTCCGGGTACTATTGCTCTTCCCTCGCTACCAGCATATGGTCGATTCTGCTGAGTGGGACCGGAACAGCTGGCTCCACCTACTCCTGCCTCGCTGATACCACCTCCACCACCACTACCTCTGGCACCTGGACCTCCATGAGCTGCGGCACCAAGCTGGCCAACAAAAACTTCAAGAACGGCCAGACTGTGATTTCCTGCACGTCCGACACTGACTGCCAGCTCGCTGACCTCACCTACTCAGACTGCGGCTGCATCTTCAAGACTGACGGCAGCGGCATTTGCGAGGCCAATACCAGCAACGACCAGGTCTACGCTGGCTACTGGAACGACTGCGGTACGACCGGCTCCATCACCGACCAAGACACTGCTGTCTACTGGGCCTTCTACATGCTGTACTGGGAGTACAGTCAGAGCACCGTCTCCTGCATGAGCATCTTCTTGGAAACCCAAACACTCAGCGACCTCTTTGATGCGTATGATGGCGCGGCGGCTTTGGCAGTCGGAGTTTTCGGCCTTTTGGCGCTTCACTAGTCTAACGCTACGGCCTTAGAGTAGTCTTCAGGGTGTTCTCTCCTGCACAGGAAGTTGCAGAGCACAGTTTCAGCTACATCGATTTTTGCTGTCAATAGAGCTACACCTGTATCAGAAAGAAGTTGTGTCAAGAGCAGACACCATATCAGACAGGAACCCAGGGTACCCACCGTAGAGAAAGAAGCCTCAATAAGGCGACAATAGGGAAAAGAACAAAGACTCCTAGTGCATAGCTTGATTGCTGAGAGTGGGCCTAGTCCAGCACTCAAACACATCATCATCCTGTAGGCAGCAGTTCTCTTCCATGACAATAGGTCTTCCTACCACACAGGTCTCTAGACCTCAGAGAGGACTGTGTTGGAGGCTTTTCACTGAGGAGTTGGAGTAGAGGTATTGGAGCGCAGTTAGGCGAATTGGTGCGGACGGCTGATTTCCGGGCTCTTGATATGGTCGTTAGGTGAATTAGGCAGGGATAGTGGGTATTGTCTGAGTGAAAGTGGGTTGATTGCATGTGGCATTTTCGATAGGCCGTTACACTTGATTGTCCAAGTAACCAATCGGACAGTCTGATACACAGACACGGTTTGACGACTGTGTGAATGCGGTCTTTCGGTCTAGATGTGGGCTGAATGGTCTCATACGACCTAATAATTAGCAAATGTCTGCTTCTGAAAGGTGCAGCCGCTGCTTAGCACCTACATGCGAGCCTACTACGAGCTTCAGCTCTCTGAGGACAACTGTTCTAGGCGTGGGCAGAACCCTTGCTTAGTTCAGTACTGCAGGCAGGCTTTTCCCTAGCGTGAGATTCGCTTGTTTTATTGTAGATTCAGGCAGACTATTACGTGCCAAGGACGAAGAGTGCCTGCTCAGGTGCACTTTGCAGCCTTATTGAGCACTTGCAGCACAGGAGGCCACACAGTGCTCAATTGCCTGCGGAAAAGCGAGTTAAGTGGGATATTAGTGTAACGCTAGTTCTCAGAAACTTGCTAATTTGCTATCTTCGTGTTGTCTTTCGCACTAATTCCCTCGAATTGGCGCTGGATTTCCTTTTATAACTGCCGGAAATATGCGAAATTACGTGAAAATGCGTTTATTTTCCAGTAATACGGTAAAGCGTATCCCTGAAACTAAGGATTGAAAAGTGTGCAGTGATCAGATTGTCCTTACTGCCAAGTTAATTTATTCAGGAGAATAAATCGAATGCAAACACAAGTGAATTCAAGGTATATTGGGAAATCGCTGATAGAAGTCGATTTTAGGGTAATTCTGATTACATTTTCAGTCGAAATAGCGAAAGAAGCCGAAAAAAGCGACCCATAGAGACTGCAGGGAGATATGTGGTCTCAGACAGATATGGACAGTTTCGTCTCTCCAGCCTCCTAATAATGGCGCTACAGCTAACCCTGTGTCTCGCGGCTCTCACAGCCCTCAGTACCGCGGCCTTCTGCCCCACTTACACCTGCGACTCCAGCCTGCCAGTAAGCACTTGCGCCAGCTTCACAGGCTCCCAAGCCTTCAAGCTGAACTCCAATGGCTGTTCCACTGGCTACTACTGCTCTGCTATTGCCCTCAGCGAGTGGGCGCAGTTGCTGTATACCTCTACTGTTTCGCCGACTTCGACCTACCCATGCTCTGTTAGTTCAGACACTACTGCGTCTTCCAGCTTTACGTCACTAAGCTGTGGGACTAAACTCGCCAATAAGAACTTCAAGAACAGCAAGACTATCGTTTCCTGCACAGCGCACACGGACTGTGTGCTAGTGGACAGCACATATACTACCTGCATGTGCGTCTTCAAAACCGACGGGTCAGGGATCTGCAAAGCGCATAACAGCAACGACGATGTCTACGCAGGGTACTGGACCGACTGCGGCCCTAGCGAAGTAATCAACGACGAAGACAAGGTCAACTACTGGAACTTCTACATGACGTACTGGGAGTACCTTCAAAGCACTGTGGAGTGCACCAACATCTTCAGCGAGGTCACTACTTTGGCTGAGTTGCAGTCGGTCTATGACGGAGAGGGCATCTTGACGATGGGAGTAATCTGCCTATTGGCTCTTTACTAGTCTAAAGCTAAGACTTTAGAGTAGGACTTATTGAGGCTGAAAGCGGCCTGAGGGTCGGTCCTTTTCAAAAGCAGTGCAGCAGACCTAGTCACTTCTACAGTCTACAGGTAGGCAGCAACTACCTGAAAGAGCCTATTTGACTGCCGTTAAAGACCTATAAAGCGCATAATCCCTTTCCGGAAACGCCGGGCCCAGGAAAGCCACCGCCACTTCACAGCTGCGGAACCAGCGATGACACGCTCGCTCCAAAGCCTGCCTATCCACCAACTCCGCCCTAGCAGCGCTCTCTGCTTGCGAAAGCACCCGGCCCCAGTACAGCGCCTGAGTCCCTAGCTCTGCTGAGCGACTTGTGTCTGTGCTTGCCAGCAGCCGCCGGTACAGCTGGTTGCGGGCTCTGGATAGGTCCGCTTCAGAAGCCTCAGCAGCTGCAGCCACACACGCCTTAATAGCAGCTATAGGCGCCATATGCGCCCCTAAGTCCCAACAACTGACCACATGTCCAAACAGTCCCACCTCCCTATACGCCCTGCAAACCACCTCATGTCCTATCACATCCTCTATGTCTCCCAGCCACTTCTGCAGGAAGTTGATTCCGGCCAGAGGGGTGTGGCGGTCCTGTCCAGGACTCAGCAGTGTCTTCAGTACTTCGAAAATGCTGTAGTCGGAGTCGCCTATGGCAGGCGCTTTGAAGAACACTCCTGCGTAGACTCGGTCCATTTCAGTGTTCTTTACGAAGGTTTGGGAGCCTACAAAGGTAGGAGGGTCTGCAGCGCTTAGGTCTGTATTAGTCCTTTTCAGTGCATTTAGCGTCTCTTTGCACATAGAAGTCATGACATCGTGCGAAACTGCCCCTGTGCTGGACACTACCAAGCGACTGCCCGCTATGTAAGTTTCAATGTATCTCGCAATATCGACAGCTGTGAGGCTGTGCAGTGTCTTCCGTGTGCCTTTCAGAGGGTTTCCGAGTGGGTGGGAGCGGAAGGCAGAGGCGTGAATCGCATCTAGCAGCATTTCCTGAGGGTCTGTAGGTCTGGAAGCAGCCTCAACGAGACTATTCCTCAGCGTTTCCACAGTCCCTTGTGTGAATTTAGCCCCAGGGAGGACCAATGCAGTTAGCAGTGGGAAGGCCTTTTCAAGCGACTCCCTCGGAACTTGTATGAGAAATTGCGTGGTTTCGCGGGTATGCTGGACACTTAACTGGGCTCCCAGGGCCTCCAGCCTGGCCGCAGCACTGCCATCTGTCCTGAGGGTGCTTAGCTTCGCAAACATGTACCCAATCCCTGCCCGCTTCAGGTCGTCCCACCTGCTGCCTGTCTCCACTGTCAAAGTAACGGTCGCAAGTGGGGACAGACTCGGCTCAGTGACCACTTTGACGCCGTTGCCCAACTCAGCAAAGCCGCAGGGCCGAGCAGTTCTCAGTCCCTCTGGCAGCACGTCCTGGGCGCCGGCTTTGCTCAGAGCTGCAAGGTCTGTGCCTGGGGTGAGGATGTGCAGGCCGGGACTGAGAGCTGACATGCAGCGCACTGTCTTGGTCAATGATAGCATGTCAATGGCTATATTGCAGGAAATAGGTGTTAGTCCTATGAACTAAGGAGCTGTTGGTAGTGCCTGACAAGCTGAGTGCGGAAGGCTGGGTCTGCATCAGCCCTGCGAATTATCTGCAGTTGGAACTGAAACTCGCCGGAACTGCCTTCCTTCAGCGTGTCCGAGGACTCCATGAGCAGGGAAAAGGCCATTTCAGCACTGAGTCGCCAGACCTCCTGCTCAATGTCCTGCTCCTTGATATCGACGGAGTAAAGCAGCGGCACCCAGTGCAGTTCTGGAGGGTGGCAGTGGTGGGCGTAAACTAGTTGCCTAGCGTTAGGCTGGGCTCGGACTCGCTGGTAGAGAGTGTAGCCCTCGGCGCCCACTAGTCCTGTTGGACTGAACTTCGAAATCAGCTTGCGGTCGTTGTAGTCCTTTAGTGTGAATGCCCAGCAGCCACTAAACGTCATCAAGTACTTGGTGGCCATCCCTCGTCCATCCCCAAAGTTCAGCATCTGCAGCACATCCGAAGTGGGCTCATAGTACATCAAACTCAGCGGCACATCATACAGCTTCATCCTTGCGTAAGCAATCACATTGAGAGCAATAGTCGGCCCTTCCTGCACTGCATGCACTCCAGTTTTGGGAGGAAAGCCATACGGCATTCCTTCAATAGTGACGCAGTCTCCGCCTGCGAATACATTCTCGTAGTCCGTAGACTGCAAAGCACGATTGACCTTGATGAAGCCGTGAGCGCAGGTAGGCAGACCTGTGTCGAGTGGCTGGGGCTCTGGCCCTGTCGCCCAGATTATGATTTCCCCGGGAATCACTCTGCCGTCCGTCAGCTCCACCGCCTCTTCCCTGATTTCCTTCACCAGCGCATTCTGCAGGGTCTTAATGTTGTACCTGTCCAGGTTGTGAAGGACGATTTTCCGGTAGTTGATGTTCGCAGAGGACAGGACAGTGGGCGATTTATCGAGTAGAGTGGCGGAGATTTCAGTACCGAAGCGCTGAGTGAGGCGGTATTTGGTGCTGGTGATTAGCTCGATCCCAGAGGTGCCGCTGCCAATTACGATGAGCCGGGGAGAGGCGACGCCTTTGTCCTGGTACTTTTGCTCGGTGGCTTTGAGCTTGTCGAGGAAAGTGTTCATCGGCCTAGTCATTATCGCATACTCCAAAGCCCCGGGCACCGTGAGCGTCCCCAGCGTCCTCGACCCCACATTCACCGACAAAATGTCATACTTCAGCACCTCTCCACTATCCAGCGTCACAGTCCGCGCCTTCGGGTCCACCCGCGTCCCCGACGCCAACAGAAACTCCGCATTGCACGCATACGCCAGCAGCGGAATTTCAATTCTTGTCTGTTCTTCGCTGTACTGG
>Ga0247837_1002714_pt1 | contig 32690 bp, 20 predicted proteins | sample LaCtaG_2_FD_187115 | JGI IMG/M metagenome (GOLD analysis project Ga0247837, IMG submission 187115) | Freshwater microbial communities from meromictic Lake La Cruz, Castile-La Mancha, Spain - LaCruzMarch2015_14.5m | ecosystem: Environmental > Aquatic > Freshwater > Lake | place: Spain: Castile-La...
TTTTTTCATCGCTAATCAATTTAAATAAACTGAATTTAGGATTAAAATCATTTGTGTGAGTAGGAAGCTGTCTGGGGCACACTTTAACACCCCAATGGACCACTTCGTTTGCAAATGCCTAGATAGCATATTGTGTTAATAAGCCGTTAAATGGACATTCGTCGTCCTCTGCGCCTCATCCAATTTCCAATCTCCGATGCTCACTATCCTGTTCTCTCAAGGCCTAGATCTGTGGGACCCTTCTCCGCTACCTGTCGGCTTCCACCCTGCAAAAAGCGAACTCCCAGAGAAGTGCTGCTACCTGAGAGAAAACTACTGCCAGGAAGTGCAAAGGAGGAGGCAGGAGGTGGGTGAGCAGGGCAAAGGACTGGTGGGGAAATCACCACCCCGATTGCCTTTTCCAACGAGAAATGATGCTCATCCAGGAGACTGTTAGGAAGGCGGATGTTAGCTTTCGAACCATCTGGAAGGAAAACGAAGAAAACCAGCCAATTGTCCACACTAGACGACTCTTGCAACCCAAACCCCTCGCAAAGCAGCCCCCGCTGTCTGTAGCTTCCTGCGCATTGTGAAAGTAAAGAGCGAGACTCCCGGAGTTCCCACCTGTGTTTGAACACAAGTTCACACACCCAGACAGAGAGTCTTGCTGAAGAGGTCTGGACACACATCAAGGAAAGCAGTCCTTACTAGTCTGTAATCAATATGCACGAGTCCGGTGACTGGCAGACGCTGCTGCTCATGACTCTCGGTCTGGGGGTAGCAGGCATGGTGGGACTGCGTGCAATGAGCAACAAGGTAGTCAATGCGCAAATGGTGTATCTCCGCTGGCTATGCACGCAGAACAAGTTCCCCTCGACTACTACAGGGGCACAGACTCTGCTCTCGGAGAACCGCATGCTACGACTACTGATGAGCTATGTGAAGGACCCACTGAACAGAGCGATGTTGGTAGTGGACGGACCTGTGGGCATTGGGAAAGGAGTACTGTTCAAGCGACTGGGCCACATGCTGACTGAAGGCAGAATGCCCATCAGACTGCTCTACCACCATACAGGCCTGGCAGTGCCTTGTGTAGTGGTCAAGCTCACAGCGAGTGACCACCCCTGGCATCGCGTCCACGAGAAACTGTCAGGCGGAGTCCTCACTCTCAATGAAACAGTCATACGGATCGCGCTGTCCAAAATGAAAAAACTGCCTTTCCGACCTGTAGTCATCATTGACGAAATTCAGAAGTTGTTCAGCGGGCCTAACTTGGACTTGAATTCAGGCAACCAAGACTTCGTGTTCTTCTGGCAGCAAATGGCGGAAGAGGGCCTAGCCACTGTGGTGGTGATCACTAGTGAACAGAGTGTGTTCTGGAAACTGAGGGGCATGCCTACGCTGGATGACGACTCCCGACTCAAACTAATCACTCTGCCCGAACCCGCCACTGAGGAAATTTACCACTTCCTCAGCCACGAAAACATTTCCAAGCGCCTCATTGCGAAAGGCCGGGCTCCTTTGCGGGAAGACGAAATGAAGTACTACGCAGAAAACATCAGAGACTACAGGACCATCGAAGGGTTTCTCAGTCCTGAAGAACGTCGGATGGACTTGATTCATTACATTGACTACCTGATAGAGATACAACGACTGAACATTGAGGAGTTCATGGAGGACAACGCAGGGGACAGGGAGGTCGTAGTGAAGGCCTTGCAGGAGCTGCTGGGGTCGGATCATCAGGAACTTGTGCGGAGAGAGGGGCAGCTAGTGATCTTCAAGAAGCTGGTGGACGCAAACCTACTGAGAAGGAAGCAAATTGACGTGTACACCTGGTACCGCAGCATCGTCCGCGCAGGAGCAATCAAGTACTTAACCTAAGCTACTGATAGCCTTCAGAGCCTAAACAGTGATTGCAGGGACTTACTCATTGAGTGACTAATATCTAGGACATGGAGGTTGTATCACGATAGAAGGCAGTTAGTAACTTTCACAGTTTCTTGGATTATTGGGATGTCAGGGCCAATCTCAGAGTTTATTCCTCTAATGTCTTTTTAGAAGCGAGAACACGGCCAAGCAAGACAGTTTCACAACTCCTCACGCTCCCAGGCGAGCACTTCTTTGACCCGCCTTTCCACTTCCCCACGCCTTCCAACAACTGTCTCGCTCCCTTCGAACCACACTACTGTGCAACGCATCAACGTGCGCCTCCACAAGCTGAGCAAGTATAGACCGCGGCCAAAAAAAGCTCCAGGAGAGACAAGTGGAAAGTCCCGAGTTTCCGCACCTTTCGCCAACTGAGAGACATCTGAGCGGTTCAGAGAGTGTGAGTGATGATTTGACAGAGGCATTACCGTCCTCGAGAACTGAACAACGGACCTACAAGTTGCTGCGGTATACGATGCAGTCGTTTGAGGAGGGAAGTGGGAGTGCGCGGCTAGTGGAAGCCCCGAGTTCTAGCCGGAGAGACAGTTTGGCTGCAGCTGTGAAGCTCACCCGCGCTCCCCACCAGCCCCGCACTTCTATTCTCTCGCTGGCGCCCCTGCGCATCCCCGAGCCTCAGGACCAGCCTTTGCAAGCCTCCTCTGACACTCCGACCAGGTCTTGGGGCCGACTAGTGGAGCGCAGACGTAAGTAAAGAGGGATAATGCAGCGGGTGGATTGTTGTGTGTGCTGTAGGAAATGCAGTATCACGCAGTGGGGAGTTGCGGACACAACGACATGTGCTCTGCGACTACGCATTCTCATGAAGGACTACCGCTGTCCGATCTGCAAGGCGGAGCTGGAACGAGTGCTCATCACTGACAACCCCACGAGAACTCTGGAGGAGTACCGGCGGCTGTCCCTGGTGGAGGTAGAGCACGGCTTTCTCTGTCCAATATTAATTCTATAAATTTTTGTAGACATTTTGAAAATTCACACCAAAGATGAAACGATGAGAATGCTGACTTTAACTACACGCTTTAGGTCCTAGTTCGAGCTTGACGAATGTTGGTCAGTTACTCTTACGATAAAGATTATTTTTTACTAGACTCGTCCTTTTTGGTTTCTATACTTCCTTTAACGCCTCCCACGACGACGGTTATAACCACCGAACTTGCTTCAGGCACAACAAGGCAAATCACAATTCCGCAAAGAACCAGAAACCCAACAAGAAAAATCCTCCGTTCTGTATTGTCCATATTTATAAGCATCTGTACGCCCTTGGAATGGTTTGTAGGTTGGACCTCAATTATATTGAAGGAGCAGCGTGACAGATTTTGCTCTAGACAAGTGTATGGCAAAGTTAGTTTCAGTTCCCTCCCAATTTGCTTCTGCGAGAACTTCAAGTTGTTCTGCAGTGCCCTGGCAGTCAGTTTCAATTCCTTGAGTTCGACTCTGAATCTAGAGGGATCCAAACTCGGACGGCCTACCAAATTACAGGCAAGTACTCGGCTCGCTGCCCTACAGTCCAACAATATCCTTTCGCAAGGCTATACGCCGTAACAAATGCTATCTTTTCAAAGGATATAAGGGTGAGGATCTGAGTTTAAACCTTTGATTCTCCGATTTTTGTGCCGCAATAGGATGAGGCAAAGCTCGATATCTCGAATATTTCTAAGTTTCAAATATTTTATCAGAACGTATCTATCCCATAGTGGCAGCGGCATAACGAATTCTTCCTGCTAGAGTGCTGCTTAACTAACTGCCTTCGTCGTCATCGCCAGTTCCCTGGATACGGATGCTGGACTGCGGCATGAAGGCGTAGTTGCTTTGCGCCAGGCACTCCTTCACGTATTTCTCCAGTCCAGAGCAGTCGTAGATCTTCTTCTCGTACAGGTACACGAGGAAGCTGACGTAGGCATACGGCGAGTGCTCCACCATGAAGTGATAGCTCCACTTGGACCCGTGCAATTCGATGTCTGAGCGCTCTTGTCCGCAGACGAAACAGCAGTTGCTGATGTCTTCCAACAGACACGACCGCTGGTCTCGCAGTTCCGCGAAAGTGTCGATGATGATACCGAAGATAATGTTCAGCAGAATGATAATAATGATGATGTAAAACAGCAGGTCAAACAACATTCGCGGGTAGTAGTCGCCCTCTTCTACCTTCGGCGCACCCATTCCATCTGCTATGCCGCCGCCGGACCGAATTCCCACATTGAGGGTACTGAAGAAGCAGTTCCACAAGTCATCACAGGGCAAGTCGTTTTCCAGGTAATAGTCCTGGAACGTGACGAAGGACACCACAGCGAACAGGTAAATGATGACGACGCCCAGTACTAAGGTGAGGATCAGCTGGCGGAAGTTTAGCGTGATGGACTTCAGGATGTTCACCAGTTCCGGGGTCTGCTTGATGACGTCCAGCAGCAGGAAGGGGAAGAAGGCGGGTTCGTACAGTGCATACACTGAAAGCAGGAAGTACATGAAGCTGTAGTAGAGTTCCTTGTTGCCTAGTGCTTCCTCTGTGCGCAGCTGCAGTTCAGAGGCGTAGGTGGCCTTGCTAGCCTGCTTGGACTTCTCGTACTTCTCCAGCATGAGCTGTGACTCGCCGTGCTCCATGCGGTAGAAGTCGTCAATTTCCAATGCATCCAGGGACTCCTTGGGCGGCTTGACCTTGGTGTTGGGCAGGTACTCGATCAGGTAGAAAGTGAACTTGGCAAAGTTGAAGATGAAGGTGATGATTCCCAGCCCGATCACTCCGAAGAACAGCCAGTAGTTCTCACGAAATTCCTTCATTTCGTGGTCATGCACAGTGGCTAGCAGAGTAATGTTAATCACCATAATCAACAAGAAGCTGGTTTTGCCGTAGAAACGCCACATGCTCGATATTTTCTTCAGAGGCTTGTTACGACTGAGTTCCTGCTGGTGCACCATTTCAGCCATATAGCGCGGAATAAGCTCGAGGAAGTTCTCAATTTTTTCCTGGTGAGTGTTACGGTTGACCTCCATGATCATGGCCAGTTTGGAGGCAGGCGTGAGAAACTTGCACTTGAAGGGAATTGGGAAGTGGTGTGCCTCCAGCACGTCATTGCGACTCAGTTCCACATACCCGATAAAGCGCATATAGAAGGAGTAGCAGTGCAGTGGGTCCAGGTTCGGAGAGGAGAACTGGTTCAACTCCTCGCTCACAATGCCGTATCTGCGCAGCTTCGTGAGCAAGATAGCCTGCAGGATGGCTGACTGCACTTTCTCTTGATACTTGGCGTTGATGGTCTCCAACTCCAGCATCACGTCCTCCTCGTTGCCCTTGATGTAGCGGTCAAACACGAACTCACAGCCCCGCCGCAGCATGCCCAAGTCCAGAAACTTGCTCATGGTTTCCCATATCGTAGGGTCGGGCCGGCCCTCCAGCAGTGTGAGTAGGAACTGAATACACATGTTCTGGATGGAGGTAGCTTCCTCGTCTGTGTCCTCCTGCGTTGCGGCAACGAGGTTGTTCATAGCCAAGTAAAGCATCACATTGTTGCCCAGGATCTTCTGGTTATTCTGGCAGGGACCAGTGACGAAGTCCACTAGCACTGACAACACACTCACTACGATGTCATTCACTCCCTTGTTGAACTTTATGAAGCGACTCACGAAGCGTAGCTCCACGAGGAAGCCCGCCACCCCATTCAGCAGGTCCACATCTGCTTTGCCTTCCACACTATTCTGCACGAAGTAGTACTCCTGAAAGACTACGTTGCAGTTGTCGCAAGAGAGCTGGACCAGATGCATGAAGTTCTGCAGCAATAACTCGCGCTTCGAGGTGGCCTGAGGACTCCCGCCTGTTTGGCGCCGCACCATGAGATGGGACAACATCATGAGCGCTCCTGAACTTTCCTTCTCCTTCTGCTCTCGTGCCTTTTCTACGATGCTGGCCTTGGCAATGTTGAGTTCTGACTGAATCAGCATGAAGAGGTTGAAAGTGCGAGTGCTGGTGAGTAAGGACTTGAAGCGGTCCATGAACTCGCGACTTTGTCCGAGCAGTAACTTGCAGAGGAACTCCAAGGCGGCGTTCATTTCCTCAATTGTGTCGTGCCTGATGATGGACTCAATGGCACTTTCCACGGTCATTGTCATTTCGAAGACTGTGCTCAGCTGCACTTTGAGGGGGATGCGGTCCTCGTCCGGCACGATGCCTTCCAAGATCTTGTAGAAGAGGATGCGCTGTTTGGAAGTAGTGAAGAGTCGCTGCACTCCGCGGATTTTCTTTGCTAGCACTGGAATGGTTTCCTTTACCTCCTTCTTGCTCATGTGCTGGCCAGATCCCAGTTTTTCATCAATTCGGCTTACGATTGCGGTAATATAAGCGTTTTCGTCCTCCAAACTCTGCGACTTGTCAAAGACGGAAAAGAAGACTCCCAAAGTGAGGTCCATGAGCGTGTCCACTTCCAACTCTGAGTCTTCAATGTCGCGGTACAGGAAGCGAATGGAGTTCTCATAGGGGAAGCGTACCTTCTGCATTGTTTCTTCGTCGAACTCGAACGTTTGCTGCACCACAGCAGCCTCGGGTGGCTGTACTTCACTGTCCTCCAGGTACTTCTGCAGAGTCTCTTGGGCCTGCGCCAGTGCCTTTTGCAACGGTAAGAAGGACAAGAACTCAGTCAGAGTGTCGCTGAGTTGCTGCACATCTGAGGCCAACTGCTGCAGCGCAGGTAGCAGCGGCAGGAGCAGCTCTGCGACTTGAGGCTGGGGGCCGAGATTGTCGAAGATGCGTGGAAGCAGAATGAGCAGTCCGTCTTCATTCTCCTGGTACTTGTAGTACAGAGAGTTCCAACGACTCCGAGCTTCTTGGTCTGCTGAGGGGAAGTTCACCATGATATCTGCAAAGGACGGGTTCGCTTTGCAGTACACGCAGGGGTACGTGCCTTCAGCTCCGAGAGTCACCAACTCGCGAGGGTTGGCCATGATTTGAATGATCAGGTCAATTGCGGGCTGCAGCACATCCAAGACCTCAGCAGGGTCTGTAATGGTGTCTAGTCTGTCTACCTTGGTGAGGTAAATGACGCATAGAAGGGTGAGTAGTCCGGTGAAGATTTCAGGGCGCTGTTCCTTTAGCAGCAAGTCCTTCAAGTGGGGGAAGGAGAACAGGTAGCGGCACTGAATTAGTACAGGTGAGTTGTCTTGGGCAGCGAAGGACAGAAGGATCAGTAGTTTCCCGAACATTGCTGGGTTGTCCGCCGCACTACTGAGGGACTCAGAGATGGTTTCAGCCAGCAGAGTGCTTGCAACGTTCTGCCGGTCCTTCTTCGGAACTCCGTCCTGGTCACTCATGATGACCTTGAAGAAGTGCAATGCGTTGAGGCCGAGACTCTTGCGCTCTAGCAAAATGTACTGGAAGATGCGCGTCACTTCGTTGAGAGCCAGATTGGTGTAACCTGTGAAGTCTTGCACGAACTCAGAGTACTGAATCACGTTGAGGAAGAAGTGGCGAGGATGGAGCAACTTGGTGATTTCCTTCTTATTCAGCGCATTGTCCTTGATGAAGTACAGCAGGAAGGTGGAGATGGCGGCTTGCAGTGTCAGCGTGGGCGAGTCAGCGCCCTTGCCGACCTTTTCCAGGTACGAACACAGAGTCCACGCATGGATGAAGTAGCGGTGCAGGCCGATATGACGGAAGATGTTTTGCGTCTTCTTGAGCACTAACTGGTTGGTGATGAGGTAGGGGTGAATAAAGTTGGTGGCATACTCCAGCAAGTGGATGATACGGGCGAGAGACCGTGACTTCCCCAGCATCAGCGACTCGTACTTGCTTCGAACAATCAGGGCCGATAGTTCCGAGTACTGCTTTAGCCAGTTCACGCGGTCGTAAATCTGCGTAAGTGGCCCCAGCGAGAAGATATCCACGAGTTGCAAGGTGCGATTGACCATGCGCTTGTCCTTGAACACCTCCTTCATCAACTGGATTATCACGTTCTTCATTTCCTTGCTGAAGTCTGCCCACTCCAGGGTGACCTTCACAAACACATCCTTCATCTTGGGTCCTCGAGTCAGCACCTCGCGCAGGTCGAAGTCAGGGGCAGCCACTGTGGGCATAGGAGAGGCAAGCAGGGAATCTGTCATTGAAGCCTCCAGTCGAGTCCGCTTGCGGCTGAAGTCCTGGGAGCGAATCAGCTCGTTTATATCTCGCTGGTCTGCTTCCTCATCAAGCACATTCGCAACTGCCTCGAGCACAGCCTTGATTTCTGGAGGGTCTTCGTCCTTTGTTGCGAACAGAGGAGTTTTGTACGCCCGCAGAAACTCACGATTTCGAACAGCAATGACCAGCAAACGCTGCAGACGGTCTCTGCGAGTCCGCCGACATATCATGAGGTAAGTGTTGAGAATCTTGGTGAGCATGTCGTTCAAATAAATGCGCAGCATAATATCGCCGCTACTTGCTTGCTCCAGCACAGTGGCCATGAGCGTGGCTCCCCAGTAAGGAGCTTCCAGTTGGTCCTGGGCATTGCACAAGCCTGCCAGTAAGAAGCTGAGAGCTCGAGAGATACACTTGGTGTACAGGTCATTGCAGTGGTTGAACTGGATGAGTGAGCAGGTCAAGTTCAGAGCGGCCTTCACGTAGTTCATTTGTTCGTCTGCGCTCCATTTGGTGATATCTTCAGGCAGCTCCACTCGCAGCCAGAGGAGCATCATGCCTTGGAGACAGCGCCTCACTTCCGCGTTGTTCTTGCCCTCATCGATGAGGACATTTTCACTGGCCAGTAGGCGCTCGCTGAGGTGGCGGATTTCTGAAAAGCTGTAGATGTTGTCTTGGATGGACAGTGGCTGGTAGGGACTGCAGCTCACACACAGTGACTCCACCAGGTACAGACATCCTTCGCGAATACGAATGTGTGTCAGAGGGTTTTCCGAAATGCTCATAATCACAGGAACGGTGACTCCCAGACGAGCCTCGAACGCGTCACGGATTTCCTTGACTTTGCCCTTGCACATGCAACTTAGCATCATCAGGGCTGCGTGCATGTACTCGATGTAATCTGGTAGGGACGACATATCTGACAGCAGCACGAACTGCTCGCCTGCCTCGTTAGTCTGCAGCATCGGCACCAGGCGAGGATTCACCTCCGCAAACACCATAGGCTTCTCCAGTGCCTTCTTCTTCACAGCGAAGAACACCCGGTCCTGGCTGTTAGCACGCTCCAACTTGACCAGAGTGAAGCTGATATTGGAGTTGAAGAGGTGGCGGAATATTTCCTTTTGGTACTCCTCTGTGGAGATCTTATCTGCTTCACAGAGGTTCTTGAGAATACGGAGGTAAATGACCTGTTCTTGTAAGTTCGAGTCCCTGACAGTGTCTAGGCGCGCACACCACTCGTAGAAGAAACTGCGAGGGTCTTTGATGTCCGGCTCCACCAGGCGGTAAATTTCAGTGAGCAGAGCACCTACATTGCGGTTGTCGTAGGGCAACAGATCGCACAGGATGATCTGCTGTTCTGACATGCGCTTGCACGCCACTGAGTTTTCAGAAGCCATTTGGTTGAGGATGGACCAAATGCAGGACAGACTCTTGGCACTCAGTTCTTTCAGCGACTCCGCCACAGGCTGCCCCCCCTCGCGCTTTCGCTGGAAGGTGCTGGCCAGAATAGCCGCGATTTCAATGAGGACTTTGTGCAGCCATAGTCCTGTCATGATGCTCTGTCTCTCCTTGTAGATTTCCGTAGTTATGGAGTGCTTCACTGTATCAAGTACACTGTCAATCGCCACTTTCAGCGAAAGCAGTCGCTTTTCTGCCTGCTCAATGTCGTCCCAGGTTGGACCTCTCAGCAAGTCTTCTTGCTTCGTGCGGAAGTTCTCGAAGAACAGTTTCATCTCTTGGAAGCGAGGGTTCAGACTGTTGATCTGCATGAAGAAGGACGTGTACACGTCCTCAATGGGCTGGAACTCGAAGAGAGACTCGCGCTTGTCATAGGAAACGGTTTCCAGCACTACGTCAATCTGAGGGGACACGTCGTCTTGCGTGCTGGTGCTCTGGGGAGGAATGAGGTGGAAGAAGATCTCTTCGTTGCACTTCTTTTGGTCGAGACTGAGAATGCGGCCGTCGGAGCACTTGATGAGGAGCGGGTACTGGTAAGGTACGAAGGAACTGGGCTTGAAGTTGCCCGGCCGAGGCAATGTGAAGTAGAAGTTGGGGTCCGGCTTCTCCGCTAGCTGCAGTTCACTCACCAAGAACTCGCCTGTCTTGGCATTGCGGATGTAGAAGCGACTCTCCCAAGCCAGACTCCCGCCTGCCATGAAGTCCTGGTCCTGCAGCAGCCAGAAAGAACTGTAGTCGTCCTTGCTCTTCTTCGAAACTGGTCTGCGCTGGCCAATCGTGTGCTCAGCATGCGCGGACCCGGTGGTCTTCTTATCGAAAAACAGTTTTTCGGGTTCCCCGACTTGCATAAAAAGTCCCAATTTCTTGTACTTGAGGTGGAGAGGAGTACCACAACGGATGCAGTCCAGTGGGGCGTCGTAGCCTTCGAAGAGGCGGAAGTGCCAGGCGGTGGCTTTGTGCGAACAGTTGATATCTATCTTGTTGTTCGCTATGGGGCGGTCGCTCTGCAGGAAGTACTTCAGCTTCACATTTTGAAAAACCACACTCACAGGCTCGTTGTAGTTGATGACGTCTCCCTGGCCCTGCAGCTTCTTGAAGGGCACAAGCGTAATGAGCGTGCTGACATCTTCATCTACCTTCTTCCTAACCACCACACTCCAAGCGCCAGGAGTTTCCGAGGCATTGGTCAAGTCCAGAGACAGCAGGCCTCCACTGTGCACATGCCGAAGCTGCACCTCCATACCGTACTTGAGAATCGTGCCGAGAGAAAGGCGGTAACTCTCGCGGGAGGCCTTGGCTTCGAGCTTGGCCTCGCTGGAAGTCATGTTGCGGGACTGCAGGCCGGAGGGCGCTTCGATTTTGAAGAGACAGAGGTTGGGCTGCGGCAGCCAGTCGTCTGAGTTGATGCCCTCCACCTTGTCATCCACGATGCCTTCTGCCAGCAACGAGTACAGACTCGGCTTCTCCGGGTCTTCGGGAAAGACCCCTGTGCACCAGCGACAGCAGAAAACGATGTCTCCGATCTTCAGCGGAGGCTTGCGCACTGGAGGCGGAGCCACGAGCTGTCCGGTAGCAGTGAGGGTGCCGGGCTGAGGAGTAGGGGCCATCAAGGGCGGCTGCGGACTCGTCATATTAATGGTGTTGCCTTTCATTTCGCTTCTGTGGGCTGTGCAGGGCTTGAAGTGTGAAGATGTATGCGACGCTGATTATGTGAGAACCATACAGCTAGGAGATGGACAGTGCGACCTGTCTTGTAATATTCTGCCCTGCGATTTCGACCAGGGAGACTGCGATAGTAACTGTGCAGATCTGGGATGCAGGGAATCGCAACTGGGAGATGGCAGATGCAACGCAGGATGTAACAAACCTGAATGCGGGTTCGACCAAGGTGATTGCGGAGTGTGTGCTCCGGGCTGCACCTCTGCTCTACTGGCCAATAGTGTGTGTGACTTGGCCTGCAAGGTGCCGCTATGCAACCTGGACGAGGAGTACTGTGTTGAGTGTGCCCCAGGCTGCTTTACTAAGTCTATGCTGGGAGATGGGCAGTGCCAGTCCGCATGCAACCACCAAGCTTGCTCATTCGACTCAGGAGATTGCGGCATCTGTGCGCCGAAATGTGAGCTCACCCAGCTAGGAAATGGACATTGTGATGCTTCTTGCATGACTCCTCTGTGCGAAAATGATCTTGGCGATTGTGCAAGTCAGATGGTCGACGGGTGCTTTCAGGGCTGGCTGAAGAATGACCTCTGCAATGAAGCATGCTACGCTTCTATATTCAACTGGGATGATGGAGACTGCGACTGCGCTCCAGGCTGCACTCATGAACTCTACAACAACAATAGTTGCGACACATTGTGTAACGTGAGTGCTTGCTATTTCGACAATTACTTTTGCGTATGTGCTAGGTAGGGAGACTGTGCTTCGGACTGCTTTGAAGAACAGCTGGGAGACGGAACTTGCAATCCAGCCTGCCTCAAGAAAGAGTGTTCTTGGGATAAGGGAGACTGCGCCTGCAGTGCTGGGTGCATTTTGAGCTTGGCTCCAAGTTGCTTGCTTGAGTGTCTGGTGGCTAAGTGTGACTATCAGAACCTCCCCACTGGACCTGGCTGCACTGATGACACTTTGCTGAAGGTGGTGATGGATTACCAGGCGATTAACGAGAACTACAATCTACCTCTCAATTGGGAAGCTTGCACTTTAGAAGCACACGACTGCTCAGTAGACGTCCTGAAAAACGCCATGCAGGCAAAGCGCTGCGAAAACACCTGCCGCCCACAGTTTTGCAACTTCGCAGGTGGCCTGTGCCAGCAGCAGCAGCAAGCTTCTGTTTGTCTCCGGCCTGGCGATAATGAAGCCTGCTTGGAATGTGCACCGCCTGCTGTACAGTATTACACCAACTGTGTGTCTCGCTGTCCCCGCGGCTTCAGTTTGAGACGAGGCGTCTGTCTGCCGATGACTGACAAGTCCTCACTTGTCTCCCCTGACTTGATTTACGTGCGCGAGCAGCTTGGATATGAAGGAGACGGCTCAGCAGCAAATCCATATGGTTCTCTGGTCTTGGCATTGGCCGCTGTGTGGTCTCGCTACACTACCATCTTACTGATAGGAGACCAAGTCACAGTAACAGTTGAGAACTTGCCTGAGGCAGTGGAATTTTTCACTGTGTCGAACACTGACCCGCTGAAAAACAAAAGCTTCACGCTGCTGCTTTTGCGTTCCCTCCGCTGTAGCGAAAACTCACTGCATGGCTGTTCAAACGACATGACCCAACTCGATTATTCCGGCACAGTAGTCAGCTTTACTTGCAAAGGCGCAATAACTCTGCTGTCTCTCACTCTCTCTGGTCTGGGTTTCTTTCCAGGTCCACCTTCCTACTGTCCGGCAGTCAAAAACGGCAAAGATGATCGGAACAAAGATGCAACCAATGAGGCCTCCGATGCCAGTCTTATATGTTCGAATTATGCCAGTGCAGTGTTCTTCTCTGTGAAGGCGGAGGGTTCCCTCACACTTCAACATGTGAGTGTGTCTGACTTTGCCATAGAGATGCTTGCGTTCATTCAAATAGATGGTGGAGGGGTGACTTTGGAGGATGTGGAGTTTCAACGAAACACTGCGAAAAGGACAGGCAAAAGTGCTCTGATCCTGCAAACAGGTCCCTGTCAGACTTGCGGTGCCTTCATATATACGGACGGCAGTGTTTTCTACCAAAACAACGGCTTTGAGTACGACTCGGAGGAAGGCTTGAGTCCCTTCCTGTACCTCGAAAGCATGCAGGCTATCATCATCACGGATGTGGAATTCGCCTACAATAGTGTTTTGAGTGGAGACCAGGGCACTTCAGCTGTCAGTTCTCTGTTGTACATGGAAGCCGCTATTGCACTCTTGATCTCAGGCTGCACCTTTCACCACAACCTAGCGAAGGATCCTCTGGTCTACGTGAAGTCTACTTTGGTGCTGCCGATTGATCCAGACGATGAGAAAGTAGTGCAGTCTTATAAGGAACTGCACATCAATCTGAACTCTCTGCGTTTCTCAAATAACTTCGGCTTAGATGACCTCGTCAGACTCACGATAACCGCTGACGTGCTCAATATAGAACTCAGTGACTGCACATTTCTACACAACTCCCGCACCTCTGGAAGTGTTGTCACTCTGCAGTTCTCGGGCAAAGCTACTACTCAGGCTGTCAGTGGAGGGTACATAAACTTCTCCGTCAATAAGGGCCGGAAACAGAAAGTTTACTTGGCAGCCCGTTCAGTGGTAATCCAGCGGCTCTCTTTCAAGGACGAAAAGGGCTTCCAGGCACTCCTAGGAGTCACCTCCTATCCTAACGTGCGGATCAGCAGCGTAACAATCGAAGACTGTGGGGATGCTTTGACCTGGAGAGCTGCTGACATTTTGGCTGCATTCATAGCAGACTCGACTACATACATGAGTCTTGCACCAGAGCTGGGCCCGAACTTGCTCTGCAAGGAGTTAATTGACGTGCAGGCTCTTACGAATTTCACATTTTCCAGTAGTTTATTCAGCAGAAACACCTGCCATTCTGGAGGTGCGGGCCTACTGCTCGGGAACTGCCAAGGCAATGTGATGCTTTCAGGACTGACAGCAGTGAGCAACTCCGGGAAGGGAAGTGGCGGGGTAGTGCTGAGTACTCAGGGCTCACTCACACTGTCTATTTCTGGGTTCACTGTGCGCAACAGTAAGAGCGAAGAGGGACACACTTGCCGCTTTCACGGCCAAACAACTCTCACATTGAGCAGCTCTGAATTTACAAGTAATGCAGGGCCTGTGCTTTACTTCGATAGTGGTGCTCAGGTGCGAGTGCAGAGCTGTTCCTTCTCCTCCAATGTCTGTGCGGCCTGTGTAGGAGGAGCGCTCTGGTACTCAGCTGCAGGCCCTACTTCTCGACTGCTCCTTATCAGCGACTCTACGTTCCTCTCAGATCAAGCAGTCTCTGCGGGTTCTCTTTATATTTCCGCTTCGGATTCTTCGAATGTCCTGTCTCTACAAGTGCTCCGAACAACCTTTACGAAGCAAACTGCAAGTCTCTCAGGATCCGCGATCATAGTAGACTCCGGAGCGCAACTGGCTACCGATTCTGTCTTATCCGCCTGTTCTTTTCGGGAAAACAGCAGCCTGGGCGCAGCAGTGGAGTTGCACTTCGCAGCCGGCAGTCTCTCTCTTTCTGACTGCACCTTTGATGGCAACTCTGGCAGTGTGGCATCGGGACTGCTGGTATCGTCTGGCTCCAGCACTACAGTGACTCTCACTCGCATCAGCTTCCTCAACTCCTCCCGCGGCCCTGCTCTGCTCAAAGCAGATTCCCGCCTTTCCGTGCAGCTTGAGTCCAGCCAGTGCGTCTTCACTTCCGCTACCCACTCCTGTCTGGTGCTGGAAGGAGGAGCCTGGAGAGACACTGGGTCGCAGTTTCAGGCCTGTGGGAGTAGTGCTGTGATGGCTACTTCAGGAGCTGGGCTGGAACTCACATGGACCAACTTCCAATCTAACCGCTCAGCGGGGAATGGAGGCGCGGTTTCTCTCGGGTCGAAGTCGTCTTTCAAGTGCACAGACTGCCAGTTTAGTCTCAACTCAGCCGGAGTATCAGGAGGAGCTGTGTTCGCGGAGCAAGACTCTTCTCTTACTGTGGTAAGAGCTACCTTTCAACAAAATGCAGCAGTAACGCAGGGCTCAGCTATCTACCTCACAGCCTCCACCACTCACCCAGCAATCATCAAGAACTGCAGATTTGCTGGGAACTCTGCAGGGTTTGATGGGACGATTTCAGCACTCAGCTCCAGTCTAGCACTGGAAAACGTCACTCTGACCAGTAACTTTGCACCCAACTGTCCCGGCATTTCCCTCCTCATGTCCTCCCTCACACTCTCCAACTCCACCTTCGCCTCTCAAAATGGCACAGCTGCCTTCCTCAGTCTCGCCACTTCCAGTTCGGCTGCTCTCTCTGATTCTGCCTTCTCTGAGGGCTCTGGTACAGCCTCAGGCGCCTTGGTCTGCGCAGGCTCCACTGTGAGTATGCTGCGCTGTGCCCTTTCGAGTCTGACCGGGACTCAGGCGGGAGCTGTATACGGTACAAACTGTGAAGTGGGAATGACGCAGACCTCACTGCGAAATATGACTTCACCAGGCGGCACATTGGCCCTGCTGCAGTGCAGTCTCCGCCTGACCAAGTCCAGCTTCCAGGACTGCAGCGGGGTGGTGGGTACCAAACTCACCTCTGTCAGCCTCTCAGAGACATCCTTCCTCAACAGTCCCAGCTACTCTGGCTTTGGACTAGTTTGCTCAGCCTGTGCTGGCCTTTCCATTGACACCTGTGACTTCCGCTACTTGAAAGCCACCGAAGGAGCCGCCCTTTATATCGACAACAGCGACTTGAGTACCTCTCAGCGACTCATAACAGTCCTCAATTCGTCCTTCGTTAACTGCTCTGCACAAAAGGGAGGAGCTGTTTACCTCACCAACGCTCATCTCGAGGCCTCACGCAGCACATGGACGAACAACACAGCAGACCCAGGGGAAGGCGGAGGCCTGTACCTGGACTGCGAGAAGAGTGGGGCTTGCACCTACGCCCTTTCCAACTGCACATTCCTTAGGAACCGCAGCACTCGCATGGGCGGGGGACTGGCTTGGGTTACTGCCCAACCCACACTTTCCTCACTAATCTCCCAAGCTAACTCTGCTCCCTACGGTCCTCTCAACGCCTCTTTCGCTGTTCAACTCCTTATCTCCAATATTTCCTCTCACTCCGGTAGACTGCTTGTGGGGGAAGTCACGGAGGCTCCGGGGCAAAGCGCCAACGCAATCCTGACAGCAGCGCTAGTGGATCATTATGGACAAGTGGTATCGCTGGATAACGAGAGTACAGCAGAACTGGTGTCCAGTGACTTGACAGCGGCTTCTGTGTCAGGAGTTTCCCGAGTTGCAGCAGTCAATGGCATTTTCACGTTTTCGAACTACCTCATTTATGCCGACCCGAACTCAACAGCTGCCATCACGATCGCAACAACAGGTATAAAAACTCCATATGCCAAGTACCCCTCCTCAGTCTCCCTTGCCTTCAATCTTCGTGCCTGCCTTCCAGGGGAAAGTCAAGCCACCAAGAGCTGTTTGGTGTGCGGCTCGGGGACTTATGGCTTCGACCCAACCCAGCCTTGCCAAAACTGTCCACAAAATGCCCAGTGTCCTGGCAATAAAACAGTATTGCCAGAAGCAGGGTACTGGCGAGCGGAGTTACTATCAGCTGATATATTGAAGTGCCCAAATGCAGGTGCCTGTCTGGGAGGTACTAGTCAAGACCAACTAGGTCAGTGTGCTGAGGGCTACACCGGTCCTCTGTGTCAGTCCTGCAAGCCAGACTTCTCCCACTCGAGTAAGAACTCCTGTTCGAAGTGTCCCTCCCTGTCCCTGAATGTCATGCGCCTTGGCCTCATTCTCCTTGCTGCTGTGTGCATTCTCACTCTGCTGGTCTGGTCCACCCTCCGCTCCGCCCACCGTCCTGCCGCTCTGCACTCCATCTACCTCAAGATACTGATGAACTACTTGCAACTGGTGCTACTCACTGCTGACTTCAAACTGAATTGGCCGGAGATAGTGCAGCAGTTATTTGAAGTGCAGAATAGTGCGGGGGGAGTTACGGAGCAAGCTTTCTCAGTGGATTGCTTTTTGGCCGATAACCAGTCCACGTCGAGTTCGTACTACCGGAAAATGACAATTATGGTGATACTGCCGATAGCGCTGGTACTGCTTTCAGTGCTGTTTTGGACTGTTATTGCTATCAAAAAGAGGGAGAAACGGCTCTTAACGCGAGAGCTTGCAGCCACAATCGTGATTCTTTTCTTCCTCATCCACCCGAATTTAGTGAAAATGCTGTTTTCGATGTTCAGCTGCGAAGCAGTTAACGGAGACTACTGGCTAACAGTGGATATGGCAATTCCCTGCTGGAACTCAGAGCACGTGGGGAAGCTGCTGACCGTGGGTCTGCCCGGAGTAGTGGTCTGGGTGTTCGGAATCCCTACTGTATGCTTGGGAGTACTAGTTCGCTTTCGCAGACGCCACGATGAGTTGTGGGTAAAATTGCAATATGGGTTCCTCATCAATGGGTACCGGAGACAGCAGTTTTACTGGGAGTTCGTGATTCTCTACCGGAAGATCATAATAATTTGCTGTGGAGTGTTCTTGGCTGGGACTGTGCCTGTGCAGGCGCTCACTGTGCAGTTAGTGCTGCTGGTGGCGCTCTTTTGGCAGTACGACACTGGTCCCTACACTACCAGCACTCTTAACAAGCTTGAACTCCGAGCTATCGTTGTTGCAGACGTGACCATCTACTGCGGCCTGTACTACCTCACAGAAAACCTGTCTCCTGCGAGTTCCTGGTTCTTCTTCCTCGCCATTGTGGTAGTAAACGCTGTGTTCCTGACTTACTGGGCAGTCATAATGCTGTCCTACATACTCCAAGTCCTAGCTGCCAACATCCCCTGTCTGGGTCGACTGCTTAATCCAGACCGCATGGCTTACAATCAAGACATTGAGGATCTGATTACCCTCAAAGTCCACTCTACTAAGCCTTTCGCCCACATCATCACTCTCTGCAGCCTGTATCGCCTACTTCTCAAGTCTGAGCAAACCATCCCCTGCTCTATTCCCAGCTTTCGCACCAAAAAGGAACACCTAGTCACTCGCACCGAGTCCCTGTTCGAAGAGCACGTACGAACTGCAGGCCTGGAGAGTTCGTTTTCCTTCCAACAAGACTCAGAACTCCATGCTAAATCTCCTTAGACGTACTCTGTGAAGAGGATGTTGTAGCTGCGTTTGTTCCAGGTGCCGGTCTGTTCGTCGAAGTAGGTGCCGGGGCCTGGGAGACCTACGACTGCCTTTTCTCTGAAGCGGGAGGCCTTGGGGATGAAGGCGGGCTTGCGGGACTGCAACTTGGGGTCGTAGCTGCCAGGCCCGAGCAGTCCCTCCGGAGTCTGCGCCCCAAAGCGCTGTGACTTGCTATTGAACGCCGCTTCCCTCTTCTTGTTCTCCCCCAGTCCCGCCAGCAGCGGGTTGCCAGTGCCGCCCACACTCTGTTTGGGGGAAAAGCCTGACACAGCTTCATACTGGCCCGGCGCAGGCCCGTCGTGCTTCAGCTCCAGCGACCTTTTGGACTTGCTGGCAAACACTGACAGAGGCTTCCGCTTCACCGAGTTGTGAATTCCAACGCGTCTGTCTGCATCAGGAGGGTAGTAGCCCGGCCCAGGAGTGGAGAGGGGACCTGTCTGGGCCACGAACCGCTTTTCCGTCGTTCCAAAGACACCCTGGCGGCCCCAGACTTTGCGCTTGGAGTCTTCAGTGAAGTGCAGTTCCTTGTAGCTGCCGGGACCAGGATTGGAGTCAGGCCGCTTGTGGAATCGTTGATCTTTCGAGCTAAACGGCGCCTTTCCTTCCGACACCTTATTGGGCACCACAGGCTTTCGCATATCTCCATAGGTCCCCGGGCCCACTGCGGGGTTTGGCGGCCTCTTCCGATCAAACCGGGAAGACGTGCTCCCAAAGAACTGCAATCTCTGTGGCACTGGCCTGACCTTAAAGCTCGAGGCCTGTTCAGGGTTGAAGTAGGTGCCAGGGCCGGGCACAGCGCCGTCCTTTTCCTCTTCTTCCTCACTGTCTGGCTCGGACTTGGCGGCTTTGATATCGCTGGTCGGGACGTAACTGGCTCGCTTGGCAGTGCTGGCGAAGACAGCATTGGGACGGAACTTGTACATAGGTGCGAGACTGATTTGGAACTCATTGTAGGACCCAGGCCCCACTTTCTGCCCCGTGGCAGGAGCTGAGGTGGCGAGGCGCTGTGCCTTGGAGATGCCCCATGCATTTCCTTTGCTTTTCCACACTTCATCTGGCTTCCTGACATTGTAGTGGCCTGGCCCCACACAGTCTTTCATAGTGCCTTCGTACACCTTCTCTGGGTTCTTCTGCATCACCAACTCGCCATTAGCGGTTTCGTCGTACCCGAAGGCTTGACTGGGAGCAGGAATGGAGGGTGCAGAGGGCAGTCGCAGCCAATTCATGGAGTTCCACTCTTGCTTGGAAGGTGCTTTGCGCGCTTTGGACCAAGTGACCGGAGTTTCATATGCACCTGGTCCGGGGGCGAGATCTTGTTTCTTGTCATGGAAGCGCTCATTCTTGCTTGCGAAAGGACCAGTGAGTCTCTCGCCTGCGAGCGGGTCTGCGTAGATGGGTTTGGAGCCGAGCAGGTTGGAAGCAGAGTAGCTGCCGGGCCCAGGAGTGAAGGCCGCGGTCTGTTGATCTCTCGTAGTGGTGCTAGAGAAGGGGGCGTAGGCGTGGATGCTTTTGGGCGGGTCTGTGCCTACATAGGCGCCCGGGCCCAGGTCAGTGGCGGGCTTGCCCATGTAGTCCATCGACCGTTCTGCTCGCGACACGAAGGCCATTTTACCTATAGCCGTAGCCGCTGTCTAGTCTCGGTGAGCTGCCTAGCGCTTACCACTTTCCCCAGGCGCGACACTGCCTCCCTGCTGCCCGCCCCTGCGATGTCCGTCACAGACACATACGGAGGACTGATGGTCAAGTGCAAGTCGGGAATGTGCAGCACTGCACCTTCTAGGATGCAGCGGTAGGTCTTGTTGATTTCTTCCTGCAGGAGCTGCACCTCGCCTCGAGGCTCGTAGGGGGGTAGGTCTGGCAGCGGAACTGCCAAGTCAGTGCGCAGTACCTCCGTCTCTGCGATTTCCGCTGTATTGAGAATCGTGTATTCCGTCTTGAAGGACACTCGCTTGTCCAACACGACGAGTTGCAGTTCCTCCACAATAGAAAAGATCTGCCCTACATGGACTGCTCCAGACCTCATGGTGACTCTCACTTCCACCCCTACGAGTCTCTCCATTTTAGCTAAGCTTCGCTAGGCTGGCCACGAAGGCCTTCAGCACTTCCTCCTCACTGGGCTCCTTCACGTGCTGCAGGTGCACTATTTCCACATGTTCAATGAGCGTCTCCATGCCTGTGAACATCTCCTTGCACAGAGGGCACTGGTATCTGTGTGCACGCAAGTGCTCCACCGTGTCTCCCGCGCCTGTGAGCCGAGCAGGACAGATTGGACAGACGTAGCCGTGCTCCACCCATGGAAACCACTCACTCTCCACTAAGGCAGGACTACGCTTGCGCAGTGCTTCCGAGTGTTCTCGCTTGAAGTGAGTGACGAAGAGGAGCTTCCCAGGGAAGTTCTGACAGCAGAGAGGGATAGTATGGGAAGTGCATGTGGCAACAACCGTAGGGAGCGCCTGGGCTTCCAAGAAGGCGTGGTGCAGGCCGTAGGCAAAGACCAAGCCTCAGTGCAGGTCCTCTGCACCCAAGGAGGCTTCCTAGTCACCCGTCCTCTCGACCCTGCACTGTGTCGAGCTCTGACTCCGGGGGACCAAGTGCACTGCTACATCGACGACCAAACCATCACTGTAGCACGTGCACCCACTCACACAGAGCACACAGGCAAAGTCACTCGGGCTGCCGCGGGCTTCTACCTGTTCCAGGAAGGCTCTGACCTGTACCTGCTGCCTGGCCACTCCCTGCTCACCTCCTTCGAAGTCTCCACCAAGCCGGTGGACTGTCTGCTCGCCTACAGTGCTACGCAGGGCTTTACTCTGCGTATTGTCAAGTACAACCCCTTCGCTCACTTTACACTGGACGAAACGGGGGACAAGAGACTCATCGCTAGGTTCAGAACGGGGTTCGGGGACAGTGACGGGGTGAATCTTGCCCAGTTGAGAAGGTTATCTGAGAAATACGCAGCTTTTCGAAGAGTCACGAAGGACGGAAACGCTGTGTACCGCTGCATCATTGTCCTGTACTTGGAGCATTTGTGCCGCAAGACCACTCCACTGGGCGAGTTCGAGGCCTTCACTGCGAAAGTGGATAGCAAAGAGTCCTACTTCGCCATGCTGCAAGACTACCAGACCTACGCAGACCGAGTTTCCAGTGTGCTGCACAAACTACAGTCGCTCAAAGCCGCAGGCCGGGGCGAGGAGCTGCCCAGTCTGCAATGGATCCTGCAAGACATGTCCGTAGACTTGGCTCTGATCAACTACCTGCGTCTGCTCGTAGCGAACTTCACAGCCATGCACTACCGCAGTTCGCGGCTGAAGCGGTTCATCAACATCGAGATCAAGGAACTAGTCAGGAACTTGCTGGCGTACGGCCACGAAGCTGACTGTATTGTGAAGTACATAGTGCCGGATTTGCTGGGAGTCGTGGTGATTCAGCAGGATGTGTCAGTGGACTGTGACGAGGTCTTTGAGACTTACTACACTCCGACCAAGGCGGGGAAGTACCCGGAACTCCACTTCTGCCGCAGCGCCAGCAGTTCCTACCACCTGCTCTACACCGTGCCCCAGCAGCAAGTAGACGGCTACGACTGCACTGCCAACACCTACGACCTCAGTCCCGTCTCCGAGCGCTTGGATAAGGTGAAGGAACTGCTGTACCACGAAATAAACCCGAGCGACCTGAATGCAATTCAGACTTAACTACTTGTAGTTCTCTAGCACAGGGTGCAGTCACAGGAACAGCAGTGTTTGTCCAGAGGCTTGGGGTGTGCCAGTCGCTGCCCACGCAGAGCTAAGCCCGGGGTGAATACAGGCTCCACCGCGTTCTCCTGCGGCCTTTTCTTCTCTGTCTTTTGCTGGTCTTTACCAGTGATTGCACTCAGGATTTTGTCATCGTCGAGGTGTTTGATTTTGTTAAGTTGAGTTCTGACTTTCTTCACTTTCTCGTCCTGCACCAGTCCTGAATTGAGCAGGTTTAAGAGACCTTCTTGGTTTATTCGGTGGGTTTTGTCATCCTTCGGTTTATGTTTTTCATATAGATTTTCCGCAATTGTCGCGTGCGCTGTAATGCGCAGAGCCTCGATTTCCAATTTGTCATAGTCGTAAACTTCAACCTCTTCCGGCTTCCTGTTGACCGTCTTGACCACATCCCCACGCTTGAACATGTAGCAGCGAGCAATGCTGCAAATCGCCTTCTTCCAGTGACGTTCTTGGATGAGATTGGAAGTGAAGGAGCGAGGGGTGGCTTTGCTGGGAAGTGCAGGGAATGAGAGCTGAGATAGGTCAGACGCAGGGGAAGCGGGCTGAGTGGCTTCACAGAGCTGCTGAAACACTTCCCGCAGACTTCCATCCACAGCTCTGTCCAGCGCTTCCAGCACACCCTCCACTGCCACGGGCTCAGACAGGTCGAAAGGGTACTCCATCACCTTGTCCACGAATGAGGGCTGCAGCAGAGGCAGGGCTGTGCCTAGGACTTGTGATACTGCAGCACGCAGCTCCCACTTGCTCATTAGTTTCTCTCCGAGTTCCTGCTTCAGAGCGATTTGCAGAGCTTCTGGGCTGAGCAGGTCGAAATAACCACTGATTTCAGCCAGAAAAGCCTCCTGCTCCCCTGAGGTTTTCCTCAAGTTCCCGCCTTCTATCAATTGTCTGAGACTCCACACTCTCAACACCTCGGTTTTGAGTGGTCTGAGTAGGTCGTTAAGGGTGGCTTCGAAGGAGTCGTCAATGAAGTTCTGGATTTGAAAGCGAGCAGCGAAGTGTCTCTTGATCACTTCGATGTCAGTGGATGAAAGTGGGTGGCGAGTGGGGAAGGCGTAGGCCAGGTCCACTTTGAGTAGGTGCAGGATCGAGGAGAGCTGACGGAGAGACAGAGTGCGGCGCTGTGAAAGGAAGGACTGCAGTTCTTGCTGCTGCACCACTTGGGAGTCTGCGTTGAACTCCTCGAGGAAGCACTTGCACAGGCCTCGGATTTCCTCCCCCTCCCTGATCGCGTACCTGCTGGCCTCCGTCAAAGTCATCTGCATCCCATATATCCGCTCCACTTCCAGGATTCTCCTCACCATTACATTAGCTTCGGAGTCAATGAACGTCGCGAAGAGTAGTGGCAGGATTGCCTATCTAACGCTCACAGGCCAGTTTACACAGTCGTGAGGTCCTGCCAAGGCTTCTCGAAGGGTGACAAGGATGGACTTGCCTATCGGGCCGTCAAAACCTCTTGCCTTGAATCCCTTCTTGGCGATATCGGGAATCTGGCAGTGGAGAAGAGTTATGAAGTACTCGTAAATCTTGAGACGACCCAGTGAGTCTGGTCGGCTTAGCTGTTTCAATAGTCTCACGAACTCTTCCCACTTCAATTGGAAGTGCTGTTTCCCAGCCAGGCCTTTCCAATACTCCGCAAAAAGCCGCACCACTGTCTCTTTCTTCAGTCCTGCAGTGAGTCCCAGCAGCACTGGCTCGAAAAGGCTATTTTGCTTTATATAGCTCTGAGTGAATCTCTTCATCTTCTCATTGTCCTCCAAGTTCAGCTCTATTATTTCCTGGCTTGCGGTTGCTTGGTCGAGGCATGTGAAGACTGTGAGGAGTTCGCGTAGCGTGCGTACACCCTGTGCAGCTTCTTCCATTAATTTGCTTACGTCTAAAAGAAGTGCAGCAAGGACTCGACGAAGGAGTGCGATTGGCAGGGCCGGGCGGCAGTGCAGCGCTGGTAGTCCTGCACCACTGTACGGATATCAACTGCCTGGGCAAACTGGGGCAGCCAGTGAGAGAGAGAGAGTAACTCTGTGTCTCCGGGGTCACTGTGCCATGACACCACTTCCACCCAGTTCTCCAACTGGTACACTGCACTGAACACTGAGTTGTCCACCAGCACTACCTCCCTCACCTTGCGACCCGACAGCACTCGCAGGTCCTTCACGTAGTACCCTTCCGCCTGCACGCAGTTCTCGCGATAGAGTCGGTGCTGGATCAGGTCCCCTGCAGGGTCGAGCAAGTCCAGCACTCGGTCTGCGTAGTTACTCAGCGAAGCAGTGAAGACCACTACCTCGAACAACTGACTGGCCACTTGCAGACAGGCCTGAGCGTAGGGACGCACTCGCACTGCAGCCTCGACCCTGCGTCCCTGCACAGAGAAGGCTATCTGCGCATCTCCGCCTTCCTCGCAAGATACACAGTGCACGAGTGTTTCGTCCAGGTCCAGCACCAGCGTTTTCCTGCCTGGGAACCTCACAGGCAGACTCGCCATTTTCTCAAGTATTTGCCCTGTGTCGGCAGGTGGGAAGCACCTCACTCTGTCAAGAAGCTGTGCAGTGGCCCTGGTTTGCTGCAGTTTCAGCTCCCTGCTGCGTTGAGCTGAGTGAAGACTGGGGAAGTGAGGAGTGAAGCGACTGCGAGTCTGAAGAGGACTTGCAAAGGCGCAAATCAGAGAGCCTGCGAGTCCCGGCTCTTCCCCTGTGGGCTGGAACAGACTTTCATGCGTGTTCGCAGTCAGCTGGTAGGTCTCTATGTGCTTCTCATGTCCCGCAGGCATTTCCTCCATTGAGTCAGTCAGGTCTCCGTATACAGGCGATTGCCAGTCTTCAAACCCACTGTCGCTCTCCTGCGTGAGCGTCGTCTCATCCGCGGTAACCTGCTCTTGCTTGATCATGTTATATTAGCGACTGCGGAATGGCAATACACCCAGCAGTGAGGAAGACGCCATTGGTCCCGAAGAACTAGTGGGAACTACTCAAAGGGGAAGCATCAGCATCACTGGGTCTAGCCAAAGCGGACTTTAGGTATTTTGAGTGGAGAAGAAACTGCCACTGCCTGTACAGTCCGCTAGACCAGCTGCAAGCTCTACAGTAAGTTTAGCAACTAGGTGCACATAATAGTTTAGCATGGGCAACTGCCTCCACTCTCCGTCTCCCCTGACTGCCGCGCTCTCCTACCCAGCTCACCACAACCTCAGTCTGCAGGCCTCGGACCAGTCTCACAAGCGAGTGAAGGTGCGCATAAAGCCGCCGGAAGTGCTAGAAGCAGGCATGCTGAAGCTGGGCAGACTGCTGGTGACTGCTACCAGTTGTGTGATGGCGGGCATGAATGTGCGAATGCAGGCGGAGACTGAAGGGCAGGAGGCGGTCTTCACTGTGGGAGTGGAAGGCGCAATGCTGGCTGGGGTTCTGGACGGCCACAGCAGAGAAGGCAAGAAAGTGGTGGAGTTCTGTTCAGAGTGGTTCCAGGGTTACTTCAAGCAGCACTGGGAGGAGTTCCGGGCGGACGCAAGGCGGGCCATGCAGCAAGCCTTCGAGAGGTGCGACGCTGCAGTGAAGGTGGAAGTGGAGTGCGTGCTTTCTGGCAGGTAACCTGCACCCAGCTCTGCAGTGCTGCTCTACCTCACAGAGACCGCAGTCACTGTCGCTAGTGTGGGGTCTGCTAGAGCAGTTCTAGCCACTTTGCCATCTGCTGGGAGTCAGCCCCGGCCTCAGCCTATGCCCTGGTCCGACGCTTTCCACAGGACAATAGAGCCTATTCGAGCTCTGGATGCTGAGGAAGTGTCCGTGGAAGTGAGAATGGAGAGTGAAGGAGAACTGCAGCGCATCAGCAAAGCAGGCGGGCGGGTGCTGCGAGTGAGCTCAGACCAGGGGGAAAAGGTAGGGCCGTACCGAGTGTGGCAGTCCTCTGTCAGTATACCTGGCCTGGCGTATTCGCGCTCCCTGTGTGACAAAATGGCGCATGACTTGGGAGTGATCCCTACTCCTGCTATTCGGCAGTTTCAGCTGTTCCCGCAATCAGACCTGTTCTTCATCTTGGCTTCAGACGGCCTCTGGTACTCTCCACCCAGGCACATGTTTCCCCCCCAAGAGGCAGTGGACTTCATTGAGAAGTTCCGACATCAGTGCTGCAAGTCTCCTTCCCTGCCTGTTGCCTACCCTGTAAGGACACAGAACACCAGTGCTAGTCACTTGCTGTGTGAGGAAGCCAGACTGCGTTGGCTGGGAGTCGTGCAGAGGGAAGAAGTCAGCATTGACGACATTTCCTGCTTGGTGTTGGAGCTGGAAGGAGGGGAAAAGAACACACAGCCTCCCAATACTCGCTTTGAAAACGACCGTCCAGTGCTGGGGCAGGTGGACGAGGGACATGCACAGATCTACGCACCAGCAGGTGCAGATCCCTTGCGGAACTCGCTGATTCCTGTGCCCCCACGAGAGAAGCGGTTGTCTGTAGTGCGCAAAGACGCAAAGCGCGGGTCTGTGGCCAAACCAAGTTAGGCGTAATAATGTCAGACCCTCCCAACGCGCCCATTTGCCCTGAGTCCAGTCCCTCCCCGCCCCTTGTAGACCCCGCCTCCCTGCCCTGTCTCTCAGTCACTGACATCCGCACTGACGGATCAGTCCGAAAGCGAGTGGTGGTCCAGGGCAAAGGCAGGCTGGTCCCTGGGGAAAGCAAGGTGTGGGTGACGCTGGAAGGACGGAAAGTCACAGGAGAGTACTTCCAACGAGAGGTGAAGCAGACCTATATCATAGGCCAAAAGAGCTGCAAAGTGGTATCTCCAGGGGTGTTGGAAGCCCTACTGTCTATGCTTGTAGGGGAGGTCGCCTGGGTGTATATTGCCCAAACTCTCCACTTCTACCCGGTTCCCGGCCCCATCTGGGTCAAAGTGACAGTGGAAAAGGTGCTGGAAACCATTGAAAGCAAGCTTCCTGCTGAGGCTGGTCTCGACGAACACTGCTCCATGGCGGAAAGACTGATAGTCGAAGCCAACTCTGCTGTGCGTTCTCAGCTCTTCAAGGAAGCAACAGCCTACTACAACAGAGCACTGGACTGTCTGCGGGGCTTTAAGGCCAAGACAGACACTACAAAGCTCGAGGAAGAGCAAACGCGCATATCCACCGTGCAGTTACGCTGCGAACTCAACCTGTCTCAGGCCTTTCTGGACTTCGCCGGGACAGCAAAGGACAACATCCGAGGAAAGCGACTCCAAGAAGCCCTCATCCACGCCAATATGGCCCTCTCTATATCCTCCCTCAGCATCAAAGCCTGGTACCGCAAGGCCAAGTCCTCACTGCTCCTGGGCGACTTAGACATTGCGCGAGAGGCAGCGAAGGAAGGACTGCGGCTTGAGCCGGGCAACCAGGAGATGAGGACTCTGGCGGAGAGGGTGCTGGCGGCCCGGAGAGAGCAGGAGGAGCAGGAGAGACGGGCTTTTAGGGGAGTGCTAGGGTAATGGCGAAGCGGTTTGTACCAGACCAGAGGAACATCGGGGGTCGGAAGACTATCGCAGACGAAATGGTGAACCACCTGACTACTCTGCTGAACATCAAAGCCACACTGCACACTCGCGCCCCTCCGCAGTCCCGGCCCAGACCCCGCTTCCAAGCCTCGCCTCCTATGTCTGAGGTGTATGAGACTTTTCGCCGCTCTGCTAGGGCGGGCAAGTTGGGCTCGGGACTGGACATGAGCCAGCCGCTTACTTTCAAACTGTCTCCAAAGCTGAGTCGGTCGAAAGCTCGGAAGAAGGAAAGCGGGATGAACGAGCATTGGACGAACATCCGGCATATGATGAGGAGAATTAGAGCCATTGGCACTACGACGGAGCGGAGGAAGAACCCGTGTGACCCCTTCACCAACCCTTCTCTGTTCTTTCGGAAAAGTTCTGATTTCCAAAGTTGGTCAACTGACACACGTCTCCACTCACTGCAGTCAGTGTCCCGGCCAAGCACAGGCAAACGTCGTCCTCACAGCAGTGCTCCCTCCCCTGCCTTCGCTCCCCAGATCGACCCAGCCGACCCCGACCCAGCCCTCCGCCTCAAAAAGCAGCTAATGGAGGTGATAATCGCCTACCGCGTGTACCAAGACGAGGACCTGGAAGCCCTGTTCCAAAGGACGAGAGAGGTGAACTGCTTCCTGGGCAGCGCAGTGGAAGCAGCCATCGACTACGTGCGGCAGGAGCTCGAGTCCTAGTTTCCATATAAATGCCAGGCACTGAGAGTGTGCGTGTAGTGGTGCGAGTGCGGCCGCTGGACAAGAACGAAGTCGCCCGCGGGAATGCGAGTATATTGGACGTGGACAGGGGCAATTCACAGGTGATGCTGTTTAGCAGCAGAGCTGTGCCGCCCAAGGTGTTCGCCTTCGACGCAGTGTACGGCCCTGATGCAGAGCAGCAGTTGATCTACGACGAAACCGGCTTCCCCCTGATTGAAAACATCCTGGAAGGCTACAACGGCACTATCTTCGCCTACGGCCAGACCGGCTGCGGCAAGACCTTCACCATGTCTGGAAAAGCGGAGCACCCTGGCATCATTCCCAACGCTTTTAAGCACATCTTCAGCTCTATCTCTGACACAGGCGCAGATAGAATGTTTTTGGTGTACTGCTCGTATGTGGAGATTTACAATGAGGAAATCAGGGATTTGCTGAAATACGACCCTAAGACGAAGTTGGAACTGAAGGAAAAGCCGGATTCAGGCGTCTTTATTAAGGGCTTGCAGAAGGAATCAGTCGCCACAGTCAGTGACATCATGCGCCTAATGGACCAGGGCGCCTCTCACCGCACTACTAAGGAAACCGCCATGAACGAGCACTCCTCCCGCTCTCACTCCATCTTCACAGTCTACGTGGAAATGTCTGTCAACCGAGAGGACGGCGCCCACTTAAAAGCCGGCAAACTGAATTTGGTGGACTTGGCAGGGTCGGAAAGGCAGAAAAAGACCCAAGCGGAAGGCGACCGTCTGAAAGAAGCAATTGAAATAAACCTGTCTTTAAGTGCTCTGGGAAATGTCATATCTGCACTGGTGGACGGCCACTCCTCGCACATTCCCTATAGAGACTCCAAGCTGACTCGGCTACTGCAGGACTCCTTGGGAGGCAACACGAAGACCATTATGATAGCGGTGGCCTCGCCTGCGGACTACAACTATGACGAAAGTCTCAGTACGCTGCGATACGCCAGCAGAGCCAAATTCATTCAAAACAGACCCACTGTCAACGAAGACCCCAAAGACGCACTACTGCGCCAGTATGTAGAGGAAATCAACAGGCTGAAGCAGGCACTGGAGGGACAAGAGGTGGAGGTGAAATACGTCGAGAAAATAATATATGTGGAAGAAGATGAAGAGGGGTCGTTTCGACAGGAAAGAGAGGGGAAAGCCAGGGCTGTCAAGGGAGAGGGGAAGGGGAAAAGCAGTGGGAAAAAGTCTGTTCCCAGTAGAGACAAGGGAGCTCCCCACGTAGAAAGCGGCAGAATAGCGAACAGCAGAGGAACGAGTCTGGCGCAAGCCGAGCTGGAGGACGACAGTGAGGAAGAACCCACCTTTCCTGCCCAGAAACCCACAGAACAGGCTCTAGCCTCAGTGGAAAAGAAGGCAAAATCCAGGCCAAAGGCTTCCCAGCCTGCACCCAGTGCACTAGAGGATGACAGCAGTTCTGAGGGCACTCCTGCTATACAGTCCGCCCCCAAGCACAGGGCGAAGGCACCAAAAAGGACGCTGGAAGACCCTGTGGCGCCCCGCAGGCAGGGAAAAGCGGAAATTGAGCAGGACAGTGACTCAGAAAAAGACACTGCTCCCGGGCGAAAAGGGAAGATAAGGCCTCAGAAGCAGCCAGAAGCCGGCCCGACTGCTTTGGAGGAAGCCAAAACAGGCGCAACTCGCTCAAAAAGAGAGGAAAAAGCCAGTGGGAAGCACCTAGGGAGCAGGGCTCAGCTGGCAGTGGACTCAGATGAGGGCTACTCAGATGAGTTTCTGCCTGAAGAGTCTGCGGAAGGCGTATCGAGCAGCCAGGGGAAAACTGTGTCAGTGAAGCAGGGCAAAGAGGCAGATGTTCGGTCAAAAGGGAATTCTAGTCAGACTACTGGAGGGAAAAAGCCTTTGGAGCCTGTGGCTATTGGGAAGAAAGCAGGGTCGAAGGCTGCAAGGAAGGAAAGCTACAGTGATTCCGAGGGGTATCAGGACGACTTCGAGACTGAGGCGAGGCAAAGGGGCGAGGAGTACGGAGAGGACTTCGAGCCTGAGGACAGTCAAGCAATGGCGCCTTCCTGGTCAGTGCAAAGTCTGCAGGTAGCAGAGGCCAAGGCTTCCCTGGAGAAGGGGAGTCATTTGGCCAAAATCGCCTACACGCAGGAAAAGGTAGCCGCTGTGAAGACTGCGGAGCGGCTTCCAGCCAAGCAGTCGGCTGGGAGGGCTGTTTCCCCCTTGTGTCCGCCAGCTGAGAGGAAAAAGCCTGCAGTCAAGGCGCCCTCTGCAACTGTGGCTTCCATGCGCTCCAGCAAAGCCCAGCCCTTGGCCGCCTCTTCCTCTGCCTCAGAGGGCGAGGACCCAGACCAAGCTCTGCTCGCTATGGTGCGGCAGAAGGTAGTGCGGGGGGGCCAAGCACAGGACCAAAAGGGAGAGATGGAGCGCATGAAGGAACGTCGTAGAAAGCTGCTATTGCAGCAGCAACAAGCCCGTCCCAAGAGCCGCATCGACTCCGACGAGCAGCTGTTCAAGGAAATAAAGTGTGAAAGTTTGCAGGAAGAGGCGGAGAAGCAGCGGAAAGTGCTGGAAATGCTGGACATGAAGGTGCAAAGCGCCATGGCGGAGATCCAGGACCTGAACCACGAGCACGAGGCAGAGAAGGAGGACTTGCTGAGTACGGTCAGAGTGAAGGAGAGGGACAGTGGACTGCTGTACCGTATTCTGGAGAAGGTGATTTCGCCTGAACAGTTGAGTCTCATAAAGCAGAAGTCGAAGTTCGACGACGACAACAACAGTTGGAAAGTGCCTCCCTTCCTGTTCCAACCCAACAAGCCTCTCACTTTCCCCAAGCTGCCCAAGCGCCAGGCCCAGGAACTCGTGGAGACAGAGTTGCTGTCCAAGACGCTGCGCTTCCCTGAAGACCCTGAGCGCCTTCGCTCTTTGGAAGGCCGCAGACGAGGCGTTTCTCAGCCGGGAGTAGAGGAAAACTGGCCCAGGTCAGCTTTGCTCAGTGACGAGTTCCCTGCAGCAGTGAAGCGGTCTTATATTAGTTAACAGGGCCATTTCCCTGCAGTCTATAATAGGTCATTCCAATTGTGAGAAATCTGACCTAAAAGTAAAGTCCAGACGTCCTAACTGATGTAACTAAATGACAGCTTTCTTCGTAATCCATTCACTCATTAGATTCGGTGTCAGCTAATGGGAAGGAGTGATTGAAATATGCTGCAGTGGGTGTTGCTGCGGACTGTGGCTGCTGTGCACTGTGCGGACTCCTGTGCGAGTGCTTGGGTGAGGTCTAGACAGCGGGGAGACGGAGTCTGTGACTGGGAGTGCAATGCGGCTTTTTGTGGCTTTGATATAGGCGCAGCGGGGCAATGGGACTGCGAAAAAGACTGTCTGCAAAGCGGCTGTCAGCTGGATTTGCTGGGAAACGGGGTCTGTGATAGTCAGTGCCAAAGTGCTGCCTGTGGCTATGATAAAGGAGACTGCGGCTATTGCGCCTACAGCTGTCCTCTCCACTTCCTCAATGACGCCATCTGCCAAGCAGAATGCAACGTACAAATTTGCGGGTTCGACAAGGGGAGCTGTGGTGAGTGTGCTCCAGGGTGTTCTCTGGGCGAGTTGCTGGGCAATGGAGTCTGTGATACAGCCTGCAACGTCCCAGCGTGCTTCTTTGATGCTGGTGACTGCGGGACTTGTGCAGAGGGCTGTTTGCTGAGTCAGTTGGGGGATAAGGTGTGTCAGCCTGCCTGCATGACCGAGTTATGTGGGTTTGACTACTGTGACTGTAGGCAGACTACTGACTCCAATCGCTGTGCCTTGTCAGCCATAGGAAATGGTGCGTGCGACGACCTCTGCTACACTTCCAGCGCTCTATGGGACGGAGGAGACTGCGACTGTGCTCCAGGGTGTTCCCACGCTCTGAATAGCGACTCGAAGTGTGACCTTGCCTGTGCGTCTTCCGTCTGCCTTTGGGACCAGGGCAACTGCGTAACTTCCACTCAGGGCGCTTGCGCTTTCCAGTGCACAGAAGAAATGCTGGGAGACGGAGTGTGCCATGCAGAGTGCAACACCGCCAGCTGCTTATTCGACAATGGAGACTGCGAATGCAGCGCAGACTGTTCTCTTTTCGACGTTTTCGAGTGTAAAGCGGCTTGTCTGGTCTACAGCTGCAACTATGGCATATTGGGAGACTCCCTGGGCTGCTCAGATGAAATGCTGCTTAGTCTGACCCTAGCGACTCAGGCAATAACGGGGGATTTCAATGCACAATTCGACATGGAGAAATGCACACTATCAGATCCGCAGTGTGTCGAAGGCTTTCTCCTTGCCACATTAAGCCTGCAAGCCTGTCTGGGCGACACCTTCCCACTGCCCTGCAACACCAAGGACTGCGCCTACGCCTTCGGCTACTGCAACCCTGCTCTCGACGTTTCCTGTCTTCGCGGCTTC
>Ga0247837_1002717_pt1 | contig 32672 bp, 14 predicted proteins | sample LaCtaG_2_FD_187115 | JGI IMG/M metagenome (GOLD analysis project Ga0247837, IMG submission 187115) | Freshwater microbial communities from meromictic Lake La Cruz, Castile-La Mancha, Spain - LaCruzMarch2015_14.5m | ecosystem: Environmental > Aquatic > Freshwater > Lake | place: Spain: Castile-La...
ATTCCAGCCTAGTTTTCTAATGCAGAATAATGGATTTATGTTTCTGCGGGAAATCTAAGTCAATGTCTATACACTACTCTCGACTTACCAACATGACTAACAGGAGTGGCTTTCTGGGTAATTCCTAATCTACTCCGCGCAATTAGCCTCGTATTCAGCCTGCTCCAGCGCTCTCAGCAGTGCTTCGCTTGTCATCATCGCCGACACATCGAATTCTCCCTTCACTGACACCAGTGCTGACTTCAGCTCCACAGGCTCGAAGTTGCGCAGCGGAATCGCTACATTCGGAACTCCAATATTCAATAACTTCCCTAGAAAGGCCGTTTTCTTATATGCGTTTTTATAGAAGGCCGCAACCTTAGGGATCAAAGGACTGTTTTCCCAGTCAAATTGGCCTATCGACAGAAAGGCCTCCGCTATCATTTGCTCCGCATACCTCTCCGGCTGGTCCACAAACAGACAAGTCAGCGAAACTTTGGATATCAAAGAAGTCGCGACTTTCCTCATTTCCCTGTCTTCCATGCCTATGTACATCATAAACCCGCGGCAGGAGACCGGCTTCGCCTCCTCATCACTGCCATAGTCCAGTCTTTGGTAGGCGAAGTGAAGTGCTTGGCAGGCCTTGGAGTCGCTGAAGGCTTCGAGACTGGAAGAAGTGAAGGGAGACACGTGGCGGACGAACTCATTGAGGAGGTAGCTGAGACGCATAGGGCGGGTGCCAAGCACTAGGAGTACAAGGGTGGGGACGTCTTCGATGCTCAGGATATGTGCTAGTTTCTGGTTGAGACACAGTTTACGGCCTTTTTGACTGTACAGCTCCATTGCTGTTTCAGTGAGTGCGAGGGTTGCAGTGGCTCCGTAGGCCAGTCTGCCTACCAATGCACTGCCACTCACTAGTGCTGCGTAGCCCAACTTAGCAGCACTGGCTGCTATTGTGGCGCCCTTCGCTGCAATTCCCAGTCCGCCCGACACCATTGTTGTAGTCACCTGAAACCCGTAGTTGGCCAAGAACCAGTTTCTCAGGTTGGTTTGCTTCACTTCGAAGTTGTCCAGGACTGCCGCCATCTTCTTGCCTTCCTTCGGGTACCGATACGCGATTTGGATCAGTTTGTTCTTCAATTCATTTGATCTGTCCAGGAAAGTATTGATCCACCAGGCTTCTCGGTAGAAATACTCCAGTTGCTCCGTCAGCTTTTTGCGCAGTTCCTCGTAGCTCATAGCGCGCACTGCTCGGAAGCAGTACTCCACTTGGGCCAGATCCAGACGGTGCAGTCCCGCCTTGTTCTCTAGTGCAGCGATTATGTGCTTGCGCAGATTTAGGTTCGATGCAGCGAATTCTTCCTCGATTTTCCCCATAAACACCCGAATTTCCTGGTTAAAAATCGCAATCAGACTCATATTTTCGTCTTGGCATATTACCGAATCGGCAATAGACTGCAGGGATTGGCTTTTGGCGAGTTCAATACTGTCCCGTTCGCTGGCTTCTTCGACCGAAAGCCTGATTTCATTCAAATTCGTATTGCAGTGACTCATAATATACTTCATTTCGACCAGCAGAGTAGCGATGTTTACGCAGGAGCCGGAGCGGTTGCGTTTCGGGAAGTTGGAATCTCTCAGTAAGTCGTGCAGGAAGACTTCACACATCACTGCCTTTTCCTTCACGCTGAAGTTCGGCTTGTTTTGGAGGCGCAGCACTTCTCTCCCTTCGAAGTACATTCTGTTGAGGTTCATTACATGTTCAATGAACTGCGGGTTGTCGTAGCCCCCAGGCTGCAAGTCTCTATCCTGGAACAACAGGTGAATTCGCTCTATTTGGAAGCCGAAATAGTCCTGCAAACGACACAAGTTGAGTAGAATCCTCTCCACGAATTGCATGTTTTGGACCTCGTTGCGCACTAAAATGCAGGGAACTGAGCAAATGGTCAGAAGCGCAGATACCAAATTGGCTTGAAGAACCGCTATTCGATCATCCGAAGTCTCCATGCCTCCAAGTCCCTCTAAATCAACGAGCATCAACTGGCTTTCTCCTAGGGATAAAGGATGCGACAGGACTTGGCTGGCCCGAGTAGTGTGTCCAGTAGTATTCCCTGTTTTAAACAAATTGAGCAGTTTCGGACTTCCAGTGTTCGCTTTAACTATGTTATTGAGCAGCGTGCTTTTCCCCATCCCCGGATGTCCCATCACCAACATCACAATAGTGGGCTTGGTCAAGTCATACTCCCGCTGCAGCACTTCCACTGCAGCCTCATTAATCGAGTACGACTCCAAGTCACTTGCAAACAACTCCAAGGCAGAGGCAGTCTGCTGGAGTCGTTGGCTGCGGTCGAGATCCTCAAGCAACTGCATGTCTTGCTCGAAGGAAGCGGCGGAGAAGTGCGGGATTTGGGTGAGGAAGTGGGGGAAGTCGAGGTCGAGATTGGCCACTTTGAGGATGGAGGTGAGGATTATGGTGAGGCCGTGGGCGAAGTTAGTGGCTTGGATGTGCGGCATCACAGGCTGATGAGTAGTGAAGTAAGCCATGTGGCTGTCTGGATCCGCTACTAGCGCCTTCAGCTTCTCGAAGCAGTCCTCACTGATTCCCCTATCTCCTCTGCCCAAGATCTTGGTAATTCCTGCAAACTCCCCTGCCTGAAACTTCCCATACGAACTCCTCATATTCCCCCTCGTCAATATGCCTTCATTCTCCACGAAAAGCACAAATTTCCCCACTTCCAGTCCCAGCCTTTCCCTCGTCTTCCCATATACTTCCTGGATATAGCCTAAGGACTGCCACATGTTGCCCTTCTCTGCGCATATTAGTACCATCGACCCCACAGCCAGCAAAGCCACTAGAGTCTTATCAATCAAGTCCTTCATACTCGCCTCGTTGTCTCTGAAATCCACTCCCCACATCTTGACCAAAAGGAGACTAATGTCTCCGATCAAAACCGGCTTCGGCCAAATGTAGACTCCACTGGGTCGATCCACTGAGGAAAACACACTTTCGTCCTCAGTCTCCGGCTCCATCAAGTCGCTGTAATCCTTCCCCTGCTTGACTAGACAGTCCAAAATGCTGCTGCGGCCGCAGGCAGGGTTGCCTAGCGATATGACAGGGCAGATATTGGGACAGACAGCGAAGTTGGCCACTAGTTGCTGCAGAGTCTCGGGGTGCAGCTGTAGGGAGTAGGACACTGGCTCTGCGGAGGACTCGGACTCAGGGTCGCTGGAGCAGTCGAAAGAAATGAGGAGTTGGGACATGTATTAGGGTATAGACATAGCGGTTCTGTACTAGATGTGAGGCGCTATTCTCACGTATACAGTAGTGGTGTGCATAGGACTGGGGAGCTTCCGCATTCATATTCCTTGTAGCTGAGGAAAATAGCGAAATGAGCGATTTCTGCCTAAATGCAACTGCAGGGAATATTAGCCTAAGCAACCTCCATCCGCCCTAGACTTCTCCTAGCCTCGAACATCATTCTCTCAATCTCCTTGGGCGGGACACTCCTGGCGTCCTGCAGTCTTTCCGCAATAGCAACCTGCACTACTTCCTTGTCCCTGTCCGCCCAACTCCCCACTTCCTTATAAACTGTGCTCAGTCCTGTCTCCCACACTAAAGTTCTCAGTGCACTTTCGCACTTTCTTTGCCCCGCACTGGTAAACACTGCTAAAACCGGGCGATTTCTCTCACATCCGATCAGTCCGGTCGAGATGATATTCATCAAGTGGTCGCTTTCTTGGCCACTGAAGATGCAGACGCAGGATACCGCGGGGAACAGAGCTGAGGCCAGGGCAGAAAGCGTGTAATCTGATGCACTTTTGGCAGTAGCGGAGAATTGCAGGTAAAACAGGAGACATTCGCAGTTGCGAGTGGGATAGGAGCAAGTTACAATTTGCACACCATTGCTCGAAGTCAGTGACTGGTCGAGGTTAAGTTCCATCCCGGATATGGAAACTAACACGGAATTCAGCACTTCCGCGCTGGCAATTCCTTCCCTCCCGAGGACCAGTACCACGCACTTGTCTCCGCCTGTGCTTAGGCTTTGCACTGCTTCGGCGTCCCACCTCAGTCGGTCTCCCTCGAGCTTCACAGCGGAACTGGACTTCTTGCTTTTCATGCCTGAAACCAGGTCTTTGGCGTATTTCAAAGTGGCCAGGCCGCCCAGAGATACAGCCCCCCAGCCATATCTAGCCGCTGTCACCGCCACTCTAGTCCCAGAAGCCGCTGCTCCCAGTCCTCCAGTAGCCGCTGCAAGTCCAATATTCACTGCATAATTAGCAATTGATTTCCACGTCGATGATGTTTTCTTCCCCCCCAAATAACTAATTGCAAGGGTGATCTGAGGCCGTATGAGCGGATAGTGAACTGCGACTTGGTGCAAACTGGCTTCGAGAGAGGAACACTTGGAGAGGAAAGTGGGCAGGCAGAAGGACTCGGAGTACAGTGCTTGCACCTTTTCTTCCACTTTGGCTTGGAGTTGGGAGTCATCTAAGGTAGAAAGACTCATATAGAGGGCCTCGATGGGTATCAAAGACCAGCGCTGTTCTCGAATTCGCTCGTCTAAAAAGGCTCGAAGACGTCGTTTTATCTTCTGACTTTCTCTGATATCCTCCAAACTTGATAGAAATATCCGGATTTTCTCATTGAAAAGCAGGACAAGGCTCGCGCCTGTGGACTCCAGGGTCAAAACCAGTCTCTCCAACTCTTCCTTTTTCACCTTTTCCATGAATTTTAGTCCCTGTATTTCCGCTTCCTCCAACATTAGGTTCCCTGCGTCCCTCTCCAGCCCCTCTCCCAGGTACCTAATTTGCACTAGCAATTCCCTTATATTCAGACCAGTTCCGGATATGCTTCGCTTGGGGAAAGCAGCTTCTGAAAGGACTTGGGAAAGGAAGGAATTCCGCATGTCTGCTTTGCTGGGGTCCACGAAATTAGGCTTGTTGAGGAGGAGAATGACGGGGGAATCGTTGAAATAAAGACGATTTAGCTGCTGAATCCAAGCGGAAATCTCCCGATTTTCAGTCTTTTTTTGGGAAGGGCTGAAGTCTCTATCATGGAAAAGGAACAAAATCCGCTCCATTCGGAAGCCCAAAGTCCTGGCCAGCCACACCAACTTCTCCAAGTACTTCTGCACGTCCCTCAAAGTCTCCACCTCGTTCCGCACCAAAAAGCAAGGCACAGAGGCCACCGCCAGCACCGCACCCACCAAACTGCTCTGCAGCAGGGCCGCCTTCTGCTGCATTGTCTCAGTGCCGCCCAGTCCTTCCATGTCAATTAGGAGCAGCTGGGAAGGGGTGGAGAGTGGGGAGGTGAGGAAGTGACTGCCACGAGTGGTGTGGGTCGTGCTGTTGGCTGCGTGGAAGTAGTCGTGACAGAAGCGGGATTGGGTGCAGAACTGGATCAAGTAGTTGCAGAACGTGCTTTTGCCCAGACCCTGGCTGCCGAGCACTACCATCACAACTGTTGGCTGTTCAGGGTCGAAATTGGCCCTCACTAAGTCCAAAAGCTCATCATCCAGCACATACCTCCCCTCTTCCCCGAGCTGAAATAAAGGCCGAACTGTCGCTTGACTCAGCTTAGAATGCATTTCTCCCATTGTCTTCAGCCTTTCCTCGATGGCTTCTTTCTGGGGACCGATAGGAACTAGCTCGAGAAACGCGGAAAAGGTCAAATCCAAGTTGCTGACTTTCACAATTATTTCCACGTCTATGCAGATTTTCTCTATTGGACGGCTGTCACTGTCAGGACTAGTATGAGTTTCCAAGTATCGCCTTGCAGGGTATCTCTCCAATAGGCTTTTAGCGATTCCAGTCAGTTCTGAGGCTGTAGGGATCGGGACGAAAGTGGTATATTGGGCGTAGGGTTTCCCCTCATAGGCAATACTTTCCCTCAACATCGACCCCAGAAGATTCACCTTCGCAGAAGACTCCAAGTAGAAGAAACGAACAACTTCCACCCCTGTCCTGCCCTGCAACTCCTCATATATCCCTTGCACTGCTTCCAACCCTTTGAACTTGCTGTTCCTATCGAAACTCACAAAGCAGTACGCAGCTACCTGCAATGCTGCAGCCAGTGCCCTCCGGACCATTTCCCACTCCTCCCCGTCTCTTTCCAACACATCAAAGTCCCACATCCTCAACACCATAGCAGTCTGAGTCCCTAGGTACACAGGGTAGGGCCAGACAGAGATAGACTCGCCTTCGATTTTGTTGAAACTGTCTGGGGAGAGAGGGGAGAGGTCGAAATTTGAGTCTGGGGATTGGGGGTTGCTGGAAATCAGGGCGGAGAGCAGGGTTGAGGACAGGGAGTCCGGGGAGCCGAGGAAAAGCAGGGGGAGGATAGGCTGGGTGGAATGGAAAGAGTTGCAAATGCGAGACAGGGCGGTGGGCTGCATGGACAGGGCGAAAGGGGCGGAGCGGGCAGTGGGATTGGGCCGGAGGGAGAGGAAAGGGACTGCCATATTACTATAATTAGGAAATCTGCAAATTTCGTCCTAAATACCTGCTTTAGAAGGGAAGAATTGTCCTAAAGGCCGCTTGCACTCCGCTTTTCTCCACTTTCTGCAGATTTCCCACCTTCTCCACATACATTTCCCTTGCGAATTGCTTGGTTTCCTGCAGATTCCTCAGTTCCACTTGGAAACCTCTATCTCTAAGCATCTGCTCACAGTCCCTAGCCGCACTTGCCGTCTTCGTATACCCCACAAAAGCCGTTCCTCCCAGTGGGTCTCTGAAACATAGGGGAATAGTTGTGTTTAATGTGTCTCCATCGATGAATATGACCGAGACTGAGACAGTAGATATCAACTTTGCAGCCAATTCGCTGCCTTTGTACTGAGTAGGCATTAGAAATGAGTCTTGATGCAGGGAAAGACTCACTATGAGTCCGTTGGCAAGTTGTTTGGAGGGGGTTAAGTAACTAAAAGGCAGCAAATTGAGTCCCGTAGCTAGCGGAAGAGAGGTCTTTAGCAGGGAGTGGGGGTAGCACAGAGAGAGGAAATCGTGTGCAAAGCGCTGCTGGGAGCCGCTGTTGACTCCCAGTAAAAGCAACACAGGCAGTTTTCCGTCTTTTACATGTAAATAAAACTGCGCCAAAGCTGCAGGAATATGGAAAATTTCCGCCTTTTCGCGTATTTCAGCTTTTCTCCACTGTGTCAAATAGAATCTGAGGAAAACAGACATGACCAGGGCCAGTCCAGTGCACGCATACCCAGTTGCACCTCGCTGCTTCCTCATCCACACTGCACTTCCCATAGCAGTCAGCACTCCAGTCATCCCATTCAGCCCTCCCACAGCCCTGTTATACCCTTGAATAGCACTGTGGCCTGCATAGGGCGCTGGCAGTGCTGCAGTTTGCTTTAGTAGTGAGGCAGCTGTGGTTCCTGCGAACACACAGCCACTGAGTTTGGTAAGGCCCAGTTCGGAGACTTGGCTCTTTAGCCCGCTCCATATATCTCGCAGAGAGCCTGCCTGACCCTTGCTATAGACAACTACAAACACGCCTGCTACTAGGGTTGAGACCACCACAACAGGATATATGTGGGATTTAGCCTTGGGCAGGAAAGACTGCACTTTAGGACTGCAGAGAGGGTAGAACTGGACCATTTTTTGTATGAGATTTAGGTCGACTTTCAACTGAGAACAGTCCTTTTGGATAGTCTTTGCGTCCAGACAAGCAATTTGCCTATACACATTCTCTATCCTGCCCAGCCACTCCAGCTTTCCCCGTACAATCCTCTCCACTTCGTCCCTAATCACCCTCTTCAGTCCCATTCTCAGCTCGCCAATTGCCGCGTCGACTCTCACCAAAACTTCCTGCGTTGCCAGCTCAGCCCTCTCACATAGTTTATCATCATTCCCATTCAATGCCTCTATATGAGTGTCGACATCCCTGGCCCATTGGTTCGCAGTATTGGTGACTATTCCCTCTTCTTCAGTGGTTAAAATGATGTCAGTAACTTGCTTGACGGAGTCGATGACATTGTTGAATTGGGCCACTATGGCTGCGATTGGGAGACAGCGGCCGGCGGTGTCTTTCTTGGGGTAGGCGCATTTGGAGAGAAAAGACTGAATAAAGAAGCGACTTTTATTGTGCGATGCCACGAAACTCGGCTTATTTAGGATCTCAATGTCCGTATTTTGCAGCTTGTATTCGTCTTGCGCTTGCTTCACAGTCCTCACAATATCCTCATTTGCCCCTGCATCTATGTCCTTGTCATAGAACAAAAGCACCACTTTCTCCACTAAATACCCAAATTGCTCCTGATGGGAACCGATTGCCTTCAACTGTTTCTCGAGAAAGTTCAAAGATTCGCGTTCGTTTTTGATAATAATGCAGGGAACCGAGGCTACTGCGAGCAGTGCAGCCACTAACTGCCTTTGAGTCTCCGCCAGACGCGGATTTAAGTTTTCCGTCCCGTCCAGTCCTTCCAAGTCGATAAGTATGACCTGTAAGTCTGCGTCTAAGTGCAGAGGCAGGGGCAGGAACTCGCTTTCGAGAGTGGTGTGAGTGGTGGTGTTACCTGTTGTGAACATTTGAGGGGCGTCCTTGGCTCGGAGCAGTTCTTTGCAGAGGTGGTTGAGGAAGGTGCTTTTGCCTAATCCTGGGTTTCCGATGACCATTAAAACGACTGTGGGAGTTTCGGGATTTAATTGGCTCTGCGTCAGTGCCTCAATCGCGCCATCGTTCAGCTCGATTTCTCCATGTCTCTTGATAAATAGCTTCTGAGGACTAACTGTTCGGAACTGCTCTCTATCCCGGAACAGTCGATCAGGTGCGGAGTAGTCCCGCTGGAAGTCATGATAATCCACACAGCAAGAGAATTGAGTCCTCAGAGAAAGCAGCAAATCAGGGACATGGCTGAAGCTGCTACGGGCCTGGGATAGCAGAGTAGTGTGGATTTTACTGAAGATAGGGTCGGTGAGAGACATACCTCTCTCGAGGAACTGGCAGCAGGAAGCCAAAGGGTGTTGCTGGAATTCCTGCATACCGGTAGCCAGTGTCCCTGTCGATAGGGAACTTAAAGACTCCACCATGATGAATATTTTCTCTATCGGCGTTTCTCTGCGGTAATTCGCTTCCTTCGCTATCATCATAATGGTCTTCAAATTCGAGAAAAAGGACGTTCTTTCCAAGCACACAAACACCCAATCTGCAAGTCTCATAGTCACATAGACCATCTTCAGGTAGTCATCGTTCAGCTCCCCAAAGCCACTCAACTTCAGCAAAAAGAGCTGTGAATCCCCCAGAGCCACTGGCCTTGGAGAGCTCAGGAGAGCCACTCCCTCGGTGTCTGCAGTGGAAAAGTCTGGGCCAGAAGGGAGAAACTTGTTCAGTAGTACTGATTTCCCGCAGCTGGAATGGCCGATTGCGGCAGCTACTATAGCTTTGGGAGTGTCTCTCAACCTTTCTTGCCAAGCAGTGCTTTCAACCCTCAGTTCGCTGTACTGAGGATCCGTAGTCACCAGCCTGCACAGCTCTTCAACCATTATTATATATGTAGACATTCTGTGGGAAGGACTAGCAGATATGCCATGGATTCAGGCTAAGTAAGGACGAAGGGACCTAGACGCAGACTGTGGCCTTTCGGCTTCTTTCCGAGTCCGGTGTATTGCCCTCATCTACCAAGTTTTGGTACATTTCAGCAATGTGAATACTGCGGGTTTCGATTCCCTTGATAAGACTGAAGTAGTATCAGTGTGAATGAACTTGAAAGCTGCACAGATTTGTCTAAATCTGTGCATCTAAGGTAAACATTGCATTTCCTCAGTAGTTTCGGTCGATTTCTGCCTACATAGTCCTCTTCCTCCCTCCTTATATTCAGTTCTCCGCCTTCCCTCTGCAAGACATCTCCGAAAGATAATCCATTTCTACCGCTTCTTATGCTGCTAGTGGCTCTATTTTTGGAAGTATGCGGAGCTGTGGTTATGATCAGTCCTATCCCGGACCAGATTGTCAGTCAGGGCGCTGAGGTGAGTCTTGACGTAGACTCCTACTTCAACGAAATGATTCTGGAATACGAGCTGCTTTCCCCGGAATTCCTGACCTTCTCTCAGCGCCACCTGCAACCTGTGGACCTACTGACCGCCTCTGCACAGGGCAACCAGCGCTTCGTAGCAGTGGCCCGCAGTCACCGGTACATTGTTCTGCTCGAGGAAGGGGCGGGCATCCTGGTCTATGAGATCCTGGACCAGTTCCAGCCGCAACTGCTGCAGCACTACTTCGCAGACTTGATAAGCCACAATTACAGCCGAATTTCGATACAGGGAGACTTGCTGGCGGTGTACAGTGAGCGGGAAATAGCGCTTGTAGACCTGGCGAACAAGGTCTTGCCCTGCTTGGTTTCGTATACTCAGTTGCCGCACATACTTACACAGGTGCTGGTACGGGGCGAAGGGCAGCTAGTGCTAGCCACCGAGGACGAAGGCCTCTTCCTCTACGACTACCTCGAGGAAACCGGCCTGAGCCAACGCCAGGAAATCTCAGGGAAGTTCGGAGTGGAGGGGAAACTGCACGTCCTGGATATGGTGGAAATGTGGGACCGACTTTTCGTGCTTGACAGAGAAAAGGGACTTGTGTCTGTGCACACTCCGTGGATGAACACTCCGAAGGAGTACGGAATCAAGGGGAGTAAACTCGCACAAGCGGATTTCGCACTAGTGGTGGACGGAAAAGTAATTCTGCACCTCTCCAACGACACCTCGACCCTGCTGCGACCTCCGCTACTCGCAGCCACTTCCCTGGTTTCCTACAAGGACATGGTCTATTCCAGTAATAAAACCCACCTCAGTGTCCTCAACACCAACCTCAACCTCACCTCCTTCGAGCCCTTAGCAGTGCAAGCCTTGGACCTGTATAACAACAACCTGCTCGTCGTGGAAAGGGACCGATTCCGGATACGCAACTATATCCCTGGGTCGACCAGTCTGTCGGGCAGAGCGCCTGATACTACCGGCGAGTTCAAAATCCACTTTAAAGCTCGGGCGAAGGACGGGGAAATCGAGGCCAACTTCTCTGTGATTGTGGAGTCGCCTCCCTTGGAGATTTTACTAGTACTGTTGGCTGCAAGTACCTTGGCGCTGCTTTTCATAGTGGGGTGTTCGCTGGTCCTGAGGAAGGTCATCGGTCTCACGCCCAGGCCAGGGCGACATCCGCTGAATGAGGAGGAAAGGGGGGGAAGCGCGGACCAGTTGGGAGCGGAGTCCTTCGGAGCCTCTGTGGGGGAACTTCCGCCAGTGCAGCCATAGCCTTAGGACTAGGCAGCAGAAAGTGCATTAGTCTAGTCTGGTCGAGCTCCTTGGAAGGGAAGGCGGGTGTAACTGTAATAATGCCGGCTCTTCACTTTCCATTGCTGCTTCTTGTGGGCTGCGCTGCTGGGGCTGTCCTATCGCCCAGTCCTTCTGTCCCGCTGCCTATCGAACTGTCGGCTACCAACATCAACTCTGCAGCGACCTACTGGTTCAACTTCCAAACTGCAGTTCCTCTGGCCTCCGGGTCCTACCTCTACATCCAATTCCCCTCGGAGTACACGAGTCTGTCTGCCTCCGCCTGCAGTCTAGTTTTCAACTACAAGCAACCCACTGCCACTACCTCCGCCTGCACTGTATTCCCCAGCTACCCCCAGACCCGGATCACCTTTCTAGCCGCTATCGCCGCAGGGACTATTTTCACAGTCCAATTGACCGATGTGCAGAATCCGACCTACCCAACGACCACCGGACCCTTTAAAGTCTGGACGAAAGTCGCACAGGACTCGCAATTCACTAGTCAAAACATGATGTTTGGCACACTTGCCTTTACAGCCCTACTGCCCACTTCCTCATCTCTAAGTGCCTACATCAATGCTACGGCTGTAGGCTTCAGTAGTACTGTGGGAGCATTGGTGAAGTACACGTTTAATGTGAATTGGGATTATTGGATTGATGCAGGGGCGTGGTTTCGAGTTAAATTGCCTTCGGGATGGACGAAAGCGACGGGAATTGATAGTTTGTGCACGGTTTCGAACTTCACTTCTGCACAGCAGCCACCATCTGGTGTCTTTTTCTGCGAAACTTCAGGGCAATTTGTGTATTTGAAGGGTTTAAATGCGAGCATAACCCCGAGCAACCCCACGAAATCTTCCTTTTCCCTAGTAATTCCCGCTATCACCAATCCTCCAAGTGCTCGGACCGAAGCCAGCGTCCAGTTCCAAATCGACCTAATGGAGCTCGGCACCACTAACATCCTGCAGCAGTTGCAAGCCTACAACCCCGCCATCACGGCCGGCAGTCTGCAGGCGCTGCAGGTCAACACTCTGTCCTACCTCGCGAAGCCTATGAATGGCAACCAACTGGTGCACACTTTTACCTTTGGAATTGCACACGCTGTGCCTACTGGGGGGAAAATTGAACTGAAGATGTCGCAGTCTTCGTCTTTTTATGAGGATACTAGTAAGGCTTTAAGCTGTGCGATTGTATCAGGACTAATAGACCCGACCGGGGGCACTGCGAAGTGTGCGTGTGCGAGTCAAACTTTGACAATTAACGGCTTCGCGACAATTGCAGCCTCAAAAACCGTAGTTTTGCAGGCGGTGGTAAAAATAGCAGCGACCGATTCCGAAATTTTGACCGTGACAACTTTCGATGAGTATCAGAACCCGGTCGATTCTGCCTCGGTAGTAATGTCTCGCAACTACACCGAAGTCCTTTTCCCTTCCTTTACGGATGCGGATATAACATTCATTGGAGGAGTGGGCACTACGGCAGGGCAAATTACCTTTAGAATGGCTTCTACACTGCAGTTGAATCCCGGGTCGACTATATACATTACCCTGCCTCCAGGCTTCTCTACGCCTAGTCCTACCTGTTCTTTCAATATTGGTGCAGCCTCTGTGAGTCTTACTTCCTGTGCATATGTCATTAGCACTGGTATGCTTAGTCTTATAACAGCCACGCACATTGTGCCTATCTACGTCCCACTCACTTCCTATGGCTATTTCACCATTGGCAATGTAGTGTTCCCGAATGTGAGGTCGAGCTATCAAACTGTGTATGAGTTCTGCATGACTACGTTTGTACTCGGGACACTGATGACGTACAACCACGGCTGTGCTCAAAAGTACTTAGTCGAAGTTCCGGTGGCAGGCCTGGCTTTGGCTAGAGACTCAGCAGAACTGGGATTGTACCAAGTGTATAAACTAACTTTCCAAACTCCGGTTTCAATAACCTATTCGAGTACTCAAACGCCTCAAGTACGCGTTTACTTCCCTACTACTGACGGACTCGCAAACCCTGGCTTTGGAGTAAGTATGGGAGTAACTGGGAATCCCTATTGCAGTGTGGCCGGGTCCAATAATGCAGTAACTTGCCAAGTCGTCCCAGCTGCTATGCAGGCGAATGGTGTGAAGGCGACCTTAGTGGTTTCCTACCTTAATAACCTCGCTACTATTGCGACTGTGTCAGTGAGGACAGTTCTTCAGTCTCCTCAGACTGCTGGTAACTATGCACACATTATTGAAATCGGCTATCTGCAGAATCGGATATGGAATGTCATTGGCTCAAATGCGCTGGCACCAGTTGCTTACGCTTACGCTTCCTTCGCTACAGCCTGGGTCCCGCTTCTGACCCTTGTATCCAGTTCTCAAATAGTTCTCCAACCCACTGTCTTCACTCTGACACTTACTCAAGGAGTGGCGGTTGTACTGGGCAATCCCTGGGCTGTCAACGTGCTTTTCCCCACTACTTGGGACATCAGTACAGCCACAGGCGCAACAATCAACAATGCAAATTGCGCAACTTTCGAAGTTATGACCAACAGCTACGCGCCAATTATAAGGTGTTACAGTGACTCTGCAGCCACGCAGATGGGAGCGGCTGCTACAATGGTTATAAACGGACTCAAAAACCCATCTTCCGCCATATCCTTTACATCAGGAATACAAGTGTTCTACGCAGGTGCAGGAGTCGGCCAGAAAATCGGCTCCACAGCGACTCTTTCCTCTATAACGCAGGCAACTCTCGTCCTGGCTTCCATCACTCCCGACACTCTCGAACGTAGTGCTAAAGGCGTGCATTACACCTTTACTTTCACCACTGTTAATCCGATACCTGCTGGAGGAGCGGTGACTCTGCAGTTCCCGAGTCAATTTTCAGGGTTAATGACAGACTACCAGTGCAAATTCGGGGCCGGGTTTGTAGCCAATACCGGGTCGACTCTAAGCTGTGTCCTGAACAGCCAAACTATCACGATATCGCCCCTCGCACTGACACCCAGCAGCACCTCTCTCACCATTCAAATCCGCCGTCTCAACAACCCCTCCATTTCTTCGCTTTTCCCTTTCTTCATCACCACACTTTCCCCTACTGCATCTATCGACCGTACGTCCAGTTTAACCCCTCTGGCAGTCTCCCTGCCCACTCCTTTCTCATCCGGACATGTCTACTTCAACACTCTTTCTCTCGAGCCCAACACCGCCGGCGCCCAGTACGCAGACTTCTTCATGAGCTTCAAATGCCAGCACAGAGTCCCTGAAGGCGCAACTGTGCAGATCACCATTCCCTTCGACTTCGTGGACATTGCAACTACAGGTTGTTCAGTGAATGTGATGATGACGAGTTGCACGGCAGCTGGACACTATGTGAACTTCGTGACTGGACAGGATATTGACTCTGTGGCGGTTATATATGTGCAGGTGAATCAGGCATTTACAGTGCCGTTGGCTCAAACTGCGCTATTTGGCGTGATGGTGAGTTTCGGAGGAAGCACAATTGATAAATCTCAGACCAATATTTCGCTGACGGGGGCAAATAGCTTTACGCCTAGTGCGGCTGCAAGTAGCATGACGGTAACATCCATTGACTTCTTCCCCAACAACCAGGGCGAGCCGGCTACTTATGCGTTTTCGTTTGCTATTCCGGTGCAGGTTCTTAGCTCTTATTCACTGGTTATATGGTTCCCAAGCGACTTCGACCCCTCCGTAAACACCCGCAACTCTCGCATGGACTGCTGGGGCGACCCCGTCGAGTTCGTTGGCTCCCTTCTCAGCTGCCAAGTGGACACTTTCCGCAAAGTAGTGGTTTCCGGCCTACTCACCATCCCCGCCAACTTCCAGTTCTCAGTGGCTATTGGGGGCGTGCTAAATCCTGTGACTGGGAAAATCGGGCAATTCCGGTTTGCAGTGCAGAACTCTTCAGGCCAAACGCTCAATTACCAGGTCAATTCCGGCAATTTCGCTATAGGAAAAGGACCAACTCCTATGAAATTCAAAATGCTGACTTATGCCAATAACCAACTACGTGCCCTTAATACTCTGACTTTCACCTTTTCCCCTGCCTCGAACATACCTAGTTCCGACGACCAGGGCCAAGTCCTCATCGACCTGCCAGATGAGTTCCCGCTTATGAACATTGGCGACCAGACAGGCTGGCAGCTCCCTTGTCAGACCTGGCTGCTGGTCAATGATGTTGTGAATGCGACGAATTGGAATGATAAGGTGAAGTGCACGAATTATAACTCGAATAGGATTGTGGTCACTGGAGGGAAGGCGTATACTGCGCTGCCCACGCAGAACATTGCCATTAGGATTGAGCAGTTGCCGGGGCCGCAGCTTGGAGTTGCGGTTCGACTTATTAAGGTGATGACCTATGACGGAGTGAAAAAGACCCTCCTCGACCGCAACTACGGCCAACTGAGCTACATCGACTCCTACTCCCTCACCCTCCAAGGCGAACCCCTCACAGTGAACAACAACGCACCCATTACCGTGCTCCCAGGCACCTGCTCCCCCCCCTTCTCCCTCACTTCCCCTTCCCCAATGCGGGTAGACTTGCAACTCACCGGGCTCATGCCCAGAGTCCTGACTGCCAGACTGAGTCCTACAAATGTATTAACTTTCCATACAAGTTTGAGTCAGGTTCAGACCTGTATAGCTGTGCCGGTCAGCCTGACACCTGGGACTTACAACCTGCAATGGGCGAAAACAGGCGATGAATACTCCTTGTCCTCAGATAACCAGTCCATATATTCACCGCTGACAGTGACCTCTGTCATCGTTACTAGTGGGAAAGCGTCGATTTCCCTTGGGGAGATTACTGGGGTGCCAGCGGGAGGACATTCTCTGCCTGTTGTGATATCGCTCAGTCAGACTCCATTTAATGAGCTGATTATTACACCGACGCAGGTGGGGACGATGGATCCCGGGGTCACTTTTGACCCTGCTAGTTTGCAGTTTACTACGGGAGTTGGTAAAATTTACTTTTACATTCGCGCGAATACCAATATCCTGCGCAGTTCCTACGAAATCGAATGGGTGCTCGACGGAACCGACTCCGACGCCTACACCCAGCCCAGCAACTCAGTAATAAAAGTGACTGGGTCGGACGAGGTATTGCCAGAGGTTTCTCAGGCCAGGTATACAGCTACTAGGACTTCGGCTGAGGTGTTTGTTATTGGAAGCAAGCCTGGGACTTTCTATTATCAGCTGGAATTGGAGGGGACTAAAATGCCTACAGCCTCCGAACTCCAACTCGCAATATCTCAAGGACAGGCTCTTTCCACCGTCTACTCCTCCTACGGCCCCGAACTCTCCATCCCCCTAACCTCCCTAGCAGCCGAAACCTCCTACATCCTCTTCCTCACCATGGAAGACACCAGCGGTCGTCTCGCCCCTGTGAAGTTCCTCTCAATCCGCACCAACGACGACTACTCAAGTGTGAAATTCGTAATTGACTTCAGTGCCTCCGCCTCAGTCACCCGCGACCAAGCGACTATCAAGTCTGTCTTAGAGCCGGAAGTCGCAAAGGCGCTATCAGTCACATCTCAGCGAATTGCTATGTATAATATCGGGATGGACAGTGTGTATGGCCGGAGACTGGCGGGGAATGAGGCGATTGATGCTGGACTGTATAGTTCGAATGCACTGGTGGTGATGCTGGCGAATGATAAGTATATGGAGATGGCGAGTCCTGTGGAGTTAGCGGGGAATCTGAGTATACCCGCACTCAATGCCTTTTTAGGGAGACATGGACTCAATGTAGCGTCGAAGTCAGCGGCGATTACTCTGACAAACGACATCCCTCACTGGAACAGCATAGGGAATGTATGGGAAGTCGGGGGCACCACCATCACCTGCGCAGGCAGTCTGCACTCCCCAGGCTACATCCATATGGTCGTGCTTGATTTCGGCAGTTCGCACCCCACCAGTCAGCAAATCGCTTGGGGCTTGGACGCTGCCAACAACCCCACTCGCCACGCCTTCGTTGCCTACGACGGCCAGTCTGTATTCGCCTCTGTGACTTATGCAGGACTGCAAGCGAATACTCGGTATGATGTGTATGTGACTGCAACGAATGGATATCCGGGGAACAATAAGGCGGTTAGTACTGATATGAGGACGTATTTGGGAGTTTTGACTGCGACAGCGGATGCTTGTGTAGGCAGATGTCCGCTGTACTATGTAGCAGACGAAGACTGGGCGGTACGCCAAGGGTGGCAATTGGCAGCGTTAGTCCTAGCGCTAGGTCTATAACCCTTAGCGGAATTTAGGAAAAACTCCCTAACACCCTAGAAAGACACGTCACTGTAATATGCACGACATCCTCCTTTCCCTCTTTTCCTACCTCTTCATCCCAGCATCCACCATCCTTCTCCTCCTCCTGCTCTTCCCTCTCGGCGACCTCCTGCACCGCCAAGTGATTTCCTTCTGTAAACCCCACCCAGTGAACTACTTCGCCTACCTGCAACAACTAGCAGTGGCCTCAGGCCTGGTCTGGATCTACTACGCCTATGCGCTTTACACCATGGAAGAATCGCACATCGAGGAAATGAGACCTGCGACCGAGCACATGCTGACCTACGGCAAGGTGCAAAGGTGGCACTTAGAACGCAACTTCCACCTTTCTATGCTCCTCCTCATCAACCTGATGTACTCCCTAGGCAGAGTCTTGCGCAGAACAGTGTTCTTTCGAGGACAGCTGCTGGAAAGCGGGAAGAAGAAGTAGGTAACGAAGGAGTAATATATGGGGTGCAGTGTGGGCAGGAAGGATGTCAAGTTTGCGAGGAAGTCGGCGGGGGAGGAGACTGCTGCAAGGCAGGGAGAGGACCAGCCTGGACCTGCAGCGGAGAAGCCTGACCACTTCCACTTCCACACTGGCCAATTCATCCAGCGCCTGCAAGCGCCCTTCTCCACCCAATACCGCGTGATCAAAGAACTCGGTAGCGGCAACTTTGGCCGCGTCTACCAAGCCCAGCACAAAGAAACGGGCGAATTCCGCGCCGTCAAAGAGATCGAAAAGGCCCGAGCCGAGCGCTTTGGAGGCTCACATAAGAAGTTCATAGCGGAGGTGGAGATTCTGAGTAGGCTGGACCACCCCAATATACTGAAGATATATGAGATGATGGAGGACGGGAGGAGGTTTTATGTGGTGTCGGAGATGTGTATGGGAGGGGAGTTGTTTACGTATATTACTTCGAGGTCGTCACTGTCGGAGCCGATTGCGGCGATTATTATGTGGCAGGTGCTGAGTGCGGTGGCCTACTGCCACTCTCAAGGAGTCGTGCACCGCGACATCAAGCCTGAAAACCTACTCCTCGACTCCCCACCCACAATCCCCGAACATATCCGCATCAAACTTATCGACTTCGGCACTTCCACCCTCTTCGCCAGCGGCGGGCGGCTCAGCCAGCGCCTGGGCACCGCCTACTACATCGCTCCGGAAGTGCTAGGTATGAGCTACAACGAAAAGTGCGACGTATGGAGCTGTGGGGTGATTCTGTATGTGTTGCTGTGTGGGTTTCCGCCTTTCGCAGGGAGCACAGATGAGGAAATCCTGAGACGGGTGAAATCCGGCAAATACTCGTTTCCGCATGAAAGTTGGCAAAATGTGTCAATTGAAGCGAAGTCTCTGATAAAGAAAATGCTGGTAATGGAGCCTGCGAACCGCATTTCGGCCCAAGAGTGCCTTGCAGACCCCTGGATCTCCACCCTCGGCAGAGCCAACCTGTCCAGTACGGAGGCCACTGTGTTGTCTTTGAGCAATTTGCAGGTGTTTAATAGTGCGAGGAAGCTCAGACAGGCGTTTTTGGCCTTTATTTCGTCACAGTTGATGAGTAAGGAGCAGGAGAGGGAGTTTTCGCAGACGTTTCAAAGGCTGGATAAGAATGGGGACGGGAGGCTGAGTCGGGAGGAACTGATTGAGGCCTATTCCGAGACAATGTCCCTCGCAGAGGCAGAAACCACCGTTTCCCGTATCCTAGAGCAAGTGGACGTGGACGGCAACGGCTTTATCGACTACTCAGAGTTCCTGATGGCCAGTTCCAACCAGCAGTCTTTGACTTCGAAGGGGAACTTAGAGGCTGCCTTTGCTGCCTTTGATAAGGATAAAAGCGGCAAAATATCGCTCGCAGAACTCAGGGAAATGCTAACCGGAGTCCACCCTATCAGTGACTCCGCCTGGGCAGACCTAATCCGCCAGGCCGACCAAGACGGAGACGGAGAAATCGACCTCGCCGAGTTCGCCCACCTGATGCAAGTCTACGCCTAACCTGTGTTAGTTCTCCCACATTAATGGATCGCGAGAAGTTCCTGGAAGCCAAAATCATCATTCTCGGCGCTTCCAACGTAGGCAAAACCTCCATCGCCATCCGCTTCTGCAGAGGCACTTTCCCCAGAGGACAGGACGCGACTGTGGGGATTACACATCTGCAGCAGGTGGTGAGGCTGAAGGGACATTCCATCAAGTTCTTGATCTATGACACTGCGGGGCAGGAGAGGTTTGAGTCACTGGCGGCGTCCTACTTCAGAGCGGCGGACGCGGCGATATTGGTGTACGATTTGACTCGGAAAGAGACAATAGGAAAGGCACGAAAGTGGCATCAAGAGCTGAAGCAGACCACTTCCAAGCCAGTGCTCCTCGCAGTCGTAGGCAACAAAGCAGACCTGGTGCCGCCCTCCCAGCGCCGCTCCGAAGAAGCAGAGCTCTTCGCTGAGGAAATCGGCGCTCTGCACATGTGCGTTTCGGCCTCTGCGGACGAAAACATCTCCGCTCTCTTTACCTGGGTGGCAGAACGACTGAATCCCTCTTTGCTGCTGGAGCCGGACCCGACTGCGTTGCAAAATAGAGGACTTAGCATCAGAGACATTCACGTGCCAGAGACTGCGCAGTCCTCCTGCCTTTCCTGCTAGCTTTAATTGGCCCTAAGGACTGGCGTCAAGTTCAAGAATTGACTTTCCTTGCGACTAATTACCACAGGGATTCGAAACTCATAGTAGCAAACCAGTAGCAAGGCAGTTCCTAACTATTATGGAAGTATATAGACTGATATTGACTACGTATTTGGATGTCTCATTTACTTTTTCCCTCTTACATCGTCTAATAAGATCGATCTATATCGTTGTGTAAGGAAGACGTCTGTTCTAATGAAGCCACTTGATAGATATCAGGAGTGTGAAGTTTAACCATAGCTACGACAGTCCAAACACATCCGCCTTGAAGGGATTCTAGCTTACTACTTAGGCCAATAATAACTGTTATTGCTGAGGACTAACATATAGCCGATTTTCTTCAGATGTAGATTTTAAAATCTCTTAGTGTATGCTCTACACTAGCACGCTTGGCAGGAATTATAAACCCCACCTCTACTATTTCCGCGTGAAATCCTTTTGTAGAATGGCTGCAAGTCATAGTTCCCTCTCATTAGCAGGAGCTATGCAGCACTGGGGAAAGTCTACCGCTAATACAGTCACCTCCAATACGCGTACTACAGGTCTCGTTTTCTTACATGAGCATCTTCGAGCATCTAATCGACTCCGAAGTTAGCATAAAGGCACTTTTTCCAAGCATAGGCTGGAGAAACTCAAAAGCGCACAAAAGTACAATTAGTCTTAACCTCAATGCCCAAAGCGGACAGCTAGAGGATCGAAGCATGCGGAGATGGACAGAGCCTCGAACTGCCAGCTCTGGCTTGAAGAGTGGAGCAGGAGACATAGTCCATAGCTAATGCTATCTCGCCTTCCCAGCGATGGCACTCGTCCTCCCTCCCACCGCGGCCTAAGCGGCACAGGCGACACCCGCACCAGCACTCTCAGCTCCCAGAAAAGCTCCCCAGGCTCCAAACCCGTCAAAGCCGTGGCTCTCGAGCCTCCCCCTACCTGCGAATCCCCGGAAGGCCTGCGACTCCAGCCCCGCGAGTCCCAACTCAGCCAAAGCTGCGAGGAAAGCGGAGTCGAAGACCTGTTCAACTCCACGTTTCGACTGACTCCTGAGAGAGTGTGGAAGCCAAAGAGACAGGAACAGAGTCCGGATGTCAGGATCAGGCAGGCCTCTGTGGGCAGGGCAGTGCAGCGCAAGCCTGTGAGTGGGGAGCAGGACCCTAAGCTGCCTGAGCGCAAAATGCCGATTATCCAGAGCAGACGCATTATCAGGACTGCGCGCAACCTGCCCAAAGGCCTGCCGCCCAGCCTGTTGCCGGGCGGGGGAGAGAAGTACGACCTGCTCCTGCCACCTCGCTTTAAAAAGTAACTGTACCTTATGGGTAGATAGGGAGAAGAATAGTGCCAAAGCTGAAGTTCCCGAGTAAGATCAATCAAGCTTGCAAAACGTTATTTAACGCGCTTAATTCTGCTTATTTCCAGCAGTTCTTGCAGCTATTTCGTCAGATGTATGGGCCTTCTCGCAGTCTTTGAAGAAAGGACTGCAGCAGCACTCCTTATATAGCTGAAAAGCTCTGCTTCGAGGGGAAATCCCTAAGGAGAAGTCTAGGCCTGGTTTCAACTATTTGCCATTACGCTAGTTCTCCGCAGCTGAATTGCTTCCCTAGTGGGAAAAGGCTTCGCACGGACTTAGAAAGGACCTTTCGATTAGATGACTGCGGCCTGTCCTTCAACCCTTTGCTAGACTTAGGGATGTAGGTGGGTCGATGGAGGAAGCGAGGGAAAGAGAGAATTGGCGGAAGAACTCCCCCTCCCTCGTTTCCCCCACTCCCCCGGTCTCCCCGCCCCAAACCCCACCCTCCACCCAAGCGCAAGATACCCATGATACCTAATAATTAAAATGATGGCCTTCCCCAGTCCCCTCCTCTGTCGCTCCCCTCCCTCCAGTCCTCTCCTAGGCCCCAGTTCCGACATGGACGTGGAGCAGCCTTGCTTTTCCTCCTTCCCACAGGCAGTGTGGCTGCAGTTACAACTCAACTCCGCACCCTCCACCCTCAACTGTCTGGCCAAGCACGGGATTAATGTGCATATGCGGGCGAGAATGGTGGATTGGATAGTGGATGTGATGTTGAAGATGGACAGTTGTCCGAATTCGATATTTGTGGCGGTGAAGGTGATGGATGGTTTCTTCAAGGGGTGTGAGTTGAGGCAGAATCAGGGGGATTTGCTGTCTGTTGGCATGGTTTCCATGTTCCTAGCGTCTAAGTACTTGGATAGATACCCGATTCGGATGGCCACTTTGTACCAAAAAGTGGGCTTTGAGAGGGTTTCTAAGGACGCCCTTCGTCTCCGCGAAGCCATGATCCTCAGCACCCTCGACTTCAGCATGAGTCACAGCACTCCCCTGGACGCGCTGGACCTGCTAATGAGCGAATTGGGCCTGACAGGCGTGATGGCGAAGACCTGCGAGCTGATAATCCTGCTTATTCAGCTGGAACCAGACTTGGCAGCCCTGGCTGCGGCCAAACAAGCCACTAGCGCAGTATTTATCACCTGCATGACCTATGCTCCCAGCGCCCTTCCCTATATTTTGCACCTTTCCGGGTACTGCAGAGGCGAAATCGAGCGCGAATGTGACCTAATTTACAACTTCATCATGGACTTCTCCTCCCGCGGGCAGATGTACCAGTCCATCTTCGAGAACCTGCACTGTTCCTCAGGGACCGACGACGCGCATCCCTTATTTCGCTTTGAAAACGCGGCTTTGGAGCAGGAAGCGGCTCGCCTGCTGGAAGAAGCCCGCAGATAAGTACTAATTCCTATGTTGGAAGTAGCTAAAGACCTGGCTTTCGGCGTTTCTGCGCTATTGGCGCTACCTGGAGACCCGGTTTCTATGCTGGAAGCAGTTCCGCAGGCCTTAAAAGCCAGATTTCAGGTCGACTCTGCACATATTTCGAAGGTAATTTTGGCTACGAACGTAATTCAGCCTCAAACTTACCTCCAAAGTCTGTCCAAAGCCCTGAATGCAGCAGGAAACTACACAGCGGAGCTGTCTGCCTGCATAGGTACAGGCATTGCCTCATTTCAAGCCCTCAAAGACCTCATATCAGCCAGGTCTATAGGCCTCTTGGTCGTTCTGGACGACCCTGAGGAGGCCAAAGGGCTTATTTGCGCGGTAATTGCTACCAATCCAGTGCTGATTTTGCCTGTAAAAGGCCTAATTTACACCCTAAATAGCCCTCAAACGGAGCAAATGACCGCACTGGAGACTGATTTGGAGGCTTTGGAGACGTTTATGCTGCCCTGGCCTGGGTCGGTGTGGCAACATGCGGACAAACTGGTCCTTGTGACTCAGGAAACTGCAGTTTCTGAGCTGTTTTTAGCCCTACTGCACAGGGATATGGTCAACAACTCTGGGGAATACGGTGCAATCGGGAAAGTCGCGAGAGCTTTGGACCTGTCCAACGCACACCATCACTTGATGCTGGACAACTACGCTGTTTCAGGCTGGAAAGGCAGGACAGCGGTGTCTTTGCTCGAGAAAACAGGGTCAGGGAACTATGGACTGGTGGTGCAGTTGGGAGAGTGGGTGTTGGCGGGGGTGCAGGGCAGTGTGCTGTGCTTAGTGGAGGGGGAGAGCAGACAAGCAGCGGTGTGCCAGTGGGTCGTTTTGCCTCATACAGAAGCTCAAAGAGACAAAATACGACAAGCGCTGAAGTCCCCAATAGGCAGACTATAGGCCCCACTAGGTCTTTACCCATTCCCAGGCTGTATATCCCCATACAAATACGTAAATTAGGCCGCCTCTTAGGCCAGTTTCTAACTGCTTAGACTGGTTGAGCAGGCAGTTTTCTCCGGGTGCCCGCTGTTTTGCTGAGGCGAATGTAGCCATTTTCGGGACTTTGGCAGCGGCGCTTGAGGAGGCCAATGCGAGCGCTGAGCGCCAAAGGATTGAAGTCGTGGACTAGGTTGCTAGGGACGGGAAAAGGCGTTTTTAGGGAAAACTGGCTGCTAGCCTGCGGAGATATGGCCTTAGCACTGCGGGGCGATATCGGGAGGGACAAATACCCGCTCCCAGAGTCGAACTCTGCAGTGGAGGGGATAATTCGCAATTTCCCAGCTTTTCGGTCTATGAAGTCGCTCAGTGTTCTGACCAACTTGGGCTTCTTTCTTTCCTGCACCGGTGGCCTCGCTGTGGCCACAACCTTGTGATCTGCAAGACGAGTACCGGGGTGTGGAGCCGCAGGAGTGCGGATCTTTGCAATGTAGTTCTGAGTAGAAAGCAGGAAATCGAGTGTGTTCCTCTCCCCTATAACCAGTCCGCGCACCTTCCTGACCGGAGCAGCCGAAATCCGCTTCCAATTCGTAGGCACCGAGGACTTCCAGAAGTAGATAAGCTGCAGTAGAGTTCACAGGAGTGTTTCTCTTGCTGAGCCAAGGCTTCGCTTTGGTGGCAGAGAAGGGCAGGAGACTGGAGGAGCGAGTGGGCTTGTGGCCTGCCAGGGACTGCATTTACAGTGATGCAACTGGGGGATATGGAGAAGGAGGAGGGAGGGAGACTGGTGAAGACGCAGGACTGCGGGAGAGTGCGGGCAGTCAGTACTGTGCGTCTAGTCTCAGCTCGCACCCTTCGCACCACTTTGTGTATGTCCAAGTCCGAAAGCGAGTGGCGCTTAATGCACTCCACCCTGCGTCCAGCCAGCGGCATGCGTCCTTTATCCCTCCCCCTCACCATCCCTGCCCTGTCCCTCGCCCCCACCCTGCCTATGCACTCTCCTCGACCTACTTCCCGCAAGTCCTCACTCCCCTCCGACCGTGACTTCACCCGAATCCAAACTCGCCTCAGCAAACTGAGCAGCGGAGTCAGTCTCTCTCTCCGTCCAGCCGTCCTGTCTGAGGACAAAAGCGTGGAATTGCTGCTGGAGCAGGAGGAAAGGACGTACTTAAGGGTAAGTCTCAGTCACAGACGGATCCCTCTAGAAGTGAGTCTGCGGTATGTGAAGGGCCTTTGTGTGGTGTATGTGTCGAGGACTGTGGCTGAGCCGAGTGAGTCTTTGCATGACGAATGCCACCGAAAAGACACATTTTCAGTATCAGAAACGGGCCTAAGGTTCAAAAGCGAATGGCTGTATATAGGTCTGAAATGCCTAAAAGACGCAAAAGTCATTCTTTCCATCAGATTCGGGGCAAACCGCAGTTCCAATAGTCACAAAGGCCCTTTAGTCCTAACAGACGGCTTGGAGACCTTCCGCAAGGACGAAATCAAGCGGCAGGTGCTGGATAAAGAAGTGGCGACCATACTGCAGCGCAGAAAGGAGGAGTTTGGCGCTAGATTCAGCCTGCAGAACTTTATTTCCAAGAATAAGTCCGCGGCTGGGCGGTTTCGCGCTATTTCCAAGCCAATATGGGATGAAGATCACCGGAGAGCTGTTTTGGAGCGTAGACAGGTTTACCGGGAAAAGCGAGTCGAATCCGCCTTATTATCCCTCAAAAGACCGGAAATGCTACTAGAAAGGAAGCGAAAAGCAGAGGAAATCCTCAGGGAAAAGCACCTCCGGACCAACAGGGAAAAGCACTGGGTCACAGGGATTGCCTCAGCCAAGGCCATTTCAGAACTGTGGACTCGCTTCGAACTACGCAAAATCAGCATTATCGACCTGAAAAGGAGGGTAAAGGCTGCGATTCGCCTGCAAATCTGCTTCAAACGCTGCATTTTCGCGCTGGATCCCAGACAACTGACCCTGCGAAGAGCGCAAACTGCCCTGACTTTGTTCATTAGCAGTACTGCTCTTACGGTCAAAGGGCAAAAAGGAGACTTTTTAGGGTCGCTTTTGCGGGCAAGTTGGCAAAGTCAACTGGTGAAAGCGGAATTTGACCGGTTTCTGAGGAAAGGTAATGAGCAGTTCAGTGGTACGGATACAGGGAAGCTGGAGGGCCTTCAGGGAGGCGAAGGAAGGGTGGAGGGAGCGAACGGAAGAGCTGTGGGAGGCGGAGGTGCGGCTGGGAGCGAAGGGAAAGAAGCGGAAGAGGGAGGAAATCGTGATAGTGGACACAAGGGCGAGAGATGTGGCGATAGGGAGGTACTGGGAGGAGGCCAGACAGCGGTTTGCAGAGGAGTGGGGGAAATACCAAGCAGGCCTTGCAGAGCACTCCCCCAAGTTGCCTTCCTTCCACCCACTGCCCTCCCAGTCCGAACTCCGTCTCCTCCTCCGCCACTCCCAGTCCTCTGTCTAATCCTCTCCCATATTATATAGGCGTTACAGGCTGGCTGTCCTGCACCTGCCTCCTCCTAGTTCACTGCTAAGCCTCGACTGCCTATGTCTGCAGCCAGGGCTAAAGGAGCAAAGCAGCCTGCAAGTATGGAAGTGTCGGGTTGATGTCATATAATATGCAGTCACTGTGGCGGAAGATCAGCGACCCCAAGGGCACGCACAAGCTGAGCAACGCCTGGCAGAGCTACTTGAGTGGGCGAAGTGAGTAAGCGCTAATCAGCTTCGGTGCACAGTCTGTTTCCTTGTCAGCCTTCCTGGACTCCTTTCTCCCGGCAGCCGCTGAATTCGCTGCTGTGGAGGCTAACAAAGGTAGTCTCCTGCAAGTCTTTCCACAGTGTGACGAACTGCTAGACGCACTGCTGCGATACCTCACTGCCTACCTGGACTTGGACTTGCTGAGGGCGGAAGCAGGCGTGGCAGTGCTGATTAAGGTGCTGCAGGGCTTGGAAGTGCTGCTGAGGGAGGAGAAGTACAGGGCGGTGATGGAGAGTTCGCAGGAGGTGATTGGACATGTGTTGAGTCTGTTTGAGAGAGTGACTTGCAGTGAGGTGCGGGTTTCGGCGCTGAGACTCATCACATCCATAGGCATAACGCCTGAAAGCCGAGTGGAAATCTGCAGTCGTGAAGGGTTCAAAAAGGTGCTACAGCTGATGCTGGACAAGGACGAGGACCTGACGAAGGAAGTAGCCAGGACTGTCAAGCACTTCCTCCACATCAAAGAGCCCGCGCTAAGGACAAGCGAGGTCTCCACCCTCAGACAGAAGGTCAAGAAAGTCTTCAAGGGAGTCGCAAGGCTGGCCACCACCATGTTCCCCCCGGAAATCCGGCAAATCGCCAATGAGCCCAGCTTTCCGCGGGAAATGGACAATATGCCGCCTACTGAAAAGATGATTCGCACCGCTGCTGAGGACTTGGAAGGCCGCAAGTTGAAGTTCCTATCAGACGAACAGCACTCCGCCACTGGCACTCCTGTGCAGGGACAGGCCTGCCCTGCTAATGAGGACTCAGTGAAGGAGTCCATGCGCGGCCAAGGCATCCTGTCCACTATCGTCAAGGCCTTGCAGCAGACTGCGATGGAGGTGCAGCTCGACTTGATGGAAACGCTCAGCATTCTCCTGGCCAATAACGTGCGCAACCAGCGAGAATTCAGCAAGTTGCAGGGCTACCAGTTCATCAGCGGGGTATTTGACAAGGTCACAGACTACCAAACTAACCCGCAAAGCCAGAAGTTCCTCGAAAGCTGCTTTTCCATCCTGCAGTCCATCGCCCTGAATGGAGGCGACTCGAAGGTCATTCAGAACTTCAGTGCTTTGGAAGTACTGCTGCACCTTTCAGCAGTCTCTGCACAGGTCCCTGTGGCTCTCGCGGCTCTGAAGACTCTGCGGACAGTAGTGAACTTGACGTGGGAAAACGCCATAGTGCTGCTGGACGCTGATAACGAGCACTACTTGAGGCTAATGCTGGTCAGAGCCACTCGAGAGTGTGGGGCGATGGAGGAAGGAGTCAGTCCTTTGGGCAGGTTCGAAGGGGAATTGGTGGAGATTTCAGCTGAGGAGCGGCTCAACTGCTTGAAAGAAGTGGACCAGTTGATGCGGTATTTAGCCTTTTTCGTGGGCAGTTCGGGCGCTTTTAATGGGAAAGTGACGGGTTTGTATGTAGAAACACTGCGTTTGGGCGGAAGTCTGATGTCCCCTGCCACTCGCGACCTACTCCTCCAGTCCTTAGCTGCTCTAATCGCGGACTTGAACGCTCGAGTGCCTCGCGCCGGAGTGACAAGTCTCGACAGAGGCACGTTTCTGAGCGCTTGGGTGGGTCTGGAGCACTGCGCAGAGGCTCTAAAGGTCTGTTTCGAGGCGAGTAAGGACGGCTGTGTGCGGGCTTTGGCACATTTGGCGCAGTACAACTTGCTCTACTCGGAACTCACGCTCAACTCGGAATTCGGAGTGGAGAGGTGCTTGGTCAGGGAGGTGGTGGAGAGTAGGGAGGTGATGAGCGATCTACTCCTCCAAAGCCAAAGCAACCCCGAAGTCGCCTGGGTCCTCGAGCGCGTCCTACTGAGCGCCCTCGGCAGCACCGACCTCAACTGGGCCCTCGACTCCCTGCTTTCCGAGCACCAAACCGCCCTCGTTTCCAAGCTCCTCCTGCTCCAGGACCGTCCCTTAGCCCACCAAGCCCGCGGCTGTGCCTTCCGTCATGCCTTTCTGCGCGACAGTGTGTTGGACTATATTCAGACTCGCTTGGACGGGGAGGAGACCAGGGTGCTGCTGTTGGCGGCTTGCACGGATTCGAGTGAACTCAAGCAGTATGCGGTGGGGTACTTGACGCCCACCTTCCTGGCTGATAACCTGCCTTTGGATGAGGGCGGGCTGCATGTGCTGTTGGAACTATGTACGGAAAGGGACTATTTGGCGGTTTCCGGCTACAGCAGTCATATCAGTGGCCTGTTGCCTCTGTTCACAGGGACGTTGCACCTGCAGGTCACTTCCCCAGTACTGCTATTGGGAGGGGCTTACTATGAGCCTGAGTCCAGCTCCTCCTCTTCCAGCGTCTCCACTCCTTCGCTATCCACCGCCAACAGCATCACCGGCTCTTCCTTTTCCAGCGGGTACGAGAAACTTCGACTTATCACTGGGGAAAACCTGCACTCACTGATGCGCTTTTTGATGCGGGCGGACAGACAGTTGCAGGCGGAAGTGCTGCATGATGTAACTATGCTGGCTCACAGTTTTCACAACAAGCGAGTACTGCATAGGAACCAAATGGGCAAAATGCTGCTTGCCATGCTCGGCAAAATGGCCACTGAAAGTCAGGAAACCGCTATATTGCTGTTGGAGAAAATATTCAGCTATTCGATGAGTTTGGAGGAGGCGAATATGCTCCTGCAGGTTAGTTGCAGTCCAGACCACCCTCAAAAGACGCAAATACTGGAGTTTACCTCGAGGATGATGAGGCTGGAGTTGGCTCCGGAGTTCCTGTGTCAGGCGCATAGCGATGTACAGACTGCCACTCTGACTGCCTTTCCCGCAGTCAAAGTGGGCTACTCAGTCCTCTTTTGGGTGAAGATGCGTAAGCCGACAAAGGACCTGCAGCCACTTTTCACCTGGATCAACCACAGTCGCGGCCTAGTCCTCTTCAAACTGTCCTACAAGCACAAATCCTCCATCATCGAAAAGCGTCGCAACCCGCCTTTACGCCCCGTCTCCGAAGGCCTAAAGCACAAAATCCACTACTCAAAGAGCCAGTCCAGTGCCGGACTTTCCATGCAAGTCCTCAGCATGCTGCCTCCTTCCCAAGACTGCGCCAAGCTCTTCGACCTGGAAATGAGCAAAGACTGGACCCACATTTGCTTCACACACCATCGCAACGGCATCAATTTATATGTAGATGGACAGGCCTTGGAGACGTATAAGTGCGGCTATTTGAATCTGTCGAAGGACAAAATCTGCGTGACGGCGGTGTTGGGCAGTGAAAGGACGGAAGCACTGTACAGCCAGGTGGTCTGTTTGGAGGATGTGCTGGATGAAGAGACCATTAGGAGGATTGTGAGGGCGGGAGTGGCGGGCAGGCCGCAGGTGCTGGATAGGAAAGTCATGTTCGTGGTGCCGGAAACTCGCGCGTCTGCGAGTCCTTTTCCAGAGGCTCCGGATGCACAGTTGCCTGAGAAAGAGCCGCTCATCCACTACTTCCCCCGGACTTCCCTCAGTCGAGAAGCTCCTGACTCCCTCATCCACATCTCCACCACTGCCAAGTCCGCCTTCAACCAAGCCTCGGCCCTCGCCCACTTCTTCTCCCTCATCCACTCGGGCGAAGTGGCCTCGGGCTTCAAACTGGTTTGCCACTACATCACTCAAAACGCAGCCAACTACACAGAATTCACAGAGAAGTATGACTGGCGCATGCTGGCGGGCTGTGTGCAGCGCTATGCCTCGCAGGTCACTGTGGACGCCCTGGACTATCTCATTGACGCGGTGTGCGATAGCTTGATGGTCCATTTGAAACTGAGGAAGATGATAAGTTTGAAAATCGCCGACGTGCCCCTAGTCCCAGAGGACCGATTACCAGGCCTCCGAGTAATGTTAGAACTTATCAGCGTTTTACCCGCAGAAAGCACAGTGCAGCTCCTAGAATCACTCAGCAGTTTGCTGATTTTACCTGAAAACATACAGATTTTCCTATCTCCGGAGGTGAATGGACTGCAGTTTATGCTGAATCTGCTGAAAGCGATGGTGCAGCAGGAGAACAAGGTGCTAAGTTATCATTTGCTAGCGACGTTTGAGCGGATTTTGCCGTTTTTCGGGCAAGAACATGTCGGGACTTTGTTGGATTTCATGACGAGTCCGGATTTGAAGCATCATTTGTCCCTAGTGGAGAGCGAATTGACAGTAGTTATCAGCTTCGTTTGCATCCACATCGCTACCGGCAGTGCCTCCCTTCTGGACAAATTCCTCATCTCCCAGGCCGGACTACTGGTCTTCGACCTGCTTTCCAGCCCCAGCGAGTCCATCCGCGGGGCCGCCATCAAGCTAATCGCCCTGTTTCTCAAGACTTCCCCGCGGTACAAGGCCTGGTTTCAGCGTAAAAGCGGCTTCGATATGATGCTTGCGCAGCTTCAGAAGCATAAACACGCGTTAGAGACGTACAACTTGCTGGTAGCGCTTGCTTCCAGTGGGCTAGAGAAGGTCGCAGCCTTCTATCCGCCTGATTCCGGCTCAGCCAAGACCATTATAAACCGCTCTTCTATAGCGGATAAAACGCTTCCGCAGGCTGAAAAGACGCAAAGCAGCAGGAAAATAATCCATCCAGATGCACTGGAAGTACTGCTGGAACTGCTCAAAGCTGAAGACACGGAGAGTGTGAAGGCAGACGCAATTGCGGGGTTGGAGCCCTTGCTGGACGCAGAGAACTGCGAAGTGCTGCTTGAGTGTCCGTTCATATCGTGGTGTGCGGCTTTGGTCAAGTCGGATTCACAGAAGCCGGCGGTCGGGTCAGCCAGGCAGCGGGAGGACCACTCCCAGACCCAACTCTATGACCTTGTGACCAAACTGTGCGTGTGTGACCTGTACCGCCCTCCCCGACAGTTCAAGTTCCTGCAGTGGCTCAGCAAAGTCCCTGACATCGACTTCTTTTCCGTCCGAGTCTTCGAAGGAATCCTCAAGGAAGTCGAAAAACGTATTGAAATTCAGCAATTCGACCCGAATTGCCTGCGAAATTTATCCGTTTTGCTGCAAATCACAGAATTGCCCAGCTACAACTCTCGCCTAATCCACAGAATTATGCACCTGGTGAATAACCTGGCTTGCGGCAGCAGTCCTGCAGTCAGGTCGCAGATGAAAAGCCTGAAGTTGTTCGATTTGAGGGATGATTTGCTGATTCATATGCTCAGGAATGAGGCCAGTTGTGAGGAAATGGCGGATTTATTGGCGAATTTCTCGTTAGAAGGGCTGGCTTCGCAGGCCAAATTTAGGGATACGCAGGCCATATTTTACCTACTCAAATGGCTCCTGGAAACCGACAACTCCGACCTCCAGCGCGAACTCCTCCGCTGTCTCCGCCTCCAAGTCTGCACCACCGAAGAAAACCGCCGCCAAATGAAGCGCGCCATCGAGAGCAAAGCCCTGCTGCAGTACCTCTTCAACTCCCGCGTCGTCGAAGCCCCCAGCTCCATGTCCGTCTGCTTCAAGTCAATGAAAACCGCCAAGTCAGAGCAAGAGGACGAGGACTTGCCGGAAGGGATCAGTGAGACTGACTTCTGTGAATGGCTGAATGAGAGGAAAAGGGCAATGCTTGTAGGGGTGCAGAAGGCTTTGGTGACTGTGGATGTGGATGTGAAGAAGAGTGCGGCGAGGTGGGCGGAAATGAAGATCACGAGGAGGAAGAAGGCCTTTGATGCGCTGGTGAAGGACAGGACGTTTATACAGAGGCAGGTGCATGAGTTGGGACTGATGCTGTTGACGAGACTGGCGGGCAGTGAGGAGCGCTGTAGGGAAAGTCTGCGGCCTAGCAAAGACGCTTCCGAATCTCGTGCCTGCGACATGGGACGAAAAAGTATATAAGTCCTTTGCCTATTAGCGACTTCATCTCATGATATGGACTTAAGTAGCAGACAGGTCAATGCAGGGCGTAATTTCCTACTTTCTACTGGTAATCAGTCTCTCAAAGTCTTCATTTTGCATACTAGAGATTAGTAAATGGAAGGTGAAATCTGTCTTCTGTACGAATTTACAGTACATTTGAGAAAGAATCGAACTCGACGTATTGGCAATGATGGCTACTGATGCGCGGGTAGTTGCCTTTTTAT
>Ga0247837_1002718_pt1 | contig 32664 bp, 30 predicted proteins | sample LaCtaG_2_FD_187115 | JGI IMG/M metagenome (GOLD analysis project Ga0247837, IMG submission 187115) | Freshwater microbial communities from meromictic Lake La Cruz, Castile-La Mancha, Spain - LaCruzMarch2015_14.5m | ecosystem: Environmental > Aquatic > Freshwater > Lake | place: Spain: Castile-La...
TTACCCTACCCGTAATCCTGCCGGAAGCCCGCAGCGGTGTCTACCCCCTTGTGCGAACATTAACTTTCATTAATCCCCGCCAGCCCGCGCCATGACTGAGGTCACGCGGTCATGCTTCAGGGCTGGCGCAGTTCCTCGCTGCACCGTTCGTGCGATTTGAGGCAAGATTGCCTCATATCCCACGAACGGATCGAAGGTACACCGCATAAACCGGAGGATGCCCGCGTGCTTCTCACAAGAGAATAGTAGACAATACATTTACATGAAGTGCATTTCTCGACGAATGCTCAGGGTGTTTAGAGGCACCGGCAGGGAGGCCGCGCTCAGACTCGCACCGTTTACGCGTTATGAGGCGATTTTGCCTCATAACGCCCGAACCGGCCCGCATAAACCGACCGGTGCTGCTGTAGCAAAGTTAATAAAAAGAGCACGAAAACAATATTCTGTAACATCTTTTCCGAAGGTTTGTCAGGGTGTTTCGGAGGCATCGACAGGGAGCCGCGCTCGGCCTGGCGTCGTTCAGGCGCGCATCGATCATCGTTCCGACCAGAGCCTTGGCCTGCCCGATACAAGGCTGAAGCCTTGGACTCCAACCGGCCAGCATGACCAAGCGCGGGGATTTGACGCGGCTGGAAGCCGCTGCTACGGCCGATCCGACGATTATGGTCAGCCGTCGGGTGCGTTCCCGCTGGGCGGAACGGGCTTGCCTTTTCTGCGTGGACTGTCTATTTTTACAGTTATAGATGTCACCACGACGCAGATTTACACCCATGTGTTGCAGCGCGGCGGCTCGGCGGTGCAGAGCCCGGTGGATGCGCTGCTGGGGGTCGGGGTGCGACACGCGGCAGCGTAGGGCGGAACGCCAAAGGGAGGCGCCAGACCGGCGGGTACACCAACGGCTTGTCGCGGATTTGGGGCCTTGGTCATGCAGTTGGTCGTCTCGCGATCGGAGCGGTTGTCGGTCCGCGCAGCGGACCCGGGCTGGAGATCTGCCACGCCGTAACAGGACTGTTCCCGGTGGGTGTCCCGCCGCGATGCGGTGCCGCGGACACCTTTAATGCCGCGGCGACGGGTTCGGGCCATCGCGGCGGGACGCCGCTCCCACAGGGTCGCCGCGTGACTTTCAAGGTCAACTGAGTTTTGGGAAATGATCTGCAGATTTGAAGGGGCGACTGAAGTCGCCCCTACAGGGGGACCCTACAGGCACCCCCTACGGGTGGATGTTTATAGCGTTCGCACCTGACATCCAAACAGGCCTTCGTGTAGGGTCGGGTTTCAAACCCGCACCTACGGCCTTAAGCGTCGACCTCCGGTCGCGTCGCCCCAGTCTCCGGAGGTTGATCTCGCGTGGTACGAATTTCTTCGCCTGAAGTGTCGGTCATCACACGGTCAGGTACTGCCTGACCAGATCGTCGCCCAAGTCGGCAATGCCCCCGTCGGCGACCAGTCGACCCCGATCGAGGATCACGAAACGATCGGCCACCCGGCGGGCGAAGGGAAGCTTCTGCTCCACCAGAATGACGGTAAGTCCGAACTCGCCGATCAGGCGGCGGATGATATCGCCTATTTCATGGACGATATTGGGCTGAATGCCCTCGGTGGGTTCGTCCAGGATGAGGAGCTTGGGATCGATCACCAGCGCGCGGCCGATGGCAAGTTGCTGCTGTTGACCGCCGGAGAGGTCGCCCCCGCGGCGGCCGAGCATCTGTTTCAAGACCGGGAAGAGTTCATAGATATAGCCCGGCACCTGACGCAAACCATCGCGCCGGGCCGGCAGCCCGATGCGCAGATTCTCCTCGACCGTCAGCAATGGGAAGATCTGCCGGCCTTGAGGAACGAAGCCCAGCCCCAACTCGGCCCGCCGCTCGGCGGGCAGTCGGGCCAAGTCCTGACCCAAATAATCCATGACCCCGGAGCGCAGCGGCAACAAGCCCATGATGCACTGCATCAGGGTGGTCTTACCGACCCCGTTGCGGCCCATCACACAGGTGCATTGGCCGGCCGGAATCGCGATATCCAGATCCCAGAGGGTATGGCTCTGACCATAGAACTGATTCAATCCGCTGATCGTCAACATGAGGGTGATCCGGCCTCGGCGCCCGGCCAATAGGCCGTCAGGATTTGCTCGATAGTCCAGGGACAGATACCCGGAAAGTGCTCGTAATCGAAGGGTGTCTCAGCGACCGCCAGGTCCAGCGCATCGGGGTAGGCTTCAGCGATCAATAAATCAGCCTGCCCCCGCAGGCTCGGATTCTCGTCCAGGAGCTTGGCGACTGCGCGGCGCTGGGTGTTGATGGTCGCCCGCCAGGACTTGCGATACGGAGAGTCCGGCTGGTATTGCCATTTCAGCAGGTGCCCCAGCAACACGGCCAACCGACTCACCAGCGCCCGCCGCTCCCGTTTTCCCAAGTCTTCGATCTCCTCTGCCAGGTGGGCGATATCGAGCTGGGCGAAGCGGCCCATGCGCAGCAACTGCCCCTGCTCGCGCGACCAGGCAACCAGATCTTGATCGTACTCGGCGCTCACGCATCACTCCCCAAGATAGACTTCCACCACCCGCGGATCATGCTGGACCTCGTCCATCGACCCTTCCGCCAATACCGACCCCTGATGCAACACGGTCACCCGTTTGGCGATCGAGCGCACGAAGTCCATATCATGCTCCACCACGACCACCGAGTGCTTGCCCTCCAGGGACAGCAGCAACTCGGCCGTCCGGTCCATTTCCTGGTGAGTCATCCCCGCCACCGGCTCATCCACCAGCAGCAGCAGTGGGTCCTGCATCAGCAGCATGCCGATCTCCAGCCACTGCTTCTGGCCGTGGGAGAGTGCCCCGGCCGGACGTCGGGCCTGATCCCGCAGACCGATGATACCCAACACCTCGTCGATCCGGTCGCGCTGCGCACCGGAGAGCCGGGCCGTGAAGGTCGGCCAGACCCGCTTGTCGCCGGCCATCGCCAACTCCAGGTTCTCATAGACCTGATGCTGCTCGAAGACCGTGGGTTTCTGGAACTTACGCCCGATCCCGGCCTGCGCGATGCGCGGCTCATCCAGTTCCAGCAGATTGATGCTCTGACCGAAGAACACATAGCCCGCGTCCGGCCTGGTCTTGCCGGTGATGACGTCCATCATGGTGGTTTTGCCCGCACCATTGGGTCCGATCACGCACCGCAGTTCGCCGACATCGACATAGAATGACAGGTCATTCAGAGCACGGAACCCGTCGAAGCTCACCGTCACCCCCTCCACATAGAGCAGCGTCGTATGCGAAATGTCCAGGGTCTCAGCCAGGGTCTTACCGGGGTTGAGGTATTGCCAGCGCTCGACTTGCCCGCCCATCAGCCGGCCCTGCGCGCGGGCAGCCAGCCCGCGATCCCGCGGGGCAGCAGCAGTGTGACCAGCACGAAGAGTGCGCCCAAGGCGAACAGCCAGGCTTCCGGGAACATGGCCGTGAAGGTGCTCTTGCCGTAATTCACCATCAGGGCACCGACCACGGCGCCATAGAGGGTCCCACGCCCGCCGACGGCCACCCAGATCACCAACTCGATGGAGTTGAGCGGTGAGAACTCACCCGGATTGATGATCCCCACCTGAGGAACGTAAAGCGCCCCGGCCACCCCCGCCAGCATGGCCGAGAAGGCGAAGATCGCCACCTTCACCCGCTCCACCCGATAGCCGATGAAACGCGTGCGCGACTCGGCGTCGCGAATGGCCACAGCCACCCGTCCCAGGCGGGAGGTGACGATCATCCGGCAAGCCAGATAGCCGAGCGCGAGCGCTGCCGCGGACGCGATGAAGAGCCCGGCGCGGGTGCCGTCGCTTTGCAGGTCGAACCCCAGTAGCTCCTTGAAATCGGTCAGCCCATTGTTCCCGCCGAATCCCATCTCATTGCGGAAGAACGCGAGCATCAGGGCATAGGTCAGCGCCTGCGTAATAATGGAGAGGTAGACGCCGGTTACCCGTGAGCGGAACGCGAGATAGCCGAAAACATAGGCCAATACGCCGGGGACCACAATCGCCATCAACGCGGCAAACCAGAACAGGTCGAAACCGTTCCAAAACCAGGGCAGTTCTTTCCAGTTCAAAAAAACCATGAAGTCGGGCAGAACCGGATCGCCATAGACGCCGCGATCACCGATCTGACGCATCAGATACATGCCCATGGCATAGCCGCCCAGTGCGAAAAAGGCGCCATGCCCCAGGCTGAGGATTCCCAGATAACCCCAAACCAGGTCGACCGCCACGGCGAGCAACGCATAAGTCAGATACTTTCCGAGCAGCGTGACCGTAAAGGTTGAAACGTGCCAGAAGCTCGTCTCCGGCACCGCCAGATTCAGCACCGGGACCACCAGCGTCACCACCAGCAGCACGGCCAGCATGACCTGGCCGCCGGTATCGCCTTTGAGTGCCTTAACTATGCCCATGCGGGTGTGTCCGAGTCGTTGGAGAAAGAAAAGCGGACCTTGATCGTCATCCCGGCCAGCGGCGTGCGTCGTCAGGGCTTCCAGCCCTGACGGTGTCAGGCCAGGATGGCCTGACGACGCACCCGGCGAGCCCAAGTGGCCGGAATCTTGATCGAGGCCGAAAACCGGTTACGCGGTAGATGGTTGATCTTGCTGTTCATCGCCTCATCCGTCCGCCGCCCGGCCGCGCTGCGGAAAGAGCCCGCGCGGACGTTTTTGGATGAACAGGATGATGAATACCAGCACCAGAATCTTCGCGAGAACCGCACCCGCCCAGGGTTCCATAAATTTGTTGGCGACGCCCAGTGTCATACCCCCGATCAGGGTTCCCCAGAGGTTCCCGACCCCGCCGAACACCACCACCATGAAGGAGTCGATGATGTAAGCCTGGCCCATGTTGGGCCCAACATTGGTGAGTTGGGACAGCGCGACCCCGGCGACCCCGGCGATGCCGGCCCCAAGGCCGAAGGTCGCCGCATCCACCCGCGCGGAGCGCACCCCCATGGCGCGCGCCATCGCCCGATTCTGGGACACCGCCCGGACTTGCAGCCCTAGGGCGGTGCGCTTGAGAATCAGCAGGAGGGCGACGAAGACCAGCAACGCGAACGCCAGGATATAGAGCCGGTTATAGGTCAGGGCCAGCGCCGGATTGATCTGCAGTGAGCCGCTCATCCAGGACGGATTCTCGACCGCCACGTTTTGCGCCGAGATGGTGGTCCGCACCAGTTGCTGGAGGATCAGGCTGATCCCGAAGGTGGCCAGCAGGGTCTCCAGGGGGCGGCCATAGAGGAAGCGGATGACCGTCCGCTCGATGGCGATGCCGAAGAGCCCGGACACGATGAAGGCCGCCGGGATGGCCACGAACAGCGAGTAATCGACCCAACCCGGCAGCGCCTGCTGCACCAGATAGGTGGTATAGGCCCCGAGCATCATTAATTCGCCGTGAGCCATGTTGATCACCCCCATGACCCCGAAGGTGATGGCGAGCCCGATGGCGGCGAGCACCAGGACCGAACCCAGGCTCAACCCGAAGAACAAGGTCTCAGCCCGCGCATTCCAGGTCAGACGGGAGTCGATCGCGGTCAGCGCACGCGCGGCGGCGGCTTTCACATCCGCGTCGGTTTCATTGGCGATGAGTGTCGTCAGGCCGTTGCGTGCCTCCGGGTGGAGACTGCCCTCCAGGGTTGAGACGGCCGCCAGCCGCGCCTCGGGCGTCCCGACGCGCAGGTCCGCTACCGCCACCGCCAGGACCAGGGTCGTGCGCACCGCGGCGTCCTGTTCCTGTTCCAGACGGACGCGCAGCGCCGCGACGGACTCGGGGCTCGGGTCACGCATCAGGTCCTTAGCCGCGCGGCTGCGCACCGCCGGGTCCGGGCTGCTCAGCGTCAGGGTCGCGATGCCGCCGCGCAGGGCGGTGCGCAGCGCGTTATTCAGCGGAATCTTCTTGACCGCCTCCCGCTCGACCTCGCCCAGATCAGCCCCGGTCAGCGGGTCTGAGAGGCGCAGGCCGGCCGCGGAGGGCCGCGCCAGGACCAGCGGCGGGTCGGCAGTCTCGCGCGTGTAGAGATCGCCCGCCAGCAGGGCCTCCAAGATCGGCAAGGCCCGGCTGTCGCCGGTCGCGGCCAGCGCCTGCACGGCTTGCTGCTTGACCGGGAAGGCGCGGTCCGCCAGTCCCGGCAGGGCCTCCTCCAACGCGCCAGCCGCCGCCGTTCCCCACCAGGCCACCGCGGTCAGGATCATGCTGAATACAGCGCCGGCAAGGCGTCGGCAGCGCTGGCGTGACGGCGACGTTCCCATGGATTACTTGGCCGCGGAACCCAAGCAGGTCTTGGTCTTGGTGTTGAAGTTGCCGCAATTGATCGGCGCTGTCCAATCGCCTTCCAGATCCTTGGAGCCCGGCAGAAAGTCGGACCAGGCATCGCCGGGGACCGTGCCCTCGGTCTGCCAGACCACGGCGAACTGACCGTCATCCTGAATCTCGCCAATCAGCACCGGCTTGGTGATATGGTGATTGGGCAGCATCTTGGCGATCCCGCCGGTGAGATTCGGCGTCTCCAGGCCGACGATGGCCTTCACCACCTTGTCGGTCGCGGTGCTGCCGGCCTTCTCGACGGCCTTCACCCAGAGATCGAATCCGATCTTGTGGGCCTCCATCGGGTCATTGGTGACGCGTTTCGGGTCCTTGATGAAGGCGTGCCACTGCTTGATGAACGCGGCGTTCTCCGGCGTGTCGACGCTCATGAAGTAGTTCCAGGCGGCCAGGTGCCCGACCAGCGGCTTGGTGTCGATGCCGGAGAGTTCCTCCTCACCCACCGAGAAGGCGACCACCGGGATATCTTCGGCAGACACCCCCTGGTTACCCAGTTCCTTGTAAAAGGGAACATTGGCATCGCCGTTGATGGTTGAGACCACGGCGGTCTTCTTGCCGGCGGCGCCAAACTTTTTGATGTCGGAAACGATCGACTGCCAGTCGGAGTGACCGAACGGCGTGTAGTTGATCATGATGTCCTCGGCGGCCACGCCCTTTTGTTTCAGGTAGGCTTCGAGGATTTTATTGGTGGTCCGCGGGTAGACATAGTCGGTACCCGCCAGGACCCAGCGCTTCACCCCCAGGTCGTTCATCAGGTAGTCCACTGCCGGAATCGCCTGCTGGTTCGGCGCCGCGCCGGTGTAGAAGACATTCTTCGAGGACTCCTCGCCCTCGTACTGCACCGGGTAGAACAACAACCCGTTGAGTTCCTCGAAGACCGGCAGGACCGATTTGCGCGACACCGAGGTCCAGCAGCCGAACACCGCGGCCACCTTGTCCTTCGCGATCAGTTCACGCGCCTTCTCGGCGAACAAGGGCCAGTTGGACGCCGGATCGACCACCACCGCCTCCAATTTCTTGCCGAGCAGGCCGCCTTTCTTGTTCTGCTCCTCGACCAGCATCAGCACGGTATCCTTGAGCGTGGTCTCGCTGATCGCCATGGTTCCGGACAACGAGTGGAGGACGCCTACCTTGATGGTGTCGTCGGCGGCCGTCGCCGGGAGGAGCGCGGACAACCCCAGAGCCAGGCCCGAGCCGAGTACCAACCGCTTGATCAAGTCGCGCTTCCGCATAAGAGTTGACTCCGACGAGTGAGTGTTGAAGGTTCGCGGCGTACGGATGCCGTCGGAAAAGCTGCAGCAATCCTTAGGCCATCACGCGGATCCGACGCCAGTCAGCGTTCGCACGCACAGCGAAGCGCTGACGGCCGATCGCTGATCGCTCGCCGCAGGATGCACGCACCATCACGGTGCTCATCTCCGAGATTATTGCCCGGATACGATCCAATTCGGGGCAGATCGCGCTTCCGGTGGTCACTGCCTACGAACACACTGGCGCACCGCCGCGGGTTCGGCTATCTTCGACGCGCTTCACCACAACATGAACGAGGAGACATCCCATGAAAACAACCCTGATCGCAATCGCCACCTCCGGGATGCTGTTCGCCGGCCTCGTTGCGGCGGCCGACATGGCCACCCCGGACGAGGCCAAGGCGATGTCGCAGCAGGCTCAGGCGGCCGTCGACACGATGGGCAAGGACAAGGCCTTTGCCGCCTTCTCCGCCGACGGCGACTTCAAAAAGAAGGATCTGTATGTCTTCTGCATGGACATGGACGGCGTCATGCTCTCCCACGCGACCAAGCCGGAATTGGTCGGCAAAAACCTGCTCGACTTCAAGAAGTACGGGGATGAACTGTTCAAGAACATGATCGCCACCGTCAAGGCCTCGAAGGAAGGCTGGGTGGACTACAAGTGGCCCTATCCGGGCACCGAGGAGATCCGCGCCAAGACGAGCTACGTGATGGACAACAAGGAAGGCTTCTTCTGCGGGGTCGGTGCCTACAAGTAAGGAATCCGCGAGCACGGCGCAGGGAAGCGCCTCCGTCGCCGGTCTCCCGCCACCCTCAAGGCCGCGACGCATTCGCAGACGCGCTGATCAGTCTTCAGCGTTGTCCAACCGATCGAGCCCCGAGGTGCCGCACCCGACAGCAGCGTCATCCGTGAGCCCGACAACGGCGCTACGGCACCGTTCGGGTGCCTGAGCCGGACAGCGGTCGACCGTTAAAACACGACGCGCAAGCGAATCATCGGTTTGTTAGCCTAAGGAAACGCGATGATCGACGCACTAAGAACGCGCAAAACGGCAACCGACGGCGCTCAGATGGCTGATGACCGGCCGCTGCGAGCGCCCTTGATCCAGCCGATTGACACACGAAAAGTGACCGCATCCGCAAAACTTTTTGTGTAAGGTGCCCCTAACCGCCATCCGCCGACCCCGCGGGGCCTTCCCCGTCGATCGCGACCGGTGGCTTTTCGACCCGGTAAACAGCCTGTCCCTGCGCCGCTTTCAGGATCGTGTCGCGCCCGCGCGCGTCGGTGTTGCGGTAGCGCTCGACCAGTTCGCGCTCATCCTTGGACAGGGGGTCAGTGTCATCCAGACACATCAGATAGATCGGCGTCACAGTGCCCAAGGCCAGCGCCAGCTCTTGGGCCTCTTCGAGCCCCATCCGCCGGATTCCCTGCTCATAGTTGCTGATCCGTGACTTGGACAGCGAGCCGGTACGGCTCGACAACTCAGAGAGGCTCAAGGACTGCGCTTGGCGTGCAGCACGGAGACGTTGGCCGATTTTTTTCGTTAGGTCCATGGATACAGGTTAGACAACTAGTAGTGGTGACTCACGACCACGCCGTGAGGCCCCGCAACGTCGATCGGACAACCCCCCAGCCTTGGCGTCGGTGCTGTCCTTCGCGCTCCTTTATGAAGTCAGTGTCCGACCTGCGGTCGCAGGTACAGTAGAAAAGGATAAACAAGCAGGTTGCTCATGTGGTACACGATTATTACGAAAGACGCGAAAGCGACCCCCGTCTGACACAGGCGTTCACGCCGGCTTCGTGTACCTTTTGACAAAGGACTTCGGCTGACCTGAACGAATGGGCAGACGAACGGGCGTTAGTTGTCAAGGACCCTCAACAGAACACACAAATTGTCTTACCGCTCCACCTGGCTGCCCAATCGTGGGATCATCGTAGCAGGATTCCAGACCCAGGGGGCAGGCCTCGCGGGCGGACTCGAGTAAACCATGATTCAGAATCCGATCGTCTTCACCTTTTTCCTGGTCTTCACCGGCGCCGCGGTCCTGGCCACCGCCGCGCTTGCGGCCCGGCAGTCGCTCCTGGTCGCCTATATCGGGCTCGGTATCCTTTTCGGACCCTGGGGTTTCGGCCTGGTCGCCGATGCCCGCCTGGTCTCGGAATCCGCTCAGGTCGGCATCATGTTTTTGCTGTTCCTCCTGGGACTCGACCTGACCCCTCAGGATCTGGCGCGCAGCCTACGCCGCACCACCCTGGTGACCTTGGGCAGCGCGGTGCTGCTGCTCATCATCGGCGGCACCATCGGCCTCCTGGCCGGCTTCACGCTGCTGGAGTCGCTGATCGTCGGCGGCGCACTCGGCTTCTCCAGCACCATCATCGGTCTGAAGTTGCTGCCGACCACCGTACTGCACCATCAGCGCATGGGCGAGGTGATCATCAGCATCCTGCTGCTGCAGGACCTGCTCGCCATCGCCCTGCTGTTACTGCTTCAGGGTACCGGGTCGGGAACCACGCCCTGGATCAAAATCGCCCTGCTCATGTTGACCCTACCGGGGTTGGCCATCTTCGCCGGGCTCACCGCGCGCTACGTCCTGATTCCGCTGATCCGCCGCTATGACACCTTCCGCGAGTACATCTTTCTGATCGCGATCGGCTGGTGTCTGGGGATGGCCGAACTGGCCGGCGTGCTGGGCCTCTCCCATGAGATCGGGGCCTTCATCGCGGGGGTGGCCATGGCCTCCAGCCCTATCGCGCTCTACATTGCCGAGAGCCTGCGTCCGTTACGGGATTTCTTCTTAGTGCTCTTCTTCTTCGGCGTCGGGGTACAGTTCAACCTGGCGATGGCTCCCGATGTCCTGGTCCCTGCCCTGTTTCTCGCGACGGCCGCGCTCCTGCTCAAACCGGCCATCTTTCGTCAGTTGCTGGTCCAAACCGGCGAACCCTCGGCTCGCGCCTGGGAGATCGGCTTCAGGCTTGGCCAGATGAGCGAGTTCTCGCTGCTCATCGCCGCGCTGGCACTGACCACCGGCGGCCTGAGCGAGCGGGCGGCCTACACCCTGCAGTTGGCCACCATCCTGACCTTCCTGGTCTCGTCGTATCTGGTGGTCCTGCGCTTTCCGACCCCCATTGGCATCTCGGATGCGCTGCGCCGGGATTGAGCGCTAGCCCAGCATGGCATCATCCCACTCGGCCTCGCCGACGGTGCGCTGCTGCGGCTCCACCACGTGATCCGCAAAGGCTTTATCAAGGATCTTCACGAAGCACTTGGTCTGCGGTGAGAGGAACTTGCCGCGGCGCTGCACGATGCCGTAGCTGCGCTTGGGAAAATACTGATCCAGCGGCATTCGGGCGAGTCGCTCGTCTCCGGTCAGACAAACGTCGGTGACGATCGAGACCCCCTGCCCCAGCGCGACGTATTTCTTGATCACCTCCCAGCCGCCGGCCTCCAGGGTCACACGGTAGGCGAGATTGTGCTGCTTGAAGACCAGGTCGACCATGCGCCAGGTGCTCAGATGCCGGGGCGGCAGAATCAGCCCGAAGGGCGCGATATCCTCCAGCGTCACCTTCTCCAGCTTGGTCAGGGGGTGATCCAGCGGCGTAATCAGGGTCGGCCGGTAGGTGACGAAGGGGCGGTAGTTGATATCGTCCGGAACCTCCAGCATCGAGCCCACCGCCAAATCCGCCGCATCCGAGCGCAACATCGCGAGCCCGTCACGCCCGGTCACATTGTGCAGCTTCAGTTCGATCCCTGGGTATTGCTCGACGAAAGTCCGCACCGGTTCCGGGAGGATATAGAGGATGGTCGATTCACCGGCGGCGATATTCAGCACGCCCTGATCGACCCGCCCGCACTGGATGGCGAAGGCGTCGTGCAGCCGATCCATGCCCTCAACCAGCGGCTCCGCCATCTGGAAGAGGAGTTGGCCCTCGGGCGTGAGGCGAATCTTGGGTCCGCGCCGCTCGAAGAGCACGGTGTCGAACTCGCGCTCCAGCGCCTGTATCTGCAGCGAGACGGTCGGCTGGCTGAGAAATATTTTATCGGCCGCGGCGCTGACGCTGCCGGTGCGCGCCGCATGACAAAATGCCCGCAGTTGCTTTAAACGGTTTTGCTTATAGTGGATCTGCGATCCGGAGCCCATGGTTCATCCTATCGTGTCCTGTGGTAGTGAACCTGATACTAACCCATGCTGTCCATTGAGAAAAGCAATACGCTAGGTTTCATCGAGCTGGTTGAGGATATTGCGCGCCACCTGCCGTTGCGAATCATCGCCCTCCTCCAGAACCTGATAAAGGATCTGTCGAGCCGCCAATGGGTTATCGAGTTCGCGCAGGCGGTTGGCCCGGTTGATCTTGTCCTCGACCGGGTCGACCGGGACCCGCGGCGGCGCGGCTCGGGCTGCTTCGGCATCCTCCAGGTCCAACTCGGTCTCCATCTCCTCGTCGGTGAGCGGACTCCAGCGCGTCGAGTCGTCCGGATCGCCCGGGTCCAGCTCGCGGCCGACCTCCAGGCCGCCGCCGGAGCCGCCCGCCGGGGCAACCGGGGGCGCCGCGGTACCGGCCCGACTCCCGCCCCCGCCGGGCGGCACCGGCGGGACCAAAGCGGCCTCCGCCGCCTCGCGCGCCGCCCGTTCACGCACCAGAATGCGTGAGGCGAAGACCCCCAATTCGAACAGCAGCCACATCGGCACGGCCAGCAGGGTCTGCGAGAAAACATCCGGCGGGGTCAGGATCATGCCGACCACAAAAGCCCCTACGATCACATAAGGACGCTTCTGCACCAGCGCGTCAGGGGTGGTCAGACCGGTGGCCACCAGGAGGATGGTCGCAATTGGCACCTCGAAGGCGATCCCAAAGGCGAAAAACAAGGCAAGCACGAAATCCAGATAGGACGCGATATCCGTCATCATCGCAACCCCATCCGGTGTGGTCGCGGTCATGAAACCGAAGATGAGCGGAAATACCAGGTAGTAGGCGAACAGCATTCCCATATAAAAAAGGACAACGCTGGAGGCCAGGAGCGGCACCGCCAGGCGTTTTTCGTGGCGGTACAGACCGGGGGCGATAAAGGCCCAGAGTTGATAAAGAACATAGGGCATCGCCAGAAAGACCGCCGCGACCAGCGCCATCTTGAAGGGCGTCAGAAACGGCGAAATCACCTGGGTAGCGATCATGGTGCTGCCCGTCGGCAACTGGGCCATGAGGGGAGCGGCCACGTAGGTGTAAATCTCGTTGGCGAAGGGAAAGGTCAGCAACAACGCGACGCCGACCCCGATCAGCATTCGGATCAGCCGATCACGCAGTTCGATCAGGTGGGAGACGAAGGACTGTTCGGCGCCCGGTTCGTCGGGCTCAAGGGACGGGGCCATAACGGGTCTCGGAGCGAATCATTAGGCCCGAACCAACCGGCCTGCAAGGCCGTCGGGCGGGTAGGCTGAGCGGATAAGCCAGTCGGCCGGCACCCGCGGGCGCTGCCTCATCCGGCTGCCTGATCCGCATTGGGCTTGGCCGTCTCGGCCGCAACCGCCGACACCTGGGCCGGGGTTGGCGTGACATCGGCGGGCTTGGACCGGGCCACCGGCCGCGGTTCTTCGATCAGCGTCTCCAGCGGATTGCTGCGCGCCTGTTTCTCCAGGATATCTTTCAGCTCTTGGGCCTTGAACTCGCGGTCGATCTCGTCCTTCACGGACGCCAGGGTGCGGCGCGCCCGGCCCACCCAGAGCCCGGCCATCCGCGCGACCCGCGGCAAATCCTTGGGTCCGATCACCAACAGGGCAATCACCCCAACCATCACCAGCTCCCAAAAACCGACATCAAACATGGCGGCTGCCTGGTGGTGCCGACTCAGACCTTGGGCCGGTCAGCCGCGCGCGAAGACTCCGCGCCGACGGTCGGTTTGACGGTGCCCGCCGCAGGATCATTCGTGCGTTGTACCGGTTCCTGTTCGATCTGTCTGGGATCTTCCGCATCTTTTTCACCAGTCGACATCGCGCTGCGGAAACCCTTGATCGCGTCGCCCAGATCAGAGCCGATATTCTTGAGCTTCTTGGTTCCGAAGACCAGCAGGATGATCACCAGCAGAATCAGCAGGTGCCAAATATGAAGTCCGCCCAGTCCCATGATGTACTCCACCGCCGCTCGCGGGCGGCCCAGATTCAGATTGATGCGCCGCGGAACCCGGCGCTGCCCGATCCCGCACCAAGCGCGTGATCATACCCCCAAACGACCGGCACGGGCAGTGCCGGGCTCAACCTGCACGCGTCGCCTTCTCCTCGATACCCGAGAGCCCGAAACGCCGCTCCAGCTCAGCCAGCACCAATTCCGGCCGCAGACCCTGCTGCGCCAGCAGCACCATGCAGTGAAACCAGAGATCCGCCACCTCGTACACGATCTTCTCCGCCACCCCGTCCTTGGCCGCCATCACCGTCTCGGTCGCCTCCTCACCGATCTTCTTCAGGATCGCATCCGTCCCCTTGGCGTACAGCTTGGCGACATAAGAGGAATCCGGGTCCGCCTGTCTGCGGGCCTCCAGGACATCGGCGAGGCGGGCGAGGATATCGGACATGGCGGGGGCGCTACCGGCTGGAGCTGACTGCTGACCAGAGTGAAGTCTAACCGCATCGGCGTTTGGGTGCGAGATGGCGCCCCATCGCGGCAGCGGACCAGGCCTGACCGGCCTGACGGGCGCTCCGTGTTCATTCAGCAGACCGGACGCGGAGCGCCCGCACGTGCTCCCACGCAGGAGCGTGGGAGCCAGAATGGCTAAACTTAATGGCCGCCATGGCCTCCGCGCAGCCGCCCAGTACATCGACCGCCATCCCTCCGGCGGCGAGCCTCAATCGATCGTCGTTGGTCCAGAATTTGTCGCAACCGTCGTGCAGGGCGGTTGCCAGGTGGAATGCATCGGGGGTTTTCAGTCTACGGCCTGCGCGAAGTTGAGATGCTCGATCGAAGATGCGGTCGTCGCCGGCAAGCCAGCGCTGCGCCGCAAGGACGTCCTCGTCATCCGCAACCAGCTTGGTATTCGAATCGCGCAGCGGCTTGACGATCGCCTCCAGACGCACCAAGGGCGAGACGCTGAGGAGCGTGTCGCCGCGTCGCGCCAAGAATTCGCGTGTCGGCTCGCTGAGCCGCCCGGCATCCTCGATCAGGTACCGTCTCCGCCGAGCCCTTGTCCGGGAATCGCTGGGGGCCGTCAGGCCGCGGCCAATTCCCGCAGCACCTCGGGGTGCCGCTCGGCCACCTTGAGCGGGGTCTTGGCCGCACCGCTGGGCTGGCGTCGGCCTTGCTCCCACTCTTGCAGCGTGCGCACCGACACGCCCATGAGCGCGGCGAATTGCGCCTGCGACAGGCCGGATTGCCGCCGGGTGGCGATGATCGGCGAGTCCACCACAGTCCCGCGGCCGGCGTTCATCTGGCGGATCGATTCCAGTAGCTTCTCTCCGAGACGGGCTTGAGGTCCTGGGAGAGGTCGAGTCCCGCTGCGAGACCCGCTAGGTCTCGCTGGAGGCACCCTCCGGCTGGGGCAAGACCCAGGTCGCTCAGGAGTTCTATGCCCGGCTCGCCGCCCGCGAGGCCGAGGGCGACACCGGCCGCTACTGGCCGGCAACCATCCTGGAGACAGTCCCGGAGGCCAGCCTCGACCAAGTGGGATCGCGCCGCAAACACGTCTGCCCGCGCTGGATCGACCGCGGGGCCGGCAGCCTGCCGAGCTTCTTCTGGTAGGGCATCGCCTGCGACATGCGCAGCGACGGCACCGCCTCCGAGGGCCTGCCGGCGGACCTGCGCCAGATCGAGACCCACGCCGTTGGTGGTGGACCCGTCCGCGGCCAGGCGCCCGGCGGCGGCCGCATAAGCGACGATGCGCTGGCGCCCGCCCTGCTGCACCCGCGCGAGCCCGCGGTAGCGTCCGCGCCCAGTCCGGTGTCGCGCATGGCCTCGCCCAGCGTCGGCTCAAGCTCCGGGATCTCCCGGCAGACGTCGAACACGGCTAGCGTCAGTTTGGCCCGACCGTCGAGGCGGCACAGGATCTCTTCCAGGGGTTGGCTCTATCGCCGAATCAGGTCGCTGTCGGTGTCCGGCACGTCCACCGGCAACAGAGTGGGATGCCGGGCGATCTGCATGCCGTGGCCCGCGCTATAGAGAGAGGCGATCTCCGCCTCGCGGGCGGCCTCGGCGAAACCCTTTACCGCGAGCAGAAAGGCGTCGCTGTCCAGGTTCAGGACCGGATCCCCGGTCGGACGCCCATCGGCGCCGATCAGCTTCAGGGCTGGCTGCCCGCACGTTTGCGGGTCAGCGATCGGGCTGCCGGTCGGCCAGTTGTGCCTGGAGCCGGGCAAGTGCCTGCTCCGCCTCCTGCGCACGCTGCTCGGCCTGCCGCCGCGCCTGCGCCTCGGTGACCGCCAACTGTTCGGCCTCTCGGCGGGCCTGCGCCTCGGTGACCGCCAACTGTTCGGCCTCTCGGCGGGCCTGCGCCTCGGTGACCGCCAACTGTTCGGCCTCTCGGCGGGCCTGCGCCTCGGTGACCGCCAACTGCTCGGCCTCCCGCCAGCCCGGCAGCACGAAATCGGCGTACACCAGATCATTGCGCAACGTGCCGTGCTCCGGCCGTCGGCAGAGATCGTCCACCCGAAACTTAAAGCCCGGCAGCACCCGCGAGCGGATCACCCCGTCTTCCGGATCAATGGGACGATAAACCCCGGCGCTGGTAAGTGTAAAAAAAGCCTGCTGCTCGGGCGTGCGGTGCAGGACGTAATACTCCGGCACCCCCCCGGCCGCGTACTCGGCTTTCTTGACCACGGTGTCGCGCAGGATGCTGTCGCGCTCTTTATCCGACAAAGCCTCGATACAGAGATCGAAAATACCGTGGTAGGACACATCCAGCGGCAAGAGCGGTTGTGGGTTATCGTTGCGTACGACACCGAAATCGGGTCTGCGGATCACGGTACCGGTCGGCAGCGCCAGCCGAAAGCCCATCTCCAAGGCGACCAGCGTGGCGATGGGCCGGGTCGTCAGAAAATGCCCCAGCAACCCCATGAACCAGTGATAGACCAGGAACGTCTCGTAATCGGACACTGGTTTCTCCTCCAGGCGACCGTCGTTCCATTCGTAGTGGATATCGGACTCAAGGTAGTACAGACGCCAATACGCATCCTCCGAGACGACACGGCCGGCTTGAGAGCAGGGCGCAACCGGTTCCGGGGTCGGTTGCGTCAGACGCGGTTCGGCAAAGGCGCTTTGAGACATGGGCATCGCAGGATCTGGAACGTCACCGACCAAAGCGTAGCACACGCGAGGGCGAAGACTAGCCCGCCGCGTCCGCAGCCGCGTCCACCGCCTCCACCGGCTCGCTGAAACCACACTCCTTCTGTGGGCAGACCCGCTCGGCTCCTTTGCGCTGGGTGGTCTTGAGCGTCATGACCGGCCAGCCGCACTTGGGGCAAGGCTCGGCAACGGGTTCGTTCCACACCGCATAGTCGCACTTCGGATAGGTGGAACAGGAGTAGAAGAACTTGCCCCGCCGCGATTTTTTCTTTTGCAGCGTGCCCTTGCCGCACTTCGGACAGACCACGCCGGTATCCTCCGGACGCTCCAGCGGCTCGATGTGCTTGCATTTGGGATAGCCGCTGCACCCGATGAACTTGCCGTAACGGCCGTTCTTGACCTCCAGGACCGAGCCGCAATCCGGGCAAACGCGGCCCTCGATGACCTCTTTCGGCTCCGGCTCGGCCCCGTCGACGGTGAGGTCGCGGGTGTAGTCGCACTCCGGATAATTGGTACAGCCGATGAAACGACCGTTACGCCCGAGCCGGATCGAGAGCGGACCGCCGCACTTGGGGCACAGCTCATCGATGCGCTCCTGAGTCACGTCGCTGCGCTTGACGTGCTCCTGCGTATAGTCGATCCGCTCTTTGAAAGGCCGCCAGAAATTCTCCAGCAGCGGGACCCACTCCTCCTCGCCGCGGGACACGGCATCCAGCTCATCCTCGAGCCGCGCCGTAAAGTCATAATCGACATAGGTCTTGAAGTGTTCGGTGAGAAACTTGTTCACCACGCGCCCGACATCGGTCGGCTTGAAGCGCTTGGCGTCCAACACGGCGTACTCGCGATCCTGCAAGGTGGAGATGATCGAGGCATAGGTGGACGGCCGGCCGATCCCGTACTCCTCCAGCGCCTTGATCAGGGTCGCTTCACTGAAGCGCGGCGGCGGCTCGGTGAAATGCTGTTCGGACCGAATGCCCAGCAAATCGACCAAATCCCCCGCTTCCATGGGCGGCAGCATGCTGTCCTCATCATCATCGCCGGTGCTGGCGTCGTCCCGACCCTCCAGATAGACCCGCATGAACCCCGGCTCGGCCACGGTCGAGCCGGTAGCGCGAAAGGTGTTGCCGGTCCCGGCACTCAAATTCACCGACACCTGATTGATCAGGGCATGCGCCATCTGACAGGCAAGCGTGCGCTTCCACACCAGTTCATAGAGCCTGAATTGCTCCGCACTCAGAAAGGCTTTGATCTCCTTTGGCTCACGCAGGATCGACGTAGGGCGGATCGCCTCATGCGCCTCCTGGGCGTTCTTCGCCTTGGTCTTGTACAGTCGCGGTTGCTCGGGCAGGTGATTCGGCCCGTAGCGCTCGCTGACATAGAGACGGATCTCCGCCACGGCCTCCTGGGCCAGATTCACCGAGTCGGTCCGCATATAAGAGATGAGACCGACGGCGCCGCCGCCGACATCCACCCCCTCATAGAGTTGCTGGGCGACCCGCATGGTGCGCTGCGCGGTAAAGCCGAGCTTGCGTGCCGCCTCTTGCTGCAGCGTGGACGTAATAAAGGGCGGGGCCGGGTTGCGCTTGCGCTGCTTGCGCTCGACCTGTTCGACCCGCAGCTTCCCGGCGGCGGCCGCTTCCAGGGCACCTTGGACCACGGCCGCCCGATCGCCGTCGGTGATGGTGAACTGCTCCACCTTGGCACCGCCGAATTCGATCAGGCGCGCCATGAAAGGTCGCGCCGCGCGGTCACAGTCGGCCTCGATCGACCAGTACTCCTGTCGAACGAAGGCTTCGATCTCGGTCTCACGCTCGCAGATCAACCGCAGGGCCGGACTTTGCACGCGCCCCGCCGAGAGCCCGCGCCTGACCTTCTTCCACAGCAGCGGCGACAGATTGAAGCCCACCAGATAATCGAGAGCGCGGCGCGCCTGCTGCGCGTTGACCAGATCGTAGGCCAGTTCCCGCGGATTGGCCACCGCCTCCTGGACGGCGCGCTTGGTGATCTCATTGAAGACCACGCGATGCACCGGCTTCTTGCCGATCTGACGACGCGCTTTGAGCAACTCATACAGATGCCAGGAAATCGCCTCCCCCTCGCGGTCCGGGTCAGTCGCAAGATAGAGCGCATCCGCATCCTTGAGCTTCTTGGCGATGGCCTGGACGTGCTTTTCGTTGCGCTCGATGATCTGGTACTTCATTTCGAACCCATGTTCCGGGTCGACCGCCCCCTCCTTGGGGATCAAATCGCGCACATGCCCGTAAGACGCGATGACATCGAAGTCCGGGCCCAGGTACTTCTGAATGGTCTTGGCCTTGGCAGGCGATTCGACGATGACGAGATTCATGGGATAGTGGGAAGTGGATAGTGGATAGTGGATAGTGGATAGTGGATAGTGGGAAGTGGATAGTGGAGAGCGAGGTGTCGATACGGGCGAGCGGGTGGGCAGCGGCAGATAGGCAGAGTGGGCCTGGACACCGGAACGCTTGGTCACAAACCATGAAACATCCCGCTCCAACTATTCACTATCCACTAACCACTAACCACTAACCACTAACCACTTCCTAATGCAGATACTCGGGTGCTTCGTTATAAACCAGATCTTCCATCCGGGTGAAGGCGGCCTCACGGCCCGGACGGTTCAGCAGCACCAGGAGTACGACCCATTTAATCTCGTCCACCGAGACTTGAGGATGATCAATGGCCAGGGCGCGTTCGATCACTAACTCACGGCTGGCCGGATCGAGGATACCGCTTTGCTCCAGAAACAGCAGGAAGCCGCGCCCTTCCACGTCCAGCTTGGCGCACTCATCCTGCGCGTAGACCCGCATGGAACCCGCCGCGTGGCCATGATAAGACGGCGTCTGCGCACCCTCGGCCAATTCGTCGAGCCAGCAGAGCGCTTTGGCGATCTCGCCCGCGCTGAAGCCGGCCTGGCTCAGTTCGTCCTCCAACTCACCCTGGTCCACCGGAGGCTGCCCCCCCTCACCGTCCATGTAATTCTCGAAAAGATAGATCAGGACATCAACCATGCTGTCGTACATCAACCAACCTCAGTGAACGGCGCCAGCCCGCGGGCTGACTGGAACGTGCTCCTTATCGGCGCGGTCGGCTTGCAACACCGATGCAGAGCGACGCGTCACCCCAGGAGGGGTCCGCTGACGGCCCGCGGTCCCACCACGCAACCGCCCGGCAACCTGCGGCCAGGCCAACGGACACCGCGGTGTACGCCGCTGCGGAGTCATTCCCGAACGCGGCAGTAGGAGCCTCCTGCACCGGATGATACATGACCCTCTAACTCCAACACCAACAACATGGACGACACCGCCGCCGCGGGCAGCCCGGTTTCACGGATCAACACGTCCGGTGCGACCGGGTCAAAGCCCAGTGCGGCCAACAACCGCTGGTAATCCGGGTCCAGGCCATTGCCCGCCGCGCCACCCCCGCCGCCAACTGAGTCGCTGAGTCCGTCGACCACGTCATCGGCCATGGCCCGATACAACAGTGGGCTCAATTCCGCCAGCACCTCGGCCGGGTCCTCGACCAGATGCGCGCCGTCGCGGATCAGCGCATGGCAACCACGCGCCAGCGGATTGCGGATCGAGCCCGGCACCGCGAACACCTCGCGACCCTGCTCTCCGGCCTGACGGGCGGTGATGAGCGAGCCGCTACGCAGTGCCGCTTCGGTGACCAGGACCCCCAACGACAGCCCGGAAATAATACGATTACGCCGCGGGAAGTTGCTGGCCCGCGGCCCTTCGCCAGGGGCGAACTCGCTCACCAACGCCCCCTGCTCAGCGATCTGCCTGGCCAGATCGCGATGGCCGGCCGGATAGACCCGGTCGGGACCGGTACCCAGCACCGCGATGGTCTTGCCCTTCGTCAGCGCACCGGCATGGGCGGCGCCGTCGATCCCGGTCGCCAAGCCGCTGGTGACGACCAGCCCACAGGCCGCCAGACGGCTGGCGAAGTCGCGCGTAATCTCCCGTCCGGTCGGGGTCGGATTGCGACTGCCGACGATCGCCACCTGAGGCTCGGCCAGCAATTGCGGATCCCCGCGGACATAGAGTAGGATCGGAGGATCCGCAATCTCGGCCAGCAAGGGTGGATACCGCGGATCCTCGCGGGTCAGGATGCAGGCCTGCGGCTGCGCCGCCCAGGCCAGGACGGCGCCGATCCAGTCGCGGTTCGGCTGCTTGATCGCCGTGACCGCTTCAGGCCGCAGCCCCAGTTCGGCCAAAGCGCCGGCGCTGGCCGCGACCGCCGCGTCCGGGCTACCAAAGTGAGCGATGAGCCGGGCGCAGGTCCGCGGCCCGACCCCGGGGGCCGCGGTCAGCGTCAGCCACGCGTCGAGGGAGGTCAAACGGGCTCAGGCCGGCGGCGGGGCGATCTTGTCGTTGATGCGCATCGGTCGCGAGGCCTCCAGGATGATGGCGAAGCTCACCCGCTCGAAGGTACGAAAGACCATGAGGACACCGGAGCGCTCGAAGGGATGGATGAAGGTGCTGCGGGTCCGCCGCATATCGGTGGTGGGCGGCAGCGGCGTGTTGGCATCCGGCTCGTTGGAACGCCAGCGGCGGGTCGTCCAGTCATCGCCGAACCAGAAGGCGCCGGACAAGGGTGTCTCCTCCTTCCAATTCCAGTTGTAGCCACCCCGACGAACGAGATCCTGCTCCTTGTTACCACCCTGAAAAATCTCGAAAACATGGCCGGCCTGCACCTTCTCGCGGGTGCCGAGATTGATGATCACCACATCATACCGACCCACCTGGGTCACCCCGTTCAACACGCTCAGAATCTGGCCACGCAGCCCGGTGGGGCCTGGCCGCGGATAAAAATTGGAAAGTGACTCTTCCAGCGCCGCGGGGATAACCCGATCGCCAATGGCGATCTCGCGCTCGGCACGCAACACCCGCAGCTTGGCGGGGTCGCCAACCCGCTCGAGTGCCGCATTGGCGACGAAGGTCGCCTCGTAGCCCAGCACCTCGTTGGTCTTGGGGTCGCGCAAGGCATCACCGGGACGCAAAACCTGAAAGCGGTCCGGCAGGGAACGATCAATCCGCCGAACATAGATGGTATCGCCGATGCCGACAACGATGCGCTCGTCCGGGAAGCCGACGACATAGGGCGCGCGCTTGACCTGGTCCGACTCCGCGACATAAGGCTGAGTGAGGAAGGGGCCGATGTAAGCGATCGGGATGGTGGGGACCGCGTCTTTCAACGACGTGACCCGCACCCGCGGGTGGAGCTTGACCACCCGCATGCCGCCTTGGTAGCCGGCATCCGACGCACCGCTGCGATCGACGCCGATCCGCGGCCGGCCATCGACCATCGTCAGGCGCAGCACATCACCCGGGTAGATCAGGTCGGGATTGCCGACGTCGCCATTGGACCGCCAGACCTCGCGCCAGCGCCAGGGGTCCCGGAGGAAGCGGCCGGCGATGCTCCACATCGTATCACCGGTTTGGACCGTGTAGCTACTCGGCGCATCCGGCAGCAGGTCTACCCCCTGCGCCGCGGCCACGCTGACCAGGAGCGTGGCTCCCAACAGCAGCGCCAGCCCCCGACGGGCCACGGCCACGCCCGCGTGGAACCGGGCATGGACACGGGGGCTGACGCGAGCCGCACCAATAACAGCGAGGAAGTGAGCGGGCATGGATCCTCCGGCGGGGTCGATTCCAGATTCACCCGACCCCATTAGGCGTGTAGTATGCAACGGATAGTAGCGCATGGTACCGCGGCGCTTCCAGCAACCAAGCGGGCAACCTCACCCCCGCGGACGGCCCATGCTCCCGCGGAACCAGCTTCGAACACACTTCAGGTATGGCACAGCTCGATATCCTCACCTTTCCAGACACCCGACTGCGCACCCAGGCCGCACCGGTAGCGCAGGTCGATACGCGGGTCCAGCGGATCGTCGCCGACATGTTCGAGACTATGTACGCGGCCCCTGGCATCGGACTGGCCGCGATTCAGGTCAACATCCCGTTGCAAATCGTTGTCATCGACTGCTCGGAGGAACACGACCAGCCCTTGTGTCTCATCAACCCGCAGATCCTGGAACTGCGTGGCGTTGAGGAAATGGACGAGGGGTGTCTGTCGGTCCCCGGGTTCTATGAGCCGGTCACGCGCGCGGAGGCCGTCCGGGTCAGTGCGCTGGACCGCACCGGCACACCCTTTACACTGGACACCGACGGGCTCCTGGCGGTCTGCATCCAGCACGAGATCGATCACCTGCATGGGAAACTTTTCGTCGACCATATCTCCGCCTTGAAGCGGCAGCGGATCCGCCGCAAACTCGAGAAGGGTCAGCGCCAAAACAAATCCGCGGAACAGCCGCGGCGGCGGGTGATCTGATTGCGTATCCTCTTCGCCGGAACACCCGAGTTCGCTGTACCCTGCCTGCAGGTCCTGATCGCGGGCGGCCATGAGGTGGCCGCGGTATACACCCAGCCCGACCGGCCGGCCGGCCGCGGGCGCAAGCTTCAGCCGAGCCCGGTCAAGCTGCTCGCCCTGGAGCACGGCATCGCCGTGCGACAACCCGCATCGCTCAAGCGCGACAAGGAGGCGGTGGCAGCCTTGCGCGACTTCAATGCCGACCTACTGGTGGTCGTCGCCTATGGTCTGTTATTGCCGCGCGGCGTACTCGCCGCCCCGCGTCTGGGCTGCATCAATGTTCATGCCTCGCTGCTGCCCCGCTGGCGTGGTGCGGCCCCGATCCAGCGTGCCGTGCTGGCGGGAGACAGTGAAAGCGGCGTTTGTATCATGCAGATGGAAGCCGGACTGGATACCGGTCCAGTCTACCACCGACTCAGCACCCCGCTGGCGCCCCGCGAGACCGGCGGCAGCCTGCACGACCGGCTCGCCGCACTGGGCGCCCGGGCGCTGAGCGAGGCCCTGCCCGGCATCGCCGACGGCTCCCGCCAGGCGCAGCCGCAGGACCCGGCGTCGGCCACCTATGCCCATAAGCTCACCAAGGAGGAATCCGCGATCGACTGGAACCAGCCGGCCGCCGCCATCGAACGTCTGGTGCGCGCCTTCGATCCCTGGCCCGTGGCCCAAACCTGCTGTCATGGGGAACCTTTGCGCATCTGGTCGGCCGAGTGCGGGGCGTCGAGCGGCGATCGCGCCCCCGGCACCGTGGTCGGCACCGACCGCACGGGGATTGCCGTGGCAACCGGCGACGGCATCCTGAAGATCACCCGGCTGCAACCGCCCGGCAAGCGCCCCATGGACGCCGCCGACTTCCTCAACGCCCGCACGATGGATGGTGTACACCTTGGCTGAGCGGCGTTCCGGCCCCCCCTCCGATCGCGGACCCGAGCGTTCGCCCGCCCGTCGCCCCCGGGAGCCCGAGGCGGCAGTTGCCGCACCGCGCGACGCCGCCGCCAACCCCTGGCCGCAACGCCCCCCGGAGCGTGACCGTCCCGCGCAGCGCGGCGGACCACCCCGGCGGGCGTCCGATCGCGAGCACCCCACGGACGACCCTAGGCGCGGCGGGCGCTCGGTCTGGGGCCAACCCGCGGGGCCCCGCGGCACGACGCGCACCACTGACGGTGCGGATGCACGCGCCGCCGCCGCGATCGCACTGCATCGGGTCCGCGACCGCGGACAGTCCCTGACGCGGGTCCTCAACCAAACCACCCTGCCCCACCCACCGGCCGACCGCGCGCTCACCCAGGAGCTGATCTATGGCGCGTTGCGCTGTCTGCCGCGCCTGGAGGCCCTGGTGAGCATGCTGCTGCACCACCCGGTCAAACCGAGCGACCGCGACCTGGAGGCCGTGATCCTGATCGGACTTTACCAGCTCACGGTACTGGACACGCCGCCCCATGCCGCGGTCGCCGCCACCGTCGAGGCCGTCCGGCTGATCGGCAAGCCCGAAAAGACGGCGCTGGTCAACGCCCTGCTGCGGCGCTTCCTGCGTGAACGCGAGGCCCTGCTGGCGGCAGCGGATGCGCTGCCGAGTGCCCGCTGGCTGTTCCCCGACTGGCTGCTGACCGCCCTGCGTCACGACTGGCCGGACGATTGGGAGGCCATCGTCACCGCCAGCAACGCCCGCCCACCCATGAGCCTGCGCATCAATCGCACCCGCGTCGACCGGCCCACCTACGCGGGCCTGCTCGCCGCGGCCGGAATCACCGCGCGCCCCATCCCCGACACCGAATCCGGACTGATCCTGGACCGGCCGGTGCCGACCCAGACGCTGCCCGGTTTCGCTGCCGGCCTGGTCTCGGTCCAGGACGGCGGCGCCCAGCTCGCCGCGCAGATCCTTGATGCACCCCCGGGCAGCCGCGTGCTCGACGCCTGCGCCGCGCCTGGCGGCAAGACAGCCAACCTGCTGGAGCGCGCCGGTAACGTCCTGGACCTGGTCGCCATCGACAGCGAAACCAGCCGCCTGGACAGCGTCCGTGACACCCTGACCCGACTCGGACTCACCGCCCGGGTCGAGCGCGCCGATGCCGCGCAACCCCAGGGCGATTGGATGTCGCCCCCCTTCGACCGTATCCTGCTCGATGTGCCCTGTTCGGCGACCGGCGTGATCCGTCGGCACCCGGACATCAAGTGGTTGCGCCGCGCCGCGGACATCCCCGAACTCTGTGCCTTGCAGGCGCGCATCCTGGACGCGATGTGGCCCCTGCTGGTCCCGGGCGGGCGGCTGCTCTATGTCACCTGCTCCCTGCTCGCCGCCGAAAACCAGGACCAGATCGCCGCCTTTCTCGGTCGTTGGCCGGATGCCCGCGACTGCCCGCCGACGCCCGATCCGGCGGCCGCCTGGGGCCAGACCCGCACCCACGGTCGCCAGTTGCTCCCCAGCCGCGGCGGCAGCGACGGCTTCTATTTCGCGTTGGTCGAGAAGTCCACCCCATGAGACTGGCGGGCACGGGTGGAGGTCGCCGGTCGCGGTGGCGCGCCCCGCTCAACCGCCGACCGGGGCGGTGGTGGTGGCCGATCCTGGCGCTATTGCTGGTCGGCGGCGTACTGGCCCAGGAATTCCGTATCACCCAGGTGCACACCCGCTTGGTCGACGGCACCTACACCCTCGACGCCACGCTCGATTTCGATTTCTCGGCCGAGGCGCTGGAGGCGCTGGCCAACGGGGTCCCACTGACCATTCTGGTGCACCTCCAGGTCAGGCGCAGCAACGCCTGGATTTGGGAGAACAGCGTCACCGACCAACAGGTCCGCTATGCCATTCGCCACAAGCCGCTGTCCGAAACCTACGAGGTTTACCGGCTGCCGGGCACCTCGGGACGCACCTTCGTCACCCGGGAAGCCGCCATGACCGCGCTGGGCGACATCCAAGACCTGCAACTGGTCGAGCAACGACGACTGACCGCCGGGGAAAACTACGCCGTCGAGATCAAAGTATCCTTGGACATCGAGGAACTGCCCCTGCCGCTGCGGCCGATGGCCTACCTGCGCCCGGCTTGGAAGCTCGCCAGCGGCTGGACCAAATGGCCGCTGACGCCGTAGCGCCGCCACGATCGCACGCCCGCTGCATCTGCAATGAATCTGCGCATCCTTGGTATGGCCCCCATCGCGGCCCTGGTCGTCGGCTTGTTTGTCGCGCTGGTACTGATGCGCGATGCGATCGAGAACTCCGAGGCACTAAGCCGCGCCTTCGTGCCCCTGCTGTTCGCGGTGCTGGCCGGGCTATTCGTCCTGGCCGTGTTGGTGGCGGTGAACGTGATCAAGCTGGTGCGCCGTTACCGGCAACAGGCGGCCGGTTCGCGTCTGACCTTGCGCATCGTCACCCTGTTCGCATTGATCTCGCTCTTACCGGTGGGCGTGGTCTACTACTTCTCGCTGGGCTTTCTGCTGCGCGGAATCGACAGTTGGTTCGACGTGGAACTCGGCCGTGCCATGCAGGATGCCCTGTCGTTGAATCAGGCCTCGCTGGATCTGAATCAGCGGGTGCTCGGCAAGTATGTCGAGGCGCTGCTTTCCGGCATCCAGGATCGCTCGTCCACCGCCATCGCGCTGGCCCTGAACAGCATGCGCCGTCATGCCGGGGCCGAGGAACTGACCGTGTTCGCCGCCGGCGGTCAGGTCCTGGGTACCGCCAATCAGGACCCGGCCAAGCTGGTTCCCAGCTTCGGCGACCGGGCGATCCAGCAGGAGGTCCGGGCCGGCAACAATTATGTGGGACTGGAGACCGGGCCGAGTGACGACCTGGTGATCCGGGTCCTGGTGCAGGACCCGAGCGGACGGCCGATGTACATGCAGGCCATCTTCCCCACCTCCAGCCGGATCTCGGAACTCTCCGAAGGTCTGGAGACCGCCTATAACCGCTATACCGAACTCGCCTATTTGCGCAGTTCACTCAAGTTCAGTTTTTCGCTGACCCTATCGCTGGTCCTCCTGTTCGGGCTGATGGCCGCGCTGATCGCCGCCTTCCACACCGCCCGCCGCCTGGTGGCGCCGGTGGCGGATATCGCCCGCGGCACCCGCGCCATCGCCGCGGGTGACTATGAGCAGCAACTGCCGCTGCCGAAACACGACGACGAACTGGCTTTTCTGGTCGCCTCCTTCAACACCATGACGCGGCGGATCGCCCAGGCGCGCGATGCCGCGGCGCGCAGCCAACAAGCCGTCGAAACCCAGCGCAACTATCTGGAGACGGTGCTCGGCCGGCTGTCATCCGGGGTGGTCACCTTCGATGATACCCAGCATTTGCGTACTGCCAATCAGGCCGCGCGGCAAATTCTGAACCTGGAAATCCGCACCGGCGCGGAGCGGACCCTGAGCGACCTCGAGCAGGAACAACCCTGGCTCGCCCCCTGGACCGAGGCGGTGCGTGTTCATCTGGAATCAGGCCAGGACTGGCGTCAGGAACTCAGTCTAGCCCGCAGCGAAGGGCGCCAGACGCTGATGTGCCGGGGCAGCACCCTGCCGCTGCCGGGCAACGCGGGGCGCGGGCATGTCGTCGTCTTCGATGATATCAGCACGCTGATCAGTGCCCAGCGCAATGCCGCCTGGGGCGAGGTCGCGCGGCGCCTGGCGCACGAGATCAAGAATCCGCTGACCCCCATCCAACTCTCCGCCGAACGGCTGCGCCATAAGTTGCTGGCCAAGGCGCAGCCCGCCGATGCCCAGATCATCGATCGCTCCACCAGCACCATCATCGCGCAGGTCGAGGCGATGAAGGCGATGGTCAACGACTTCTCGGACTACGCCCGATCCCCTAAATCGGAGCAGCAGCCCCTGGTGCTCGACCGGTTGGTCCAGGAAGTCATGGACCTCTACCGCAGCGCGGGGTCCGGCGCCCTGACGCTGAACCTGGGCGCCCCCGGCGTCATGGTACGCGGGGATGCGCTGCGCCTGCGCCAGGTGATCCACAATCTGATCAAGAATGCCCAAGAGGCATTGGAGGGGCGACCCGACCCGCGGATCGAGATCAGCACCTGCCGGTACGACCCGCAAGCGGCCGCCCAACCCGGCAGTTGCAATGACGCGTCCGGCGGTGATCAGGTGCTGATTCAGGTCGCGGACAACGGCCCCGGCTTTGAAGCCGAGATCAAGGATCGCGCCTTCGAGCCCTATGTCACCAGCAAGTCGAAGGGCACCGGACTGGGATTGGCCATCGTCAAGAAGATAATCGAGGAGCACGGCGGTATGATCATCGCCGAGAACACCGGCAGCGGCGCGATCCTTCGGGTCCGGCTGCCGGTCTGGCAAGCGAGTCCGCACGCGGCGGCATAAGGAACGAGGCGAGTAGACAGACCCATGAGCGCTAACCATATCTTGGTCGTCGATGACGAACCCGACATCCGGCGTCTGGTCCAGGAAATCCTGGAGGACGAAGGTTACCGGGTCAGCGGCGCGGAGAGCGGTAACGCTGCGCGCCTGGCCCTGCGTGAACGCCGGCCCGATCTGATCCTGCTCGACATCTGGATGCCCGATCTGGACGGCATCAGTCTGCTCAAAGAGTGGTCCCAGGACGAGGGCCTGCCCTGTCCGGTGATCATGATGTCCGGTCACGGCACCGTCGAGACCGCGGTCGAGGCGACCCGGCTCGGCGCCTACGATTTCCTGGAGAAGCCACTGTCCATGGCCAAACTCCTGCTCACGGTGGAGCGCGCCCTGGAGGCCGAGAAGCTGCAGCAGGAAAACATCGGGCTCAAGCGCCGTACCCCCCAGGTGCAGGAACCCGTGGGCCGCAGCGCGGCGATGCAGCGCCTGCGCGAACAAGTCAAACGCATCGCCGCCCATGACACCTGGGTCATGATCACCGGCGAATCCGGCAGCGGCCGCGAGACCTTCGCCCGTTACCTCCATTCACAGAGCGCCCGCCGGGATCGCCCCTTCGTGGACCTCAGCGTCTCGGCCCTGGCCGGCGGCAACGCCGCGCGCGAACTGTTCGGCAGTGAGCAAGGCGGCCTGACTCACTACGGCAACCTGGAGAAGGCAGCCGGCGGCACCCTGCTCATCGACGAGGTCGCGGACATGGACCTGGATGCCCAGTCACTCCTGCTGGGTGCGCTCGACAGCGGATCCTTCCTGCGCGTCGGCGGTGCCGAACCGGTGGCGATCGATGTCCGGATCGTTGCCGTCACCCAGCGCAATCTGGAAGACGAGGTCCGGGCCGCCCGCTTTCGCGAGGATCTGTTCTATCACCTGAACGTGGTCCCGCTGAACATCCCGGCCCTGCGCGACCACGCCGAAGATGTCTCGGACCTGCTGAACTTCTATCTCGACTACTTTGCCACCCACGAGAAGCTGCCCTACCGCCGCTTCAGCGTCGGCGCCCAGAACTTCCTGCGCAACTATCTGTGGCCGGGCAATGTGCGGGAACTCAAGAATCTGGTGCAGCGCCTCCTGATCCTCGGTGCCGGCGATGAGATCAGCCAGAAGGAGGTTGAAAGCGCACTCGGTGCCCCGGCACCGGCGCAGGCGCAGTCACTCGAAGGCTTGGTGTCCTTCGACCAACCCTTGCGTCAGGCCCGCGAGCAATTCGAGAAAGCCTACCTGGACTACCAACTCGAAAAGCACGTCGGCAACGTCAGCAAGATGGCCAAGGAGGCCGGTATGGAGCGGACTCACCTGTACCGCAAGCTGCGGTCGCTGGGAGTGGAGATCAAAGAGCGGCGGTAACCCATGTCCATCATCGACAACTTCGAAGCCATGCTCGCCCGCGGTCAGGACTCGGCCCTGTTGCGCTATGGGCTGGGCAACGCCTACCTGAAGGCGCAGCAACCCGACCGGGCCGCCGAGCACCTGGCCTTGGCCGTCCGTCAGGACCCGGACTACTCCGCGGCCTGGAAGCTCTACGGCCAGGCGCTCGCCGCGCTCGGACAGCACCCTCAGGCCATCGACGCTTTCGATCAGGGCATTGCCACCGCGGAACGCAAGGGGGACATCCAGGCCGCCAAGGAAATGCGGGTCTTTCGCAAGCGGGCGGAGCAACTGCCGCGCGACTGATCGACAACGACAACGCCGCTGTTCGATGGTTATAGCCTTCGTACCTGATATCCAGACAGACCCTTAGGTGTAGGGGCGGGTTTGAAACCCGCCCCTAGCAGCCTGTCGGACTTTAGGCGATTTCCGAATAAGACGCTATCAAGAATCAAGCTCCGTAGGAGCCCGCTTGCGGGCGACGTGACCTACCGGAATCGCGTCATTGTGCCCCACCCGTCGCCCGCAAGCGGGCTCCTACGGGTTGGATTTTTCGCGGAAATCACATTACGTTAGATTGTGGAGCAACAAAAAGCCTTTTTGTTGACTCATGCCCTTATCCTAGGGGCTAAGTCCGACAGGCTGCTAGGTCCGGTTATCACGTCCGAATGCTATAACCTGAGTGCGAAGTCCGCCGTGCGCGCCTTCTCGACCGCCTCGCGTCCATCCTCGGCGATCTCGACCGTGAGTGCGGTTTCCCGCAGCAGTTCCAAGGCGACCTCGCGGTTGATCGGTTCGTCCTCGACGAGCAGTACCCATGCACCCGCGTGACATCGCCGCAGGGCAGCCTCGGCATCGTCCGCGTTGGGCGGCGCGTCGCAGGGACTGGGAGTCACCCCAAGACCACGATCCAGACGCACCGTAAACCAGAACAGGCTGCCGCGTCCCGGCGCGCTCTGCGCACCGGCCTCACCCCCCATCAGGCGGGCGAGCTGCGCGGTCAGCGACTGGATTTCCCGCTCGGCGCGCCGTTGTTCGGTGATCTCCTGCATCGCACCGATCATCCGAACGGCACGCCCGGATGTGTCACGCATCAGATAACCCCGATCGATCACCTGCACATAACGATCGCGTCGATGGGTGGCGTTGACCGCCGACATCGTGGCGAGGGTGGCCAGCGTGGTCAGGACGAGCCCGAGACTCAGGGCGATCCAGATCGGCCACGGACGCCAGGAAGCGACAAGACTGGATGGGTTCATACGGCGATACTCGTCTGGGCCGACCATAAACAATTCAGGATAGCCGTGTCCGATGCCGACATCGTCGGCGTGTTAGCCGGTCGGCACCGCAATTCAGCGGCCCTGGTCCAGCTACAACCTCAACCGAACGCTTAAGCCGAAATCACGTACTTATAACAATGTGTGGACGGGATCACACTTTAGTCAGTCCATGAAAGTCTTGATGTGAAGCAATGCGACCCGCTTCACGTCCACTGCCTGGCGCCTCCCTTATAGTTCAGTCAACGGCGGGCACAGAATTCGCCGATCGCGACGCAACAAGAGCGTTGCCGGCAGCAGTCGGCACATTGTCGTTCAGTCAACTCCTCAGAGGGGACTTTCATGAAAGCCCGTCAGCCGATCTCCACCTCCAATACACCTTCACAGCGCGTAGCCCAGCACACACGGCTTTTTCATGCCATGAAACTGCTGATGCTCGCTGGGGTAGTGGTTGGTACCAATGGCGTCATCATTGGTACTGCCGGGGCCGCGGTAGACACCTGCGGGGCGCCGCCCAACACTTTGGCGACCGGGGCCGCGACGTTCTTGTGGCAGAACTGTGCGACCGGAGCCTGGACGCTGTCGGTGACCGGCGGGCGCAGTGCAACCGATTTGACCTATATCGGTACAGTGACGGGGACGCAGGCCGCCGACTCCGTCGTCGGATCGTCGATTGAGGGCACGGATCAGTTGGATAACAGCGATCCGTCGACCATCCAATTCAATTTGCTTACCAAAGGCACGGCCAAAGATGTCTTCACGTTCAAGTTCCCGTCCGCGGCGCAGGTGTGCGTGAATGTGACGACGCCGACCGGCAACCTGCTGGTCGGACCGAGTCGGACACCAGTCATCTCCCCCGTGAATCTGCAGACCATGGGACCTTGCAGTCTCCCCTATCTGGAAGACGCGGACACCACCGACAGTGTGGACACCGATGTTGATTCCGACCTGGGCGAGCGGCCGTTCCCCCGGATCACCACCGGCCCGATTCGGGTCACCGGCACTGCCGAGCAATTCTCAAAATATGACGTGATCGAGGCGAAGTCGTCCCGCTTCAGTTGGATGGCAACAGTCCAGGCGATCAATCCGGATACCGCGGCCTTGCGTATCCATTCACCGTTCGGCTACCAGGGCTATGGCGATGCAAACCCCTGCGCCTTCGGCAGCGGCATGCCCTTCAACGGCACCGGCCCTGCCACCACCGGCTGTGAGGTCTATGCCGGTCACTGGCTCTATGCCCCCGGCAGTCCGTTGCTGAGCGCCATCACCGCCACCACGACCTCCGTCCAGGTCTCCGACCCGAGTCGGTTCACCGCCGGCCGCTATATCGTCATCTATGACGGTGGTGCGGGCGCCTTCCTCAATGCGGAACATGCGCGCGTCACCGCGGTGAACACCGCGACCAAGACCTTGACCCTGAGCA
>Ga0247837_1002721_pt1 | contig 32650 bp, 38 predicted proteins | sample LaCtaG_2_FD_187115 | JGI IMG/M metagenome (GOLD analysis project Ga0247837, IMG submission 187115) | Freshwater microbial communities from meromictic Lake La Cruz, Castile-La Mancha, Spain - LaCruzMarch2015_14.5m | ecosystem: Environmental > Aquatic > Freshwater > Lake | place: Spain: Castile-La...
TAATGCTGCTTTTACCTATGTAAATTCCAATAAGGGTAATTATCGCTTTGATCCAGCACTTGGCGGTGGAGCTCTTCTAGATCTAGGCCCCTATCCACTCCATCTAATTCCATCACTCTTTGGAAGTGAGGCAAGAGTTGAACTCCTTAAAGTTAACCAAGAATTTGGCCCAAGCGGCGTTGATCTAGTAACTAAGGTTAGAGCCCTAATCCATGGCAGTATTAAATTCAATTTCAATGTTTCTTTTGTTGGCCAGTTAAGCCAGGAGATAAGCATCTTGGGAAGTAATGGAGGGATAAAGTTTCTAGAAGGTGCAGCCTTCACCAATTGGAATGAGCCATCAACTCTTCTAGTAAATGATGAGATTTACTCATTTGAAAGCGTTGATGCCTATCAATTGATGGTTGAAGCGGTATCAGATGTCATCTTAGGAAAACCTGGCTGGATCCCGCCTCACTCTGAGAGTTTATTTGTGATGGATTTAATTGATCAGATAAGAGTAAGCGGTAGTTAAGTAAGTTAATTAGGCGAGCTCTTTATAAATAGAGATTTAGAGCTACTCGGAATTATTTGGAGATTGACAAACCTTGGAAACTCTTCGTTAGGCAGATGCCCACCTAAGAATTAAAAAAGGCCCCAAAATATTGGGGCCTTTTTGCGGTGTCTTTTTACGACACTCAATTCACCAGACTTGATTGGCGTAATGATATATCGCCCTTTGGGGTGGTAAATGGTTTTTAAATACTGGCAGTAGTACTATTCTTATACATTGTGAAGCGTAAAGTTGGTGCGATAGTTATAGCTACGGCTCTAGTTTTAACCTCTAGTAATGCAATTTCTGCAGCTCCTATAAAGCCAGGGTCTTCCTGTTCAAAAGTTGGAAAAATTTCGGAATATAAAGGAAAGAAATACACCTGTATTAAGAAGAAAAAGAAACTTCTTTGGAATAAGGGTGTAGTAATCAAGAGCGCTGCTCCTGCTCCAAATCCTACGCCATCGCCTACACCCAGTGTTATTGCAACACCAACTCCTACGCCATCACCTACTCCAAGTATTACCTTAACGCCGAGCCCAACTCCAACTCCAACTCCAACTCCAACAAAGCAAGCAATACCATTAACTGATTTAAGTAAGTTTCAAGGTATGTCAACTTGTGAGATTAAATCAACTATTACAGGAAACAATCACCAGCACCTAGGTTTTCCACGGCCGCGGAATGTTACTGCTCACTTAGGCGAGCAACGGGCAATAACGCTCTTTGTTTACTTTGATGACCTACCAGCAGAGCAGAAACAGATTGATGAATGGAAGAATAATCAGATACCAACTTTTGAGAGATTTGCCGAGGCGATGAGTTATGGCAAGCTTAAATACAAAGTAGATACTTTTGAACAATTCCTTCACATTAAGAAATCAGTCCTCTCCTACAATCTTGATACTGCCCACGATGCCCCGATGAAACCTAACGCGGATGCGGCAGGACTAATTCGTGATGCCGTAGCAGTTGCTGATCCACTTGTTGATTTCTCTAAATACCAATTCATTAATGTGGTAACGGCAGCAACTACAAAGATTGGGTTTGAAGGTGTACTGGGAGGAGGAGGGGAAGGCTTACTAACTGCAGATGGTGTTCGTTTCTACGCTGCAACATTTGGACCAATTCGAGAGTATGTAGATGACCCAACCGCCAAGATATGGCTTCTTCATGAAGCTGGACACTTATGGGGGCTGATTCATCCATTCAGAACCGGCGGAGAATCATGGGGAAGGCCTGGTTATCCAAAATTTAGTGCAATGGCTAATGGCAGAAGTCGCGCACCAGAATTTCTAGCTTGGGAAAAGTTTGTGCTGGGCTGGTTTAGAGAAGATCAGGTTGCTTGTCTCTCTGCTCCTACGCAGGATTCCTTTACTATCAAGGTAAGTGATCTAGCGCCAAATACACCAGGAATCAAGATGTTTACAATCAAATTGAGTGCCAATGAAGTAATTGTCTTAGAGAGTCGAAAAGTTGGTCGAGATAGCCAGATCAGTCCTCAAGAGGAAGGAATCTTTGCCTATCACATCAATGCAGACATCTATACAAACCTTGGAACTGCAAAAGTAATCTATCGAGACAATCCACCAGAATCAGGTTGGTATGCCTCGACTTTAGTCAAAGGCAATACTGCAACGTTTCGAAATTACACAATTGAAGTTCTTGATTCAGATTCGACGGGAGAGGTAGTAAAAGTAACTATTAAGAGATAATTTAGTTTAAATCGCCCTATTGTTTTGCTTTGTTTTAATTACGATTCTATTTTCTTTAAAGGCTGCGCGGACTAACTCTGCAGATGTTGGCTTTTGAACAATTATTACCGGGGCAGGTGCTGGTGATTGGGCATTTACTCCAGCAAAAGCTGCTGCTGCCATTGCCATACATCCAACGCACATACAGGTATGTTAGAACTTAGATAGCCAGGTGGGCAAGGCCTCAAGGTCAGTGGCGCTTAAAAGAAGCATTCTCTCGCCTGTTCCTATCCAACCTTAGATATCTCGATGGTTTCATAGTCGCCTGTACCGACTACTTTGATTCGAATTCCCTCGATGGTGAAGCTATCGCCCAGAACAGCGACGTAATCAGCTAGGTTTTTGCGATCGCCAACAGTTTTATCAAATCTATTTGATGCCCCGCCATCAACTTTTTGCCATACAGCCCAAGCCCAATCATCATTTGATGATGAGCTGCCATCAGAATTTCCTGGTGGTCTTGAAGCTTTATCAAGATCTACAACATAGGCCATTACAGAGTAGAAGCCGGGGGGAAATTCACGATCTCCGAATTTGAAATTACTCCACTTATCAATTCCATGAGATTCAACCACTATCGCCTTTGTTGGAGATAGTTTTATTACAGCCATCTTTGTCTGTTTATCTTCGCGCTCAAGTGGTGATAGAGAGAGTGTGACGGTTTTTAACTTACTAGCTTCGTCACAATAGATCTGATCAGAGGGTAACCAATCCAATACAAATTGCTCCCATGGATTCATTGCATAACTAATTCCCGACTGATTAGTCATCATGCCAAAGGGCCAGCCATTGCCAGGGGCATGACCAATGATGTTGAAATCATGAAGAGTCTCATGGATGTAATAAGACCACTTGAGAGTCTCCATGCCTTCCAAATTACGTCCCCAGCTAAAGAAATTAAGGTGTGCTTCACCTTCCTTTATTTTGAACAAATGACTTCGAACGATTAAATCTCCTAGAGCATATTCGCCATCTGGATAGAACAGATAGACTGTTGAAAACTTGCGTAAATCAATTTCTTTTGTAATCTCATCAATAAAGGCTTGCGCTTGATTACCCTGCCTACTATTGGCATCGGCGGCATATGCATCAGTGCTCTTGGCATTTGTTGGGTAACCTGATCTGTTCTGGGACATCCGGAACCAGCGATTAATGGTGGTTACATTGAATTTTGATTGACCATTACTGAAATAGTCATACCAATTTATTAGCCACTTCTTGTCATACTCCAACTGCTCAAGAAGCCCCGGGGCTCCTGGAAAATCTGGAAAATCAACAGGAACTATCAATACTTCATTGGTCCCTTTGACATACATATCAGGCTTTCGATTCTTATTTATCTCGAAAGGAAAACCAACTATGCCAGCTCCAGAATTTCCGCCAGTTCTATCGGCTTTTGAATCACTAAGCTGAAGTTTGCAGGTATCAATAGAAACTGGACTCTTTGCATTGGTAAAGCTCTTCTTAACTGTATTTATCTTGATCCACTCTAGTTTCTTCCCGTTCGTCCAGCGACATTCCAGAATTCCCCCAGTGACATCGAAGGTGTCTCCAGAATTAGAACAAGTTGCTTTTTCAACTGGAGTCACTGAATAGTTATTCGACTTTGATGTGGATATCGTCATGATTGGATATGAGCGCCAAACCAATCTCTGCCTAGCTTCCTCTTGCGTGATTGCATGCCCTGCCCAAGAGCAACGCATATAAGTTGTAGTTCCAACAATTTTGTCTCCAACTTTGGGACAGAGTGACCACTCTGTTGGAAGTTGAACTTGTGTCGTCGTTGCTGTTGGCGCTGGGGCTGGGGCTGCACTCTTTATTGCAACGCCTTTGCTCCAAACCAACTTTTTACCTTTTTTAATGCAGGTGTAGCTCTTATTTTTGTAATCAACTTTCTTATTTAAGCCCTTACAACTAGCACCCGCTGTGATCTTTTGGGCTGAGTAAGAGGTTGGAAGAAACAAGGAGAGAAGTAAGGTAGAAACGATTAATAATGCTGAGCCTCTACTTCTAATCCCCATGGATGTCCTTTATTGATTAAAGAGCTCTGTGACCTTGTTCCAATTAACTACGTTCCACCAGGCAGCGAGGTATTCCGGTCTTCTATTCTGGTATTTGAGGTAATAAGCATGCTCCCAGAGATCATTTCCTAGAAGTACTTTCTTTCCCTCACTTACTGGGCAATCTTGATATGGGGTGGTAACTATTGAAAGCTCACTTCCATCTTGAATTAACCAGACCCAACCAGAGCCAAAGCGACTCATTCCTGCTGCTTCAAACTCTTCCTTAAACTTTGCAAAGGATCCAAATTTGGAATTTATCGCCTCTGCTACTTTGCCAGTTGGCTCACCGCCTCCAGTTGGGCTCATCCACTGCCAAAAGAGGGAGTGGTTGTAATGGCCGCCGCCATTATTTCTAACCGCTGCTTTAATTTTATCTGGCACTTTATCAAGTGAGACCATAATTTCATCAAGGCTCTTTGATTCCCATTCACTTGCTGCAATCGCTGCATTTAACTTATCAACATAGGCCTGATGATGTTTGCCATGATGAAGCTTCATTGTGGCCTCATCGATATGAGGCTCTAGAGCGTCATAGGGATAAGGAAGTGGTGGGAGTGTGAAAGCCATTTTAATTGCGCCTCTCGTTCTCTACTAGGAATGAATGAAAATCTATCATGAAAGAAAATCATTTAATCACCCTCTCTGTTCAACCCTGATTAAGGCTCTCTTTACCTAGGGCTTATCTCCTAGCCTTGATCTAGGGGATCTCTCTCGATTTAAGCGCGCAATATCACCAAATTTCGACTCGCTGCCTAGCCCTGCCCTCTTTAGACTACACAAGACCGTTCCAATCTTAAGGAGATTTATGAAGAAGAAGCGTTTTTTACTTCTCACTAGCCTTGCCCTTTCGGGAGCTCTCTTGCTCTCTGCCTGTGGCAGCAATGGTGAGGAAAGCATGGAAGAAACAACGAATGAAGAAGTAACTACTGGCAATATTGTTGATGTAGCAACAGGAGCTGGAAACTTTACAACCCTAGTTGCAGCAGTAGTTGCTGCAGATCTAGCTGAAACGCTAAGCGGCGAGGGTCCATTTACCGTATTTGCTCCAACCGATGAGGCTTTTGCAGCTCTTCCAGCAGGAGTATTAGATGCGCTACTACTACCTGAAAACAAAGCTTTACTTGCACAGATCCTTACCTATCACGTTCTATCTGGCATGGTAATGGCAGCTGACGTCACAGATGGAGATGTAGCAACAGTTGAAGGTCAGAGCGTCTCTCTCTCCACTGCAAGTGGTGTGACTGTTAATGGAGCCAATGTCATCTCAGCAGATGTTATGGCTAGCAATGGCGTTATCCATGCAATCGATGCAGTAATACTTCCACCAGGAGTAGATGTATCAAAATTAACTAAGTAATAAAAGAAGTAATAAAGATTGCCCCTTGGTTTCTAACAAGGGGCAATCTTTTTATCACTCCTGTTTTTCTTATCGGTAAAGATATAGCAAGAGCGCAGCAAAATTAAAGCTGCTCATAACCATAAAGAGAAGTGCTAAAGCCTTTAATTGAGAGCCTGATTTGATTATTGATGAACTAAGAGCTGAAACGGATTTAAGGGCCTTTAGTGAATCAACTACAGAAAGGCTATCTCTGACTGCTGCCACCATAGCTGTTACTGAGAAGACTCCCCCTGAGGCAACAAGACCAACTAGAAAGAGCTTTAAATATTGATCGCTATCGCTAGTAATAGCACCTGTTGCACAGAGCGCCAATACTGCTGAGAGAAGAAGTGTGGGAGCTAATTGAGATTTGACTCTAATAGCGCGTTGTTGATTCCAAGAATTAATTAGATTGTTTTCATCCATAGGCTAGATAATACAAGGGGTAGTTAGAGAATCGCCTTAATTAAGCTCTTTTACTTGAGAAGGGATTACTAGTGCGGGCTTCTTACTCTCTAACTCTTTCATCTCATCTTTAATGGTTTTAATCGTTGCCGCAAGGCCTTCTTCATGGCAGTAGAGGGCCATTGCAAATAGCCTTGCAAAATAAGGACCATCGACTTTTGAGAATCTAAGACCGGATGTCTTCTTTCTATTTGAGACTCCAAGGAGAAAATCATTGCCATCCTCAGTCCTAACAGCTGAGAGTAATTTAGAGAAGGCCCACTCTGTTGTGGCGATAGAGCCTGAGAAGATAAGTCTTTGATTGGTGAGCTTTACTAGACCTTGATCTTTATCTAACTGCATCTCCTCACCCGGTACTACCTGGCCACGAAATGATCCAACTCTCACTCTAATTCCAGCAACTACTGGAACAGAAAAGCCAGTTGAGCCCCCAACATATTTAGATGGCGTCCTTCCTGCTTCGTGATAAACAGCAGATCCAGTCCAAAGGACTAACTCGCCAGCTTTTTGCACTAGGCCTTGATCTGATGGCTCTTCTCCTTTTGAGGCATCATTAAAGATCTCAAGTGCTCTGCTTAATAGATCGTTTTCATAGTTGTATTCAGCAAGCTCTTTCTCATAGAGCTTCTTAGCTTTCTTTGCAGCTCGCTTTGCTTTGAAATTCTGGAAAAAGCTCATGGTTGATTATCCCTTGAAAGCACTATTACTCGCTCTTGCCTTGGCCAAAGAGATCATCTGGGGTCTTAATCTTTCTAAGCTCTCGCTTCATATTGATCTCACCTGCCAATTTAAGGATTGATGGGGGAAGCTCTTGCCTTGGTTTCTTCTTCATGAGAAAGAGAGGGATTAAGCACCAGAATTGGAAGAGATAAGCCCAGAAGGCCCAGATGAAAGGATTTCTTCCAAAGGCAAAGGCGGTAAAGGAAACTATTGGCATAGCCATTACTGTCAGTATCACTTGCTCTAGATCCATGGCTTTAATCTAGAGGTAGGTGGGGACAAAGATAAGAGCTCTTGTCAGATGCAAGCCCTAGGCTCACTTCCATGAATAAATCTGATAATCCCTTTATAGCCTTCCTTGCAATTGTTACAGCCCCCATTGCAGCAGGGGCTCTTGTCTTATCTTGGGCCCCTTCTAATCACTTCTTTGAATTCTCACCTAAATATGATGGCTACGTAGAAGCGAGAGATATTTCAGGAACTGTTGACGCTGTTCAAGATGCAACTCTTACGGTTTTCTGTGGTCCAAACTCTAATAGAGGATCTCTTGGCACAGCCTGGGCAATTGATAAGGAGAATCTCCAGGTTAAATCAGATAAGACTCTTCTTGTAACCAATCATCACGTCATTGAAGATTGCATCAAGCCTGGATTAAAGTTAAGCGTTGCTAAGTTACTTGGTAAGAAGAGAGATGCAAAACTTATAACTTACGACAAGAAAAATGATTTAGCTCTTCTAGAAGTTGATATGAAGCTAGAGCCGCTAGAGCTCTCAGATAACTTCATGTATTCAGGGTATTGGGTGATGAGCCTTGGAAGCGCAGCAGGATATGAAGGCTCTGTCTCTTTTGGAAATATCATTAACACTACCTATGACGAAGTCTTATTCACTAACAATATCTCTGAAGGAAATAGTGGTGGGGCGCTCATTGATAATGAAGGCAAAGTTGTTGGTGTGATTACTTGGGGTGTGAATAATGAGCGGGAGCAATATAACGGAGCTAAGAGCCTTGATGCTTTATGCCTGAAAATCATTAAGTGTGAGTATGAATATGATGGCGAAAAGACTTGGTATAACTGGAAAGATTAACTACAGCGAAGCTAGCTTTTCTTGAACTTGTTTTGCTGACGGATTAGTCATAGCGCTGCCATCTGAGAAAACTAGGGTTGGAACGGTTTGATTTCCCCCGTTTACTCTCTCAACAATCTCAGCTGTTCCGGCAACCTCTTCAATATTGATCTCTTCAAAGCTGATACCAAGGTCTGCTAATTGCGACTTTAGCCTCTTGCAATAACCACACCAGGTAGTTGAATACATAACAAATGACATGGCTTTACTCTATTTGATATTAGAGAGTAATTCTTGCGCTCTCTGCTAATTGAGCGCTAGGGGCGCCGCTTAAGATATGAACTAAGCCACTTCCTATTACCTGCCAATCACTTTCCCTACTTCTATTAACTAAAGCTGTTAGCTCATCGATTCCTATCAATATGGTCTCATCTGGCGCGCTCATTAAAACCTTTGCTGCGCTCTCTGGAATCCATCTAAAGAAGCGATCAAAGTGCGGAATTACTCTTATCTTAGGCAAGAGATTAAATCCTGGCGTTGGGCTCTTTTTACTAAATCTAAAGTTTGGAATCTGAGTTGAAAGCGCCATCGCACCTGCGCTGCAGCCTGCAAGTGATGAACCACTAGCCCAGCCTTGATAGATGGCGCCAAGTACTGGGGTGTTAATTAATGATTCTGCTAGATAATGGGGATCTCCTCCAGAGAGATAGATAAGGGCGCTATCTGCAATAAGTGCTGCTAGCTCTTTATCTTGCGCATCTTGTCTATTTAATATCTCTAGGAATTCAACCTCTACTCCTAAGCGCTCGCCTTGCGCTCTTCCAAGCTCTCTCCAAAACGCAATTCGATCTGCGCTCTCTTGCCCTGCTGCGGTTGGGATTTGAATGAAGCGCGCCTTCTTGCCATTTTTAACACCATCTTGAATAAGAGATTGCTCTAAAGATGCCATTGCTGGCAAATATTCACCAGAGCCAACTAGCGCTAGAGATCCCTTAGGCATCCTTTTATCACTCCTTAATTCTTTTTAATTAGCGTGGTGCTACTAAAGAGTTGGATCGACTTTATTCTCGACAATTGTGGCAGCATCCACGCCCCATTGACCATCTATTTTTGAAAGAACATATTGCATGGTAAAGCTCTTATTTTGATTATCGATTAAATCCACCTGAAATACATAGCCTTGATCTAGAGCAAAGCAGCGGCCAATCTCAAAGCTTTTTAGAGTTAGTAGAGCGCTATATTGACCAGAGATTATTGCAACGAAGTTATCTAGGGATACACCTTGTCGAAATTGCTCTGAGGCAAAATTATAAGCAGCACTTGGTTCAGCGCTACCAAAGGCATTTAATTGACCAGTAATCCAAGCAGCGCCGCCAGCGATCTCTTCCTGGCTACATTGACTTGCCTGTGAATTGGATTCATCCATCTGATCTGGCTCAGTTGAACAAGCTGAGAGGAGTAAGGATAGAAGAAGTAATAGCTTTATTAGGCCAAAGCCTTTAGGACCCATGAATAAAGGTTACTGCCCACTTGCGCCTTTTGTGTATTGAGAGTTTAGATAAATTCACTTCTTAGATCAGAGCTAATCGGGCTATTTATTAATATGGCAGTGACAATGATTAAGAGTATAAAAATGATAAGTATTGAAACTCTTTTGCCAACTCGCTGCGGAAGGCCGCCAATCTTGCTATCTCTATCTGCGCTTAGATCCTTTAAGACATTGGCAAAGTGAAAAGCAACTCCAAGAAGAGAGCTAGTTGCCAGGACCCAGAGCGGAGGATTTCTATCAACAGCATAGAAAATACTTGCCGGAAGCGCTGCAAGGGCGATGAAGTAGACAAGTGGGGAGGTAATGCGAAACTTGAAATAGAAGTTGTATGCAATACCGCAACCAACTCCTAATAGATATACCGCACCGCCTTTAAGACCAAGTGGTCCTAGTAAGTTAGCAATTACTGCAAAGGGCAGGAGGATAAATGTGGCCTTCTTTAGATTTGCAATCTGTAATTGGCCACTTACCAAAGGTTTATTTCTTCGGTTATGTTTTAGATCATCTTGATAGTCATAGATGTCATTACTCCAACCAATTAGGAGCTGACCTAAAAAGACGGTGAAAGCAATTACATATGCCGGGCCCTCCCACCAGAGCTGCGCAGCAAGCAGAAAGGAAATGGTGCTGATAAGCATTGTTGGGCCAAAGTGAGCGGCTCTGGCATATGCCTTCAGCGATTTCATTTCCTAATAGTGTCATATAAGTTGGCTCTTCTTTGATATGCGGTTAGATTCTCTATTGTGATGAAGGTTAGGAAAATCGCTAGCTCTGATTATGACCAATGGTTGGATTTATGGCGTGGATACTTGGAGTTCTATAAATCTGAAGTAAGTGATGAAATAACAGCAAATACTTGGCATAAACTAAATGATTCAAAGAGTTTGATTACTGGATTTGTTGCAGAAGTTGATTCTAAAGTTTGCGCAATGGCCCATTGTTTTCTCAGGCCATCTACATGGCACAAGGTTGGCTATCTCTATCTAGAAGATCTCTTTGTTGATCCAAAGTATCGCGGGGCAGGAGTTGGAAGAGCCCTGCTTGATAGTGCTGCCGCTTTTGGAAAAGAGATTGGAGCCGAGAGGCTTTATTGGATTACTAAGGAAGATAATGCCCAGGCTAGAGCTTTATATGATTCATTTGTAAAAGGTGCAGCCAGTGGGTTTATCCAGTATGAATACCCATTATGAGATCGGTTAATTAATTGGCAAATCTATTTGATCCATTAACGCTTCTAAGCGTAACTTTTCAAAATAGAGTCTGGGTCTCCCCTATGTGTCAGTACTCAGCAAATGATGGGCTGATTTCTCCTTGGCACCATGGCCATTTAATGGCATTTGCCACTGGAGCACCTGGCTTAGTAATGGCTGAAGCAAGTGGTGTGGTTATGGAGGGAAGAATCTCTCTTGGTTGTCCCTCACTGGATAGTGATGAGAAGGTAAATGCCTTTAAGCCCATTAATGACTTTGCAAAATCTTTAAATGTGAAGATGGGAATTCAATTAGCTCACGCTGGACGCAAAGCTTCAACGATGCTTCCTTGGGATGATCATCGAATCGCATCCGTTGAAGAAGGTGGCTGGACTCCAGTCTCAGCATCTCCGCTTGCCTATCACGGCATGCTCGAACCCCATGAGCTAACAGTTGCTGAAATTGCAGAGCTAGTTAAGGCATTTGCAAGCGCTGCAAAGAGATCTGTGGCAGCAGGCTTTGATTTAGTTGAAATTCATGCCGCCCATGGCTATCTATTTCATCAGTTCTATTCGCCTCTTTCTAATCAGAGAAGCGATATCTACGGCGGCTCTTTTGAGAATCGAATCAGATTCTTACTTGAAACTATCAAGGCAGTTAGATCAGTGATTCCTGATTCCATGCCGTTATTTGTTCGTATTAGCGCAAGTGATTGGGTTGAGCAGGGCTGGGGTATTGAGGAATCCATTGAGCTCTCAAAGCTTATGAAGGAGCTAGGTGTTGACCTAGTTGATGTTTCAAGTGGTGGCAATCTACATAACGCGCCGATAAAAGCCGTTCCTGGTTTTCAAGTTCCATTTGCTCAAGCAATAAGGCAGGGTGCAGATATCCCAACATCAGCAGTTGGATTGATAACCGGGGCTAAACAAGCAGATGAAATCATCTCCTCCGGAAAGGCTGATGCTGTATTTCTTGCAAGAGCGATGATTAGAAATCCGAGATGGGCAATGGCAGCAGCTGAGGAACTCGGGGTAAAGATTGACTGGCCGTTGCAGTTTGATCGGGGAAGGACGCTTACCTAAAGTTAGCGATTGCGGTGCGCTGATTTAGATAAGAAGATGGCAAATACTAAGGCCACCACAATTATTGCATTGAGGCCCATTTCATAGATTGACCTTTCAAATGCAGTGTCACTTTTTCCTGATTCCAGTGTAAGTGATGCGCCGACGGTAAGAATATGACGGACAGCAGCGATAACTCCGATAATCAAGAACTTATCTAATTGATAAACACCATCTGTAAAGCGAGAAATAACTGTTCTTAAAATTTCAAGGATAATAACAATAAATAGAATATCGTTAACGCCTTGAATCATTCCATTTGGAAAGAAGGGCTGAGTTTCAATTAGCCTCTTGCCGCTATAAAAGAAGGCGCCTATTCCAATTCCAAATAGCGATATTGCCAAGATCGCGTGAAATACATCTTCAACCACATCTACATACTTGGCAGGAATTATCGATTTTTCGCCATCTTGTGATTCATTTTTGGCCATAACAAACTGTATTACCGCTGCGAGGCGATGTCACCTCTATTTTGTAATTATCACTCGGCGTGTATCGGGGTGCCTCTTTTTCTAGAGGGTAACTTGAGCCTATGAGTAAAGAGATAACAATGCAGGGACTTCGTAAGGTAAACATCTTGGCAGGCCTACTCCATCTATTTCAGATGGCAGCTGTTCTTGCCCTAAGTAGCGATTTCGCACTTCCAGTAACAGCTACCTATATGGCAGGTCCTCCAGGATCTTCATTTGCTCCTTCGGTGATCTTATTTGAGACACCAATTGGGCTAACAGTTGCAATATTTCTAGGTTTATCTGCGCTAGCTCATTTCATTGTGGCTAGCCCTAAATTCTTTCCTCGCTATAGCGCAGGCCTTCTTGCCCAGCGTAATTACTTCAGATGGGTGGAGTACTCCATCAGCTCATCGGTGATGATTGTATTAATTGCTCAAGTCACTGGAATTGCTGATATCACCGCACTTATTGCAATATTTGGCGTTAATGCCTCAATGATTCTCTTTGGCTGGCTTCAAGAGAAATATGAAACTCCAGGAAATGGTGGCTGGCTGCCATTTATCTTTGGTTGTATTACTGGAATTGTTCCTTGGGTTGCGCTGCTATTTTATGTATTTTCAATTGGTGGGGTTGGCGAGACCTCAGCTCCAGCCTTTGTCTATGGAATTGTCCTAACTATCTTCTTATTCTTTAATTCCTTTGCTCTGGTGCAATGGTTGCAATATAAGAAGGTTGGTAAGTGGAGTGATTATCTAAGAGGTGAGCGCAGCTATATCACGCTCTCACTGATTGCTAAATCAGCTCTAGCTTGGCAGATCTTTGCCAACACCTTAATTCCACCTATGTAACTATTTGCCTGCCTTACAGCGCGTTGAACAATACTTAACGCTCTGCCAATCTCTGGCCCACTTCTTCCGCCATTCAAATTCAAGGCCGCAGCGCTGACATATCTTGGGCGGGAAACCGTTCTTGATTTTTGCTTTCATTTGCGAATCTAAGTTACTCGTTAAAGTCCCCGCCGCGGCCAGTAATCTTTGGCCCACGCTTAGTTGGGTGATCAAATCTAAATATGACCACGCCAACTAAGAGTGCAAATATCAAGAAGATCGCTACCGCTATCTCCATATTTAAGCCATTACCGCCCAAACAACTAGAGCAAATATTGCTAGTCCAAGACCAATAACTGCAATTGCGGTTAGTGATAGGAAGTCTCTTGATGAGGCAATCTTCTTTGTTAGAGCTGTTGGATCTTTAACTTTACCCATATCAAGAAGTAGGGCTTCTGCTTCACGAATAGCTGCATACTGGGAAACAATTGCTAGAAATCCAGTCACTGCTGCTACTGCAATTGTGAGATATCCGGCTGCATCGCTAGCCGTTGCAAAGGTTCCCTGGGCAGCGAGGACAAATATTGCGATTAATACTAGAGCTGGAGCAATTTGAGCGATGATGATCTGCATCCGCTTGTCATTCCAGAGCTTTAAAAGGGCTTTCTCATCCATCTGTTATTTTCTCCTTATTCAGGCGGGCGCCTGCTACGACCAGAGCCTAGGGCACAATTCACATCATCGCTTGCCCTAGGGGTTCATCTGCCATTTACTAACTTTTTACCCTTACTTATACCAAGCAGGCCCATAATATTGATGCTTCCCCAGCGCCTACTTTGTGTTGGAAGGGGGAGTTATGTCTAAGCTGCCGAGCATCGCCACCTGTTTACTCTGCCATTCAGAGGAATTAACGCTGGTGATGAATTTAAATCAGGGACCAATGTTGCAATGCGATGACTGTGGATTCACACGTCGAGCAGAAGCCGTTGATATGTTCCAAGATTTTAATATTTGCGCTTAAGTTAACGCTTTGTTCACGGTTTTACCCACCTCAATACTTTCTATTACCTTATTCTCTTACACATGAATCTAGAACTTCAATACAAGATCTTTCAGTTAAACACTCGCATCCACAATGATCAAGAAATCTTTGATGAAGAAAATAGAGCTAAGTTTGCTCGTCAAAGAATTTCGGCAGATTGGGCCGTTTCTTCGCGTCGGGACGTTCTTGATTTACCTAGCTCTTAATTTAAGCTGTTGGGGCCTCTGCTAAATCCTCTGGAGTATCAGGAAGCGCTTCTCGGGCCACTCCTTTGAAGGTCAAGGTCTCTTTGCCCTCTTCTCCCTCAGCATCAATAAGAATTATCTGACCACTCTTGATCTCGCCAAAGAGAATCTTCTCTGATAAAACATCTTCAATCTCTCTTTGAATTGTTCTACGAAGTGGACGAGCACCTAGCACTGGGTCATAACCGCGGTGGGCAAGTACTGCCTTTGCCTTTGAGGTTAATTCAATTCCCATATCTTTTGCCTTAAGGCGCGTCTCAAGATTTGTAATCATCAAATCAACAATCTGAACGATTTCGTTTTCAGATAGCTGGTGGAAGACGATTACATCATCGATGCGGTTGAGAAACTCTGGGCGGAAGTGATTCTTTAGTTCATCTTGGACCTTATTCTTCATACGCTCATAATTTCCTAGAGCATCATTTACGTTAGTAAAGCCAAGAGCTAAGGACTTAGAGATGTCGCGAGTTCCAAGGTTGGTTGTCATGATGATCACAGTGTTCTTGAAATCAACTTGACGTCCTTGAGCATCAGTTAGTCGACCTTCTTCTAGAACTTGTAGAAGTGAATTGAAGATATCTGGGTGAGCTTTTTCAATCTCATCAAATAGCACAACAGAAAATGGCCGGCGACGTACTTTTTCGGTCAATTGACCACCCTCGTCATATCCAACATATCCTGGAGGAGCGCCAAAGAGGCGAGATGCGGTGTGCTTCTCGGAATACTCTGACATATCAAGTGCGATGAGTGCATCCTCATCACCAAAGAGGAACTGTGCAAGAGTTCTTGAAAGTTCAGTCTTACCCACTCCAGAGGGGCCTGCGAAAATAAATGATCCACCAGGACGCTTAGGATCTTTTAACCCTGCGCGAGTGCGACGAATTGCTTGAGAGAGAGCTTTAATTGCTTGCTCTTGGCCAATCACGCGCTTATGGAGTTCATCTTCCATACGAAGCAAGCGAGATGTCTCAGCTTCAGTTAACTTAAACACCGGAATTCCTGTTGCAGTTGAGAGAACTTCAGCAATTAACTCTTCATCAACTTCGGAGACAACATCAAGGTCTCCTGCCTTCCAAGATTTTTCGCGCTCAGATTTTTCAACCATTAACTGCTTCTCTTTATCGCGAAGCGATGCAGCCTTTTCAAAATCTTGGCCATCAATTGCTGACTCTTTCTCTTTTCTAACATCAGCGATCTTGTCATCAAAGGCGCGTAGCTCTGGAGGAGCGGTCATGCGGCGGATGCGAAGGCGAGATCCAGCCTCATCGAGAAGGTCAATGGCTTTATCTGGCAAGAAACGATCTGCGATGTATCGATCTGCAAGTGTTGCGGCAGCAACAATTGCATCATCATTTATTGAAACTTTATGGTGTGATTCATAGCGATCACGAAGACCTTTTAGGATCTCAATGGTGTGGGTAAGTGATGGTTCAGCTACTTGAATTGGCTGGAAGCGGCGCTCTAGCGCAGCATCCTTTTCCAAGTGCTTGCGATACTCATCAAGAGTTGTTGCGCCAATTGTCTGGAGCTCACCGCGTGCAAGCATTGGCTTTAGGATGCTTGCTGCATCAATTGCGCCCTCTGCAGCGCCTGCGCCAACTAACGTGTGAATTTCATCGATAAACAAAATGATGTCGCCTCTGGTGCGAATCTCTTTTAATACTTTCTTTAAGCGCTCTTCAAAATCACCGCGGTAGCGAGATCCAGCAACTAAGGCGCCTAGATCTAGTGAATAGAGCTGCTTATCTTTTAGCGTCTCTGGAATATCGCCTTTAACAATGGCTTGAGCTAAACCTTCAACAACAGCGGTCTTTCCAACACCTGGCTCGCCAATTAGCACTGGGTTGTTCTTTGTACGGCGAGAGAGAATCTGCATTACACGCTCGATCTCTTTTTCACGGCCAATTACTGGATCTAGCTTTCCTTCGCGAGCAGCTGTAGTTAGATTGCGACCGAATTGGTCAAGGATTAAAGATGTGGATGGAGTTCCCTCTGCAGGCCCTGCCGCAACAGCTTCTTTTCCTTGATAGCCAGAGAGTAATTGAATTACTTGTTGGCGAACACGATTGAGATCTGCCCCTAGTTTTACTAGAACTTGCGCAGCAACGCCTTCTCCCTCGCGGATAAGGCCAAGAAGAATATGTTCCGTTCCAATGTAATTATGACCAAGTTGAAGCGCTTCACGAAGTGATAGCTCTAGAACTTTCTTAGCCCTTGGAGTAAATGGAATATGACCTGATGGAGCTTGCTGACCCTGACCAATAATTTCTTCAACTTGAGAGCGAACTGCTTCAAGAGAAATTCCGAGAGACTCTAAACCTTTTGCAGCAACGCCTTCACCTTCATGGATCAGGCCAAGGAGGATATGTTCGGTTCCGATGTAATTGTGATTGAGCATGCGAGCTTCTTCTTGCGCCAGAACAACAACGCGGCGGGCTCGGTCGGTAAAGCGCTCAAACATCAGTTCATCTCCTTTTCAGGCTTGGTAAAGCGGACTGGCTCTAGCGTATAAGAAGGCTCGAAACGATGCGACATCTATTTTCTCACCCTCAAATGAGCGCTAGATATGGGAATCTGCAGGGGCTATAACCGCCATATTTAGGTTTTTATGCCTAGAAAGATTAGAGAATCTTGAGCATTCTGGTGTTGCCAAGGGTATTGGGCTTCACACTCTCAAGGTCTAGAAACTCAGCGATACCTTCATCATAGGAGCGCAGGAGTTGCTGATAGACATCTGCCTCCACAGGAGTTCCTTCAATAACTTTAAATCCATGTTGCGCAAAAAACTCTGTTTCAAATGTCAAACAGAATAATCTTTTCAAGCCCAGAGAATTAGCCCGGTTAGTAATAGCTTCCAGAATCTGATTGCCGATCTTCTGTCTTCTAAATCCTTCATCCACTGCAACAGTTCTAACCTCACCTAAATCCTCCCAGAGAACGTGGAGCGCTCCGCAACCAATCACTTCTCCATCACTTTCTGCAACAAAGAACTCTTGAACATCTTCATATAACTTTACTGTATCTTTTGAAAGAAGGCGACGCTGAAGAGCGTATTGATCAATGATTGCGCGAATTGATTTCACATCTGTAGCCCTTGCAGGTCTAACAATTACAGCCATTTAATTCTCTTCCGGCTTTACTAATGGAAAGAGAATTGTCTCTCGAATACCAAGGCCAGTTAAAGCCATGAGAAGTCGATCTATTCCCATCCCAACTCCTCCCATAGGAGGCATGCCATGTTCCATGGCGCGAAGGAAATCTTCATCTACTTGCATCGCCTCTAGATCACCTTTTGCTCCAAGTTTTGCTTGTTCAATTAAGCGATCTCTTTGGATAACCGGATCAATTAATTCGCTATATCCGGTGGCTAATTCAAAGCCATCGATATAAAGATCCCACTTCTCAGCAATTCCTTTAACGCTGCGGTGTTCTCGAACAAGTGGCGAGGTATCAACTGGGAATCCCATAACAAAGGTTGGGGTATTTAACTTGCCGCTGTATAAGTGTTCAAAGATCTCCTCAGCTAACTTGCCATTAATCCACGCTGGATCAACTTTTAGGCCAGCTTTTTCAGCAATCTTTGTTAGCTCTTCTCTACTAGTAGCTGGAGTAACAGTTAAGCCTGCAGCCTCTGAAATAGCACTATAGAAATCTAGCTCTCTCCAATTTCCACCTAAATCACTAATTCGTCCATCATGATGTTCAGCTTTGTGAGATCCAAAGATGGCAAGAGCCGCGTTTTGGACTATCTCTTGGGTTAGAGACTTCATATTCTGCCAATCGGCATAGGCCCAATACATCTCAAGCATTGCAAATTCTGGAGAGTGGCTTGAATCAGCTCCCTCATTTCTGAAATTTCTATTTATTTCAAAGACTTTCTCGATGCCGCCAACAACGCATCTCTTTAAGAATAGCTCAGGAGCGATTCTTAAATAAAGATCCATGTCATAGGCATTACTAAAGGTTTTAAAGGGCCTTGCTGCTGCTCCCCCATGTATCACTTGAAGCATTGGAGTCTCAACTTCAATAAAGTCATACTTTTCAAAGGTCTCTCTTACTGACTTAAGAACCTTTGGTCTAATTCTTGCGTTAACTCTTGCCTCAGGTCTGACAATTAAATCCACATATCTTTGGCGAACCCGGGTCTCTTCATTAAGCGGGTTATGCTCATTTGGAAGAGGGCGAAGGGCTTTGGAGGCTAATTGATAAGAATTGGCAAGAATTGATAACTCTCCACGCTTTGAAGTAATTACCTCGCCTGTAACACTTACGATATCCCCTAAATCAATATCACTCTTCCAGCTCTCTAAAACTGCTTCGCCAACTTTATCTAGCGAAAACATTGCTTGTAGTTCTGTGCCATCGCCTTCACGAAGAGTGGCAAAACATAGCTTTCCAGTATCGCGCTTAAAAATTATTCGCCCAGCTACGCTCTCAATTACTCCAGATGGGCTATCTGTTGCTAGATCTTTAAATCTCTCACGGATTTCTTTTAATGAGGCAGTTCTATTAACTGAGACTGGATACGGGGCTATGCCGCGACTAAGCAGTGATTCGCGTTTTTCGCGTCTAATTCTTAACTGCTCAGGAAGGTCATTTTCAGACATAGTGCCGATAAGTCTAACCATTCCTCTCGTGCACAAGACGTAGGCCAATCAGGGTTAAATCGGGTTGGTGATAATCAATTGTCTCTGAAATTCCCAGCACCAATGGCGCTAACCCACCAGTTGCTATCACTGAGATCTTCTCGTTATCTGGATAGAGCGCATCTAGCTCATCACTAATACGAGCAACAAGGCCATCTACTTGGCCTGCAAAGCCATAGATAGTTCCAGATTGAAGCGCCTCTACTGTGTTTTTGCCAATAACTGACTTGGGTTTAACTAACTCAACTTTTCTTAACTGCGCAGCCCTTGATGCAAGAGCTTCAACAGAGATCTCAATTCCTGGAGCTAGCGCCCCACCTAAGAACTCACCTTTTGGTGAGACAACATCAAAGTTAGTAGAGGTTCCAAAATCAACGACGATGCATGCACCTTGGTTATAGAGCGTATGAGCGGCAAGGGTATTTACGATGCGATCAGCTCCAATTTCCTTTGGATTATCAACTAGAAGTGGTACTCCAGTCTTTACCCCTGGCTCAATAATGGTTGTTGGTAAATCTTGAAAGTGGCGATTAATCATCGCCCTTGCCTCTCTAAGTACTGAAGGAACTGTGGAGCAGATAGAAAGGCCGCTTAACTCATAGCCAGTTACTAGAGTGCGATATTGCAACCATAATTCATCAGCAGTATCTCTAGCATCGGTTTTAACCCTCCACGTATCAATCATCTTTTCTTTGGCAAAGATTCCAAGAACGGTATTGGTATTGCCGATATCAATAGTTAATAGCATTTAGAAATCCAATCCGATATCTAGTACTGGGGCTGAGTGGGTTAACGCACCGACTGCTAAGTAATCAACGCCTGTGGAAGCATAAGCAGCAGCATTTTCAAGTTTGAGACCACCAGATGATTCAAGTTTGGTATTTGATCCTTTAGCAATTTCAACAGCTGCTTTAGTCTGCTCAATACTCATATTGTCTAGCAGCACTATTTCAACGCTGCATTGCAGAGCTTCTTTTAACTGTTCTAAAGTATCAACTTCAACTTCAATTAGAGCACCTGGCGCAACCCTCTTAACGCGATTAATCGCCGCGCTAACTGAACCAGCTGCAGCAATATGGTTATCTTTGATTAGAGCTTGATCACTAAGGTTCATTCGATGATTTAAACCGCCACCCATACGCACTGCATATTTCTCAAGCTCCCTAAGTCCTGGAGTTGTCTTTCTTGTGTCGCGAATAGCAGTTTTACTTGAAGAAACCTCTTTGACCCAGAGATTAGTAATTGTTGCAATTCCGGAGAGATGCGAGAGAAAGTTCAGCGCAGTTCGCTCGGCTTTAAGTATTGCTCTAGTCTCTGCCTTTAGGCGGATTAACTCGGTATTAGCGTTAACTTCCTGACCATCTTTAACTAATAACTCATATTCTTTTATCCCGCATTGCTCAAGAACAGCTGCAGCAACAAGGCAACCAGCAATTACTCCACTCTTTCTTGTAACAAAGCTGGCATTACTTACTTGAGATTGGGTAATTGTTGCCTGGCTAGTTAAATCATCAGTAACTGAATCCTCAGATAATGCTTCACTTACTTTGCTGTTGATTGCATCGGGGTTTAACCCTTGATCAGTTATAAACTTACTTAACGATTGTGAGATCACTATTAACCTCCGTAATCGTTGAACTCCAAGATCCATCACTTGCTAGCTTTTGAGTAATTCTCTTTAGCCATACATTTGAGCTCTCTGGATAATCCTGGCGATAGTGAGAGCCTCTAGATTCACACCTTTCAAGTGCTGAGCGAGCAATTGCAGTTGCAAGGAGATATAAATTAGTACTCTCCCAAGCATCAACGCTGGCATAAATTGTTGCAGCACCTTTTAGTCGCTCTAACGTTTTTAGAGTTTCCTTTAGTGACGCCTCACTTCTTACAACTCCAGCGCCCTTTGACATAGCTCTCTGCAGCTCGCCGCGAATAGATGGTGAGAGAAGAAAATCATGAGAATCTTGAGCAACAGGCTCCTCTTGAGGTAGTTGATTTGCAGCAATATCTTCGGCAATTCGAGCTCCAAATACCAAGCCTTCTAGAAGTGAGTTTGAGGCAAGACGATTTGCCCCATGTGCTCCAGTGCAAGCGGTTTCACCAACTGCATAGAGGCCAGCAACTGAGCTATGGCCGTTTAGATCTGTTCTTACACCGCCTGAGGCATAGTGCGAGGCAGGAGATACTGGAATCAAATCATTTGCTGGATCAATTCCAATCTCTCTGCATGATGCATAAATCGTTGGGAAGCGCTCTGAGAATTCTTTAATTCCTCTTGCATCAAGCCAGACATGTTGGCTATGGGTAATCTCCATCTGGCGTGAAATTTCTTTAGCAACAACATCGCGAGGGGCAAGATCGGCAAGTTTGTGAATATCGCGCATGAATCGCTCGCCGCGGCTATTAACTAGAAAAGCTCCTTCGCCCCTAAGAGCCTCTGAAATTAAAGGTTGCTGACCTTTTGATCCTTCGCCGACATAGAGAACTGTTGGATGAAACTGAATGAATTCCACATCAGAGACCTCTGCTCCTGCTCTTAAGGCAAGTGCAACGCCATCACCAGTTGAAACTGATGGATTGGTAGTTTGAGAATAAACCTGACCTAACCCACCAGTTGCTAGTACTACAGCTTTTGCTAGAACTTCGCCAACGCCATCTCGACTACCTACACCAATAACATGCAAGGTAACGCCGCAAACTCTTCCACTACCACTCTTCAGAACATCTAAGACCAGAGCATGCTCGATTACTTCGATTCCAAGGTCATCAGAGACCGCTGCAAGTAGAGCTCTTGATACCTCCGCTCCTGTTGCATCTCCTCCAGCATGAAGGATTCGATTTCTTAAATGTCCACCTTCTCTAGTTAGCGCAATCTCACCAGTTTCTGATTTATCAAAGACAGCGCCTCTTGCAATTAATTTTCTTACCGCCTCTGGCCCTTCACTAACCAAGACTTTTACCGCCGCTAAATCACATAGACCTGCTCCAGCAACAAGGGTGTCTTCTTCATGTTGGCTTGGTGAATCTCCAGGCCCAAGAGCCGCAGCAATTCCACCTTGCGCCCATTTTGTTGATCCAGCATCAATAGATGATTTAGTTACTAGTAGTACTGAGAGATTATGTGCGCGAATCTGAAGCGCAGTAGTAAGACCAGCAACACCAGAGCCAATAACCACAACATCGGCCTGGGCTCTCCAGCCAGGAAGTGGCGCTTTGAGTCTCATGCTCGCACCAGAGAGTTCTGCATCGCCATATTATCGATCAATCTAACGCCCTCAATCCAACCTGCAATAATTACTCGAGTTTTAATACTTGATTCATCTGCAACTTGAAAGCTCTCTTCATCAATTATTTCGGCGTAATCTAAAACAAATGAATCTTGCCTCTCTATCTGCTTCAAAGCTTGGCGCGCGCTAGTAAGGCTTGATTCACTACTTGCCGCTCTTAGTACTTTTGAAATTACCTGAGCGCCTTCAAGGCCTTGATCACTTAATCGCACATTTCTCGAGGAGAGAGCAAGGCCGCTGTTATCTCTAATAGTTGGTGCAGCCATTATCTGGATCTCTGGATGAAGATTTGCTGCCATCTCGTTAATAAGAAAGAGTTGCTGGAAATCCTTCTCCCCAAAGATTGCATATTTTGGTCTACTCAATTCAAAGAGGCGGTTAACTACAGTTAATACTCCATCAAAGTGACCTGGGCGATGAACCCCTTCAAAGCTTCTTCCAATCTGACCTGATGAAAGCTTCTTTAATTCACCTGGATAAATACTTTCATAACTTGGTCGCCAGAGGATTGTTGCGCCGGCCTTTTTGGCTAACTCGCTATCGTGTTTTGGAGTGCTTGGATATTTCGCGAGATCTTCTTTATTTTCAAACTGGAGAGGATTAACAAATATAGAGACGACTACCTCATCTGCTAATTCGCGGGCGCGCCTAATTAGTGATTGATGGCCAGCGTGAAGGGCTCCCATGGTGGGAACAAATGCGCATGGGTTATCAAGGTCAGTAAGGAGGTCTACTTCTTTCACCTTATTTACAGCTCCAGTCCGTTAGTGGTACCAGGCAATGACAAGTCTACCCCGCTAATTCAGGGCTGCCAAAAGCTCCTTAACCGCTCCAAAACCAGTTAATTGCGCCTCTGGATCTATCTCTAACCAAGGCCGCAATACAAACTCCCGCTCAAAAGCCCTTGGATGAGGAAGAGTTAAATTCTCGTTATTAATAACCATTCCTTGATAATCGATAATATCTAGATCTATTGAGCGAGCAGCGTTAAGAGTGCTTCTCTTTCTTCCAAGGCGCTCCTCAATATCTAGTAGCTCCTTCATTAATTGCTCTGCTTCTAACTTAGTTTCGCCAATTAATACTGCATTTATATAGTTAGGTTGGTCTTCGCTAACTTTAAAAGGCTTGGTTTCATAGAAAGAGGATATTGCTTCAATAACTATTACTTCTCTAAGCTTCTCTATTGCCTCTTCTAATTGCGCTCTAGGTTCTCCAAGGTTTGCACCTAGTGCAATAACTACTCTCATCGCTTTACTTTTATGCTTACCGAGACATCTGTAAAGCTAACCTCTATCGGGGCTTTAGGTTTATGAACCGTCACTTTTATCTCATCTATTTCTTTAAATGAATCCAAAGCCTTAATACCAATTCGGTGAGCGAGACTTTCAATGAGATTAACAGCAGGGCCAGTGATTTCGCCATGAATCAAAATAGCTAGGGCGTTGTAATCAACGCTCTTTTTTATATCATCACCCTTTCCTGCATTATATAAATCCAGCTCTACCTCTACATCAACAATAAAGAGTTGGCCGTTTTTTCTCTCATCTTCTAATAGGCCGTGATAGCCATGAGCTTGAATTCCTGTTATTGATATCTTGTCGCTCATGTTGAAACCCTACCTTTAGCAAATGAGTTAACAGTTGCGATTGCATCTTTATGAGGCTTGACCGAATGGGTGCGAACGGCCCAGATACTCTGCTTTGCAACCATTGCCGTTATCGCAATTGAAGCTGCCTCTCGATCCTCGGTATTGCTTGAGCCGGTAAGTTCTCCTAAGAATCGCTTTCTTGAAGCTCCAATTAGTATCGGATAGCCTAGAAGTGCAAGCCGATCAAGGTTTCTCAATAACTCCCAATTGTGCTCAGCTAACTTTGAAAAGCCGATACCTGGATCAATTATTAATTGATCAGGATTAACTCCTGCTGCAATTGCTGACTCAACTCTATTTTCTAGCTCTTCTTTTACTTCCTTAACTACATCAGCATAGTTGGCATGTTCTTGCATATTCTTTGAGTGGGCTCTCCAGTGCATTGCTATGTATTGGACCTTAGGATTTTCAGCAATGACTTTATACATTTTCTCATCAGCAAGGCCGCCACTAACATCATTGACATATTCCACGCCTAATTTAATTGCCTCTTTAGCGATAGTAGATCTGGTGGTATCGATTGAAAGAGCTACCTCTTTTTTCACTAACTCACTTATTACTGGAATTACTCGACTTCTCTCTTCATCTTCACTAATTCTCTCTGCTCCAGGTTTTGTTGATTCCCCGCCAATATCAATTATGTCTACTCCTTCAGCAATCATTTCATCTGCTCGCCTTAGGGCATCTTCTATTCTGAAATGCATGCCGCCATCAGCAAAGGAATCAGGGGTGGTATTTAATATTCCCATTACTAAAGTGCTCATTGTTATTTACCAGTAATTAAACTCATTGCCTCAGCTCTAGTTGCTGGATCTCTTAACATCCCGCGAACAGCGCTAGTAACAGTTCTTGCTTGCGACTTTCTAACTCCCCGCATTGACATGCAGAGATGTTCACAATCAATAATCACAATCACGCCACCTGGTTGAAGAATTTCAACCATAGAATCTGCAATCTGAGTTGTTAGCCTCTCTTGTACTTGTGGACGTCTGGCATAGAGATCTACAAGTCTGGCTAGTTTGGATAGCCCTGTTACTTTTCCTGATTCTCCTGGGATGTAACCAATATGGGCTACGCCAAAAAAGGGCGCGAGATGGTGCTCGCAATGTGAGTAAACCTCAATGTCTTTTACGATTATCAGCTCTTCATGGCCTAGATCGAAGGTGGTAGTTAATACATCTCTTGGATCTTGATAGAGCCCTTGAAAGTTTTCCTTTAGAGCCCTTGCTACTCGCTTTGGAGTATCACGCAGTCCATCGCGTTCAAGGTCTTCGCCAAGGGCTGCAAGTAGCTCACTTATCGCTCGCTCAGCTCTACCCTGATCAAAGGATTTACTCATCTAACTAAGCATCTTTCGAAGATTGCTTTTTCTTTCGTTTTACGCCTTCATCGCTCTTGCTATTTACTCTTGCTTTAATTGCAACTGGCGGAATTCGAGAGGGAATACGAGAGGCAGATCCAGTCCATGCTGGTCGCTTAGGTCTTGACGCCACATGCTTAAAGATTGTTGCAATTTCTTCCTTCTGCAACGTTTCTTTTTCTAACAGTTCTTCAACCAAGGCATCAAGGATTGAGCGATTTTCAATTAATATTTCATAGGCCTCTTCGTGGGCCTGGCCGATTAGATTTTTTATCTCTTGATCAATAGTTGCCGCTAAATCCTCTGAATAATCTCTTTGATGTCCGTAATCTCTTCCCATAAATGGAGCAGCATCACTACTTCCTAACTTAATTGCGCCTAGCTTCTCAGTCATGCCATATTGAGTAACCATTGCGCGAGCAAGAGCAGTTGCTTTCTCAATATCATTAGATGCTCCTGTTGTTGGATCATGGAAAACTAATTCCTCCGCTGCCCTTCCTCCCATTGTGTATGCAAGTTGATCAAGCATCTGATTTCTTGTGGTGGAGTATTTATCTTCATCGGGTAAAACCATGGTGTAACCAAGTGCTCGCCCTCTTGGCAAAATTGTTATCTTGTGAACTGGATCTGTGTGAGGAAGTGCGTGCGCAACTAAGGCATGGCCGCCTTCATGATAGGCAGTAACTCTGCGCTCTTCCTCGCTCATAAGCCTTGATTTACGCTGCGGCCCAGCCATCACACGATCAATGGCCTCATCAACATCAGTTGATGAAATCACCTTGCGGTTTTCTCTAGCAGTTAAAAGAGCTGCCTCATTTAAAACATTTGCTAGATCTGCTCCAGTAAATCCTGGAGTTCTTCGAGCAATAGCCAAGAGATCAAGGCCTTTTTCTAGAGGCTTATTCTTAGAGTGAACTTTAATTATTGCCTCGCGCCCTTTTACATCTGGGCGATCTACGCCAATTTGGCGATCAAATCTCCCTGGGCGAAGTAACGCTGGATCTAAAATGTCTGGTCTATTTGTTGCTGCAATCAGGATTACCTGTTCATGTGCTTCAAAGCCATCCATCTCAACTAATAATTGATTTAAAGTCTGTTCACGTTCATCATGACCGCCGCCCATACCTGCGCCGCGATGACGACCAACTGCATCAATTTCATCAACGAAGATAATTGCAGGGGCATTTGCTTTTGCTTGAGTAAATAGATCTCGCACGCGAGCAGCTCCAACACCAACAAACATTTCCACAAAGTCAGAACCTGAGATGGAATAGAACGGAACCTTTGCCTCTCCTGCTACTGCTCTTGCAAGGAGAGTCTTTCCAGTCCCTGGAGGGCCAAATAAAAGAACTCCCTGAGGAATCTTTGCGCCAATTTCTTGATATTTCTTTGGCTCTGCAAGGAAATCTTTTATTTCTCTAAATTCCTCTATTGCTTCATCAGCTCCTGCAACATCAGCAAAGGTAACTTGCGGCACTTCATTGTCATGAAGCTTTGCCCTGGAGCGGCCAAAGGAGAATACTCGCGATCCTCCTTGGGATTGGCTCATGAAGAATAAAAGTAAAAATGCTAGAAGTAGAATTGGGCCTAAGGTAAAGAGAATTGAGACCAGAATGTTGGTCTTAGGAACCGTTACATCCCACTCTTTCGCAGGCTGATTTGCTGTGAGTAAATCAATGAGAATTGGCTCTTGCCCAGTGACATAGGAAGCCTCGACCTTTGTAGCTCCACTTATTGCCACTCCAGGTTTGAGAATTAATTGAATCTTCTGATCTCGATCAACGATATTGGCAGATTCCACATCGCCTCTTGTAATTGCTGCCATAGCCTTTGAGGTATCTATCTTGGTGAATTGATTACTGCCAGATGAAATCTGACCAAAGATAGTTACACCGACAATTGCAACTAATATCCAAAATAGCGGGCGCTTAAGAAGCTTTTGGGGTGGAACTTTTTTTCCTGATTTGTTAGGAAGTTTAGGTGGCTTAATCTTCAATTTTTTATCGGCCATGTTTACTCATACATATGCTTAGCAAGCACGGCAATAAAGGGAAGGTTTCTATACTTCTCATTGAAATCTAGTCCATAGCCAATGACGAAATCCTTTGGAATATCAAAGCCCACATATTTCACTGCGACTTGAACTTGAGCAGATTCAGGTTTTCTAAGAACAGTCATTATCTCAACGCTCTTTGCTCCGCGGGATTTAAGGTTTGCACTCAACCAATCTAGTGTTAGGCCAGTATCAACGATATCCTCAACGATTAAGACATTTCTTCCCGTGATATCTTTATCCAAATCTTTCATAATTCTTACAACTCCTGATGACTTTGTTCCAGAGCCATACGATGAAACAGCCATCCAATCCATATCTAGGTGTCTGTTGATATAGCGCGATAGATCAGCCATCACCATCACTGCGCCTTTTAAAACACCGATAAGCAAGAGATCTTGATTTTTGTAATCTGCTTCAATCTGGGCAGCTATCTCTTTTAGGCGGGCTTGTAATTGTTCATCAGTTACAACTACTCGTTCAATCTCGCCTTTAACTGATTCCAGATCCACTATCGCCCTCTCGCCTTGTATTAACTAGCCCTGCCCACCCCTTTTAGAGAGCGAAAGTCTGCCCGAAATTCGAGCCACGGTCACACCACCGGGAAGTGAGATAGGACCTTGCCCCTTCCAGGCTGTGATGAGAGCCTCAACAGGCTCAATATGCTCGGCAGAAAGTGAGCCTTGCGGGGCTCCAGCCAGATAAATAGCTCTCCTAAGGATTCTAGTTCTAATAGCCCTGGGCTGTGCTTCAAGCTTTGAGATATCTAGCGATGCTGGCTCTAACTTAGAGAAAATCTCATCACTTAAATAATCCAGCGCATCGGCATCATCTCGTAGCAACTTAGCTGATCTTGCAAGAGCATCACTGATTCCAGGGCCAATCTCTTTCTCCATTGTTGGCAAAACTACTTCGCGAACTCTCACTCTTGTAAATTCCATCGATTGATTATGTGGATCTTGCCAGAACTTAATTCCAGCTTCCTCACATGCTGCCTCTGTTTGCGCTCTAGTGATTGAAAGAAGTGGTCTTCGATAGCGATCAACTCTCGCTGCCATTCCAGATAGTGAGCGAGATCCAGAGCCACGAGAGAGTCCAAGAAGTACCGTCTCTGCCTGATCATCTTTTGTATGTCCAAGAAAAGTAGCAACTGCGTTATGAGAGTTAGCGACATCATTTAATGCTTGATAGCGCGCTCTTCTTGCTGATGCCTCTAGGCCATCAGTAATTTCGACAGTTACTCTTCTAATCTCAATATTTTCATAACCGATTTTTGTCAGCGTTCTCTTTGTTTCATGGGTTACATCTGCCGAGTTCTTCTGCAAACCATGATCAATAATTAAAGCAATTACTTTAATTGACTTTGTTTTACACTCTAGTAACAAAGCTGCAGCAAGTGCCGATGAATCAGCGCCTCCAGAGGCAGCAACTAAAACGCTATCGCCTGCAGCGATATCTTCTAGTTCAGATCTAACAGCAAGACGAATCTGATAGAGCGGGGTGGTTTCGGCCATGAGGCTAAGGGTAATCGCCCTAGACCCGGCCTCCATATGGCATTAATCCCTTAACGCTATAGATATTGGAGAAAAGTAGGCCCTTATCTTTGGAGTTTGCCTCCCACATCATTCCGTTTCCGGCATAGATGCTGATGTGATGGATGGTGTTTACCGTTCCTTTGTAGGAATAGAACAGCAAGTCACCTGGCTCGAGTTGGCTTAGCGGAACATGTTTTGTGTAACTGAAATAGAGAGATGAATTGAGACGATCCCAATTTGGCCAGCCAAGTCCAGCTGCGCGATAAGCGGCATAAACCAGACCAGAGCAATCAAAAGTATTTGGACCTTCATCGCCCCAAACATATGGTTTTCTTGCTATCACTTGTTTCTTAGCAAAAGCCACAGCTTCGGCTCGCATTTCAGGAGTTGAACGTGAAGTGCTGCGGCCTTTGAAGCCAATGTCAGGCCAAACCTTGGTGTAAACATTGGTGGTTGTTGCAATATTTGCATTTGCTTCTTCTAATAATGCCAGTTGTCTCTGTTGCTCAAGAGTTACGCGGGTCTTTCTTGCAGCGTTTAGCTCTTTTAATACCTGGTCCTGAATTTTTTGCAGTTTATCAACTTCTTTTTGCTGGGCATTTCTAGCAGCATCAGCTTCAATTTTAGTTTCTTCTACTTTTCTAGTTGCTACCTCTTGTGCTGCTTTGGCGTAATCCGCAGCTTTCCTTGCTTTTGCTGCCGCCTCTTCTGCTGCTTTAAATCTAAATAGAGCTTGAGTGTTTTGATTTCCTAAGGTATCCAGAGTTGAGAGGCGATCAATCAAATCTTGTGGTCCATCAGAGTGAAGAACTGAATTTAAATCAGTAAATCCACCGCCCATGATGTAGGCGTTGGTGGCAAGGCGACCAATGGAGTCATGCGCTGCTTTTACTTCACCAACCGCAACTACATATGCTGCTGCAGCTAATTCTGCTTCTTTTGTTGCAATTGCTAACTCTCGTTTAGCTGCTTCATATTTAGCTCTTGCCGCATTGGCAACTGCTGTTAATTGTTTTAAAGTTAAATTCGCTTTGCTTAATTTGGCAGCCGCGGCATCTGCTAATTTCTTTTTCTCTGCTTCAGCTTTCTTTGCTGCTTCAATTTGAGCAAGCGTTGGCTTGGGAGTCTTTCCATAGGCAGGGCTATGAGCAATGAGAAGGAGAAAAGAGGTGGAGAGCGCTATTAAGCGGGCGCGTTTAGATCTCAATTCGTGGCTCCCTGGGGATTGGGGGTCAGTTGCTTGAGTGCAAGGATAAAGGCCAAGGCTGGGAAATGCAGGAGGGAAGTAGGTGTGTCAGTTAAAAAGTGATGAATATTGCAGCAACCACGAGAATGGAATAAAGACTTAAGTAGGTAATTGAGCCATGAAATATCTTTGCTGCAGACTTTTCGATCTGTGAGCTTCTAAGGCTAAACATCTGCATTGCGAAGAAAATAGTTAGGGCGGTATTTGCAATATAACTCCAGTTTGGCAAACCTGCTGAGTAGAGAGCTAGGTATGAAGTAGCAAACATTGCGATGGTGTGAAACCACATCTGCTGCTCAACTTTTGCAATTGGAGCCACTACTGGGAGCATTGGAATGCCTGCTGCTTCGTAATCATCTTTATATTTAATAGCCAGAGCCCAGAAGTGTGGCGGAGTCCAGAAGAAGATCACCATAAAGAAGAGAAGCGCTGTTGCGCTCAGAGAATTGGCAACTGCTGCCCATCCAATTAAAACTGGCATGCATCCTGCAATCCCGCCCCAGACTATGTTTTGGGAGGTGCGCCGCTTAAGACCTACGGTATAGCCAAATACATAGAAAATGATTGCGCCGATTGTTAGCGCTGTTGCTAGAGGATTGGTGAAGATCCAGAAGATAGAGAGAGATAGAACTGTTAGCGCTGTTGCAAAGGCAAAGGCTTGATTCTCGCTTACCTCTTTATTCACAATCGGACGCTTGGATGTTCTATCCATTAATTGATCGATATCAGATTCAATAATCATATTAAAGGCATTAGCAGCGCCAGCCGCCAGAGTTCCACCAAGCAGCGTTGCTAGAGAAATTCCAAATGGTGGAACACCATCTGCTGCAAGAAAGAGAGCAGGAAGGGTGGTTACTAGTAATAATTCCACTACGCGTAATTTCATTAACGCGATATATGGTGAAATCATGTCTTGAGATTACCCTGTAGATTGCACTGGTGCGTATCTACTTGGCGTGGGCTATATCTCTAAACCTCATATTTACCAGCGCAATTCCTACCTCTGCAGAGCCGCTATCTGAAACCTTTAAGTTAAAACTAGAGGCCACTATCACCGGTGATATCTCCCCTAAATCAGTGCGCTCCTCAAATACTGGCTTCATCTCAGCTCATAACATGATGTATCGCCATAGCGTGACAATTTATGATGCTCAAAGCCTTGAATTAGTGAAGTCGATATCAGATCAGGTAAACCTTAAAGATCTCGGCATCAAAGGCTATTCTGGACTTCATCGCGGCTCCCCAGTTGAAGGGGCATTTTCACCTGATGGTAAATATCTTTATGTAACAAATTATGCGATGTATGGCAAGGGTTTTAACAGAGAAGGCACTGATAAATGTAATCCAGGCAATAACTATGACCGTTCATTTCTTTATCGCATCGATACTCAGTCCTGGTCAATTGATGCCGCTTATAAAGTTGGTGTAGTTCCTAAAGTTGTTGAAGTTAGCCCAGATAACAAATATGTCTTGGTTAGTAACTGGTGCTCTTATGACCTTTCTATAATTTCAACAGAGCTTGGCAAAGTTATAAGGACGGTAAAAATCGGGGCCTACCCAAGAGGAATCACTATCTCTAATGACTCTCAATATGCATTTGTTGCCCAGATGGGAGGCTCAGTAGTTCATAAGATAAATCTTGTAAGTTTTAAAAAAGAGCTACTAAGTGTTGGGTCAAATCCAAGGGCGATAGTCCTCTCTCCTAACAATGCTTATCTATATGCCACTCTTAATGCTGCAGGGCGTGTAATTGCCTTTGACCTAGCTACTAACAAAGTAGTGGAATCAGTAAAAACCGGTTCTGCGGCGCGAAGTCTTGATATCTCAGCTGATGGCAGCGCGCTATATATTGTTAATTACACCAGCGACACTCTTGTGAAGGTGCGAAGTAGTGATTTTAAGATTTTGCAGAAAATTGAAGTTTGCAATGAACCAATAGGCGTAACTTATGAGAGATCGCAAAAGTGGGTTTGGGTTGCTTGTTACGGTGGATCAATTAAAGTCTTTAGTGATTCCCCGTCACAATAGCTCCAAGTAGCCGATCCATCGCTGCCCTTGCTTTATTTCTTCCACTTAGCGTTGGAGTTATTCCATCGGCCATAATGGCAAATACGTATTCCTTATCTGCAGACTTAACATAGCCAGCAAGTGTTACCGTATTTCGCAACCATCCAGTCTTTGCTTTAACTAAACCTGCAGCCTCAGAGCCGTCTTCGATGAATCTCTTTCTTAAGGTTCCACTCTTTCCTGCAACCGGAAGCCCTTCATAAATAGCTTGAAATTTAGGATCGTTTCGAATTTTTGTAAGAAGCTCGACCAAGGTCCTTGTTGATAGTCGATTATCCTTATCTAAGCCACTACCGTCCTTTGCTATCAAACCTTCATTATTGACTCCAATTTCTTGCAAAGCTAATTTGAAGGTCTGAGTAATACCCTTACCGTTTCTCTCAAAACCTACTCTGCGCGCTGCTG
>Ga0247837_1002727_pt1 | contig 32535 bp, 14 predicted proteins | sample LaCtaG_2_FD_187115 | JGI IMG/M metagenome (GOLD analysis project Ga0247837, IMG submission 187115) | Freshwater microbial communities from meromictic Lake La Cruz, Castile-La Mancha, Spain - LaCruzMarch2015_14.5m | ecosystem: Environmental > Aquatic > Freshwater > Lake | place: Spain: Castile-La...
AACGCCGGACATGACCTGCTTTTCTACTACAACAGCATACTCCAGGGCAATCTTTCTGCACAGTGCAATACACTGCACCGCTTTGATCCCCAGTGCTTTAAAAGTCTGCCGGTCACTTGGGGACATACAGCTGCCAAGGCAGTCATCTACTACCAGCACTACCCCTATCTGCAGAACAACGACCAGTGCATCCAGAAGATGATAACGAACTACTACTGGTACTTCGATGCTGCTGCTCAGTTTCTCACTTTCTCAGCGCTCCTAGTAGTCGCAAGCTAGAAATAACTCTCATCGAGTCTATGTTCTGTGAGCAGGTTTAACCAACATATTAGCAGAAGACTAGACAGGTAAAAGTCCCATAAACAGGGGTCTGTTTCCCTACCCAAGTCCTAATACTGCCTTCAGCCTTCCTAGTCCCTGCTAATATGTCCCTTCGGCTCGCAGACCTACTAATCTTCCGCTGCCAATCGTCCCCGCATACCAAGAAACTGGCATCTGCGAGCTTTTCACTGGCAGCACGATAGTCTCACCCAGTTCCAAGCCTTGCAGAGCGCCAATTTGGTGTACAACGCGCCCACAAGTGGAGGCAAAACCCTCGTATCTGAGCTCATTCTCGTCCTCAGACACACCCAAACGCACAAAAAAGCACTCTTTGTCCTGCCTTACATCAGCATTGTCATGGAAAAACTCGCTGTTTCCATCAAATAATGCACAGGGCTGGGATCAAAGTGAGGGCGTTTTGCTCCAATCAAGGCGATTTCGACCTTTCACGCACAGATATCGCCATTTGCACAATCGAAAAAGCCATAAACGAGGAGACAATGAGGGAAGTCGGGTTAATTGTAGTGGACGAACTATATATTTTCAATGACAATGCTGGAGTGAATAATAACCAACACTGTGTATTTGCGCAGAGTGAAGGTAATGGGTATGAGTGCTATTTTGCCTAATATCCAGGAAATTGTCACTTGGATGCAGACCAAATGCTTCCAATCCACCTTCCGACCCATCCCTCTGACCCGCCATTTACCACCGAAGATAAAAAATCAGTACACCGCGGCTGCTGCACTTGACGAAGCGAGTGGCTTGCTAATTGGGCCTAATATGTCACTACGGACTGACAGACGAGGAAACAGACGGTGGTCAGCACAGATTCTTTGGTTTCAGGCAGTTAGATTCCTCCAGGGTTCTTCTTAGGCAGATTAAAGCGCTTCATTAGGACACAGCTTAGCAGGGAATCACCTTCTTGAACCGGTTGCCATTATTACTTCTCAGCCGCACTAAACTCCACTCCCTCGCCTTCTACCCGAAGGTCGCCTTTCCTCTGTCACTGGACAAATCGTGTTTTCCAATCGCGAAATTGATCGGAAGTGTCGAAATGAGCAAATTGTGGTGAAGCGGGGGTACTCAGAAACAGAGCACCAATCGACAAATAAGTTCTACTTAGGCAGAGCAAGTAAGGAAGGCGGAGTGGGCTGCCAGCCTTCTCCACGAAAGCTGGAGACTAAAGCCATTTTGACGGTCTAAGTCTGTAGTAATGGCTGTGCTTCGTGCCTTGATTCTGCTCCTCGGCCTCATGAGTGCCCACGGCTTCATGTCAAAGTCCACGGAAAGCACTATCCCAATGGTGAAAAGTGTACATAAGTACGAGGGAAGTTTATGTGCAAATGTCATGTGTCTGCCTGTGAATCATACTTTGCCCTACAATGTCTGCGCTCAGTTGATTAATTGCACGAGTTCCACTTACTCGTGGTACCTGTCGCCCTGCAGTGACTTCATGGAGCCTTCCTATTGCGAGCTTAGCAATGCTGGGTGCTCGAGTGGGCAGAGTACGCAGATCCAATGCACGGACACGCCAGGGTCGTTAACTCTGGCCTATCCCGGGGAGAGGTGCTCAACTAACAGTACCTGCAACACCAACGTTTGCAGTGCCGCTACAGGACTCTGTGTGGGGGTTGCTGCAGGGTCCTTCTGTCTGAACAGTCCTTACTGTGGACAGGGACTCTACTGCTCCGCAAACAAGTGCATCCCTCAGGTCGGAGAAGGCGAATCCTGCACTAACGACTACCAATGCCAGAACACCCTCGGCTGCAACACGACTTCGAGAGCTCCTGGGACCTGTGTCCCTTACCTTTCCGTGCCTATCGGAGGACTTGTATCGAACTGCGGCAACGACGATTCCTACCAAAGCAGTCTGTGCACTACAGGGAGCTGCTTCTTGACAGAGCCAAACTACGACAATGGCGCTGGAATCTGCATGGACTCTATCAGGTCCGTCCGCCCAGCCCCCCAAACCTGCAACTCGGACTCCGACTGTGTCGGCAGTACAGACGGAGACCAGTTCATAGGCTCTTGTGAGTGTGGCGTCAACGCTTGGGGCTATGCCTACTGCACTGCTTTCCCTGGAGACCATGCGGGACAGGACATGCTTTACTACTACAGCAGTATCTTGCAGGCCAACCTTACTGCGCAGTGCAATACTATGCACCGCTGGCACCCGGAGTGCTTCAAAGCCCTGCCTGTCACTTGGGGAGAAACAGCTGCTTTGGCAGTTGTTTACTACCAGAACTTCCCCTATCTGCAGAATAACGACATCTGTGTCCAGGAGATGATTACGAACTTCTACTGGTACGATGCGGCTCAGGTGCTCACTCTCGCAGCACTCCTACTAGCCAATTAGGCAGTTCTAACTCGCTTTGAGTCTATTCAGTCCCCCTCAGTCCTGTAGATACAGCGAAAGTCTCTGCAAGCAGGGGTCAATTGCCCTGTTCCAAGTAGTAGTGCCTTTAGCCTTCCTAGTCCCTGCTAATATGTCCCTTCGGCTTGCAGACCTGCCTGATCTCCCGCCATCCATCGTCTCCGCCTACCAAGAAACTGGTATCTGCGAGCTCTTTCCCTGGCAGCACGACTGTCTCACCCAGTCCCAAGCCCTGCAGGGCGCCAATTTGGTGTACAACGCGCCCACAAGTGGAGGCAAAACCCTCGTATCTGAGCTCATTCTCGTCCTCAGACACACCCAAACGCACAAAAAAGCACTCTTTGTCCTGCCTTACATCAGCATTGTCATGGAAAAAACTCGCTGTTTCCACCGAATCATGCACAGGGCTGGGATCAAAGTGAGGGCGTTTTGCTCCAATCAAGGCGACTTCGACCTTTCACGCACAGATATCGCTATTTGCACAATCGAAAAAGCGAACCGAATCGTGACAAAGGCCATAGACGAGGGGAAAATTAGTGAAATCGGGCTAATTGTGGTGGACGAACTGCATATTATCAATGAAAACGCCCGAGGAGCACTACTGGAGTCAATAATCACCAAAGCTTTGTATGTAGGCGGGGTGCAGGTAGTGGGTATGAGTGCTACTCTGCCCAATATCCAGGAAATCGCCACTTGGATGCAGGCCAAATGCTTCCAATCCACCTTCCGACCCGTCCCTCTGACCCAGTTCGCAGTCCAAAACTACGCCATTTACCGGACCAACTGGGAGAAAGTGCGCTCTTTGCCACAGGGAAAAGCCCTCAAAACGCTCACAGAAGAAACCACTTCCTGCATAGTCTTCTGCCCAACAAGGCTGAAAACTCAATACACCGCCAGCGACTTAGCCAAAACCGCGCCCATATGGACTGCTGCAGAGCCAGTGTTTGCAGCTTTAAAAGGACTAAACAGCTCTAGTGGCCTGCTAGCATGTGTAGAAAAGGGCATCGCATACCACCACTCCGGACTGACAGACGAAGAAAAGGACATAATCGAGCAGGGGTTCCGAGCAAGCCAACTAAAGGTCGTAGCGGCTACTTCCACCCTAGCCGCCGGAGTGAACTTGCCTGCCCAAAGGGTAATCATCACTCACATCACTGTAGCGGGGGAAGTGCTGGGAGTGGGGCAGTACAGGCAAATGGTGGGCAGGGCTGGCAGGACGGGGAGTGATTTCGCTGGGGAGTCCTACGTTTTCATTGATTCGGAAAGCCGCGGGAGAGCGAATTTGCTGATGAGTGGCGAGTTGCCGCCGGTGAAAAGCGCGATTAATGCGGTTTGCTTGAAAAGAGTGGTTTTGGAAGCTATTTGCACAGGCTTGTGTCGCTCCAAAGCCCACATTTCCTCCTTTTTGCAGTGCACTTTATATGCGATTTCGGCGAATTGCGAAGCTAATAGTGAGGCTGCGCTCGCATTTCTGCTTGAAAACCACATCATTGAGGCTGAAAATGACCTTTTGAGGCCTACTTTGCTCGGGAGAGGGCTGCTGGCCAGCTCTTTACCGCCTGAGGAAGGCTTAGCGGTGTTTTTAGAGCTGGAATTTGCCTCGAAAAGGCTACTTTTGCTATCAGATTTGTACTTGATTTACCTTTCTTGCCCCGTTTTCACCTCACTTTACCCGAACTACAAACTTTATCTCTCGCTTCTAGTCAAAAACAAGGAAAATCCGCACTTTAAGCTGATTTCTACAATAATTGGCATATCGGAAGACTACATTTGCAGCTGTGAATGCGAACCTCCAGGAAAACTGACCTCAAATCACCTCATTTCTCTGCGAAAAGGCGACCGCAGCAGTCCGAATTACCAGTTCTTTGTGCACTTCCGCTTCTACACAGCGCTGATTTTGTGGGGAATAAACAGCGGACTGAGCGACATCGAGGGGAAGTTCGGCCTAGACAAGGGCACTTTGCAGAGTCTGCAGCGGGTCGCGAGTTCGTACTTGTCACTGGTGATTAGTCTGTGCAAGCGGCTGAATTGGTGGCAATTTGAAGCGCTGCTGAGTGCTCTGCGTGACAGGTCCCTGTACCTGGAGCAGTCAGACCTGCAGCAGTTGCTAGCGATTCCCGGTGTGAGTATGGACAAAGCGCGGCTACTGTCAGGTGCGGGTCTCAACACTGTGGGGAAAGTGGCGAAGGCGCCGGTACAGTTCGTGATGCAGCTCTTCCAAAAGTACTGTGTTGTGGACGCGGTTTCTGCTGCAGTGGAGGTTTCCAATAGCAGCAGGAAGAAGTTCGCAGCGATGTTTCTATCCAGCAAAAGGAAGAAGGCGGAATGCGGCAATTAGGTGCATTTGCCCTAGCCAGGAAGTAATAGTTGTTTTTGAATCCAGGGAGTGAAGGTCTAAGTCACAATGCGAAGTAGCTATGGTAGTTTCTCCTTGTCACTGTGTAAGCTTTAAAGCCGCGTAGATGTTTTAGACTAGGCTTGAACTGCACTCGACGAAGCCACTACTGCAGATGCGATTTCGCCTCATGCAAGGCTACATTCTTGATATGAACTACTAGGTGATCCGCCTTGTGCTGACTTCTTCTGAGGAAATCGCATCCGACTCTCGCAGTGCACTAAGCACTATAGCTTTCTGCCATAAGCAATAGGCGTTGCCTAACAACTAGCATGGTACTTAAGATCCTTGGGTACTAGGAGCTACACTGAAAGTCCTACTGCTGTGTGCACTGCTAGTGACGGCTATGAGCATGGGAGTCAAGGAGCGCCTGCAGACAAGTGCGTCTGAGAAAGTCGGGAGAGTCTGCAGATGCTGATTAGAGAGGAACTGCAGACAGAGGAAGTCGCTGGTCCTGCAGGTCTCACCTTACTTGACGATAATGCAATGCACAGGTTGAAAGCTCATCATTCCTGTGTGGAAGCTGCAACAGGACTCAGGTAGTTTGTGGTGTATCCCATGCACTGGTCATCTATTGGCAGCTTTTCGGCCTTCGCGCCTCTCCAGGTTACCCCAGCCTACTCCGACTTTCGAGGCCACCTGCCAACTAGCCTAGTAGCGAGCTAAACCCTTCTATAATTGACGATCCATCTGAACGCGACCCCCTCCTCCCCTACCTCCACGGAAAAGTAAGCCGATTTAACAATTTTCTTAGGAAAGCAGTGGTTGAAGCTTCCCCTGAAAAGACACGAAAGTGGATTCAGGTTTGCATGCAATTCGGGTAAAAGCCTCTGATGACCGCAGAGGAACAGCAATGATGGCAGCCATTTCCATTTGCCCCTAGCCGCGGCTTCATCTCTCTCGAATAAGCTACTAGAAGCAAGTCTACACCGAGGCCTGCCAATTACACTAGTCCTTGGTGTCCAGCGCCGTAGCCTTTTCGAACTTCTTGGGCAGCCAGGTCACTCCACCCTGTTTGGGGCCTTTGAAGAAGACGACAGGGTGGTCCTCGATTTCAGCGTTGCGCAGTTGGTCGGGCCTGCGGTCCGCTGTCAACTTGTCTGCATTCGCCCAGTACTCGTAGTCGTCATCGTACACCTTGCCGTTGTCCTTCTGTTCTAAGGACTTGGGCATTGGCGTGGGCTCGTATGTGGCCTTATATTTCGACTTGCGGATGAAGTAAAACGCAATACTGTATGCAAATGCTGCAGCCGCTAGGGCCAGCGGGGGGTACAGGACATACTGCGTCAATTTCAATCTCTGCGCTACAGTAGTTTGCTTGAGCAGTGCGAACCCAAAGCCATACCCCACCATAGGCAGTAGCTCCAATATGACAACATACCCCGCCTGCATGCCAATGTCATAGGGCCGCACTACCAACACCCACACTATAAAGCCCAGGGAGTGGCTTCCGTTCACTATCAACTGCACTAGAGGCACAGAGTCGAAGACTATCAGGGTCACCAAGTAAGCCACCTTGCGAGCCAGTTGAATCACTTCCAAGCTGTACACGCCTAGAGTGCTGTTCTCTTTCAGCTCGAAGAACAGTACTCGGAAGCGGCGGAAGAACACGGAGTCTTCCTGTCTTCCTCGCATTAAGCCCCAATTTCTGGTAATAAAGGACACCTGCCAGACTGCAACGCCCACCAATCCCACGCCCATCAGACAGGCAGTAATGTAGTTGAAGATTATAAAGAAGGTTTGGAAGGACGCAGTGCGCAGCTGAATATAGACGTAGATGCTGAGCTCTAGTACGAAGATGGAAAAGGCGCGGAGAGGGATGGAGTAGACAAATAACTGTCCAAGCTTTATGACGAAGTCTCTGACTGCGCCGCTTTTAAAGGCCAGTCCCGGGAAAATGGCCAGGTAGAGTAGAATCAGAAAGGCAATTACAAGGACGACGTGCACTGCATTGATCAGGAATATGGAAGCAGGCAGGCCGTAGGCTTTGGCACTCGAGTAGCTGCTCTGCCCTGTAGTGTCCACCCTGTCCTGGTTGATAAAGCTACGAATCCAGCTGAAAGGAATCACATACCGCATATAGTCCGCCAGCAGGCTTGGTGGGTCTATATTCATCAGTGCTGTAAAGGAATACATAGTAGTGGCAGTCCAAAACTCCCAAAAGAAGTGTTGAATTCCTAATAAACCCGTAGTCACTCCGAATCCAGCCATTAGTCCATGAAAGGCATACAGCATTGTGTTGGTCGTGCTTCGGTCACTACTGGTCCAGACCTCGACCCTGGAAAGCTCGCCTGTGTACTTGGACTGGTTGATTTGCTGGTGAATGGAGTCCATTATGGTCGTAGGGTTGAGCAGGGAAAGGACGACTTGGGTGCCTGAGTCGAAGGACTGGGAGAAGGAGAGGTTAAAATAGTAGAAGGAGTAGTTGCCCATAGTGAAGTTGTAGGTGAAGGGCAGGTCGTTTTCCAGGTAAATGGAGAAATCCGCCGTTGTTAGATTGGACATGAGTTCTTTGGAGACTTGAAAGAGCAGGTCGTTGTCTGCTGTGACTGTGAGAGTGGCAGTTGGAACTGCGGTGACGTTGATATAGAGAGTGCAGGTGTCAGGGAACAGGCCGACACAGAGCCACCCATACTCCGCGGTGCAGTCGGAGCTGCAGCCGTCGCCACTCACTGTGTTGCCATCGTCACATTCGTTCGAAAACGTCATGTAATTGGCTCCGTCTCCACATATTTCCACACACAGTGTGCCCTGCAGGCGGAAGCCTGTCCCACAGCTGCACACTCCGTTAGTATTCGTAAAGCGGCCAGAACAGATAGTGCACACAGTAGAGCTCGTGCATTGGTCACAATTGGGAGGGCAACTATCACATCTCCCAGTTACCAGATTGGCGAAGTACCCGGTTCCGCAGCTATTCACGGTGCATTTCGTGGACTCAAAGTGGTAATTGGCGGCACAGACACTGCAGCCGAAGGAGGACGAAGCCGTGCAATTGGCGCATGAGACATCACACGTTTGGCAGATGCTGGTGCTGTCCGCGTACATTCCTGCAGGGCAGGGTGGAGTAGTGCAGACTCCGTATAGGATTACCTGTGAGTAGCTGGGACAAGTGAGACAGTCAGACGCATTGGGACCACTGCAGGTCTGGCAGGACGAGTGGCAGGCGCCACAGGTCAAAGAGCTGCTCTGTATCTCGTAGAACCCAGTCTTGCAGGAGCAAGGTCCGCTCGGAGTCACATAGGCATTGGACGAGCAAGTCATGCACACAGTTTCACTGGTGCAAGTCACACACCTAAACCCGCATTCTGCTTAGTGCTTACTCGCACACACCAAGGCAGGGTATTGGTAGCTCGCGTAATACCCGGAGTTGCAGGCACAGCCAGTCCCGTTAGGACTAGCATTAGCATCGGTGCACGCTGTGCAGCCGCTGCCGCTACAGGTGCCACAAGTCGAGGAGCAAGAAGCTGAAACTGTCCCAAGCAGCAGCAACACCACGACTACTTTCATTTTCTCTATGAGAACTAGCTAGTGACTTGCAGTCCCAGCCGATTGGCTTCACTATTTCAGGAACGCTTCGCATATTCTGCCTATTCGAAGGCTTCGCTTTTCGGATAGAGTGAGACTAGAACTCCCCCAGCCTTTTCATAGCCTTCAGTTGCATTTCTCTATATCATTCCCTCCTCCAAGGCCTGAATAGCGTCTCTCCCTCCTATTACTACCAGCCTTAGAAAGCCAATAAATGGCTCGGATCTACAACCTGACTCCCGCTGTAGAAGCCAGCACTAAGGTGACCGCCATCGAAGTAGCCTGTAAGGCTCCACTTAGTCCCACTGGTGTACGTAGGGGATGTCAGAGGCTATGTTACCTGCTTCAAGTTCGGCCGCACAGATAGGAGCAGGGAGGCTTTGGCGCAGACGCAGACAGAGGCGAGGATCGGCAAGAAGATAGAGAAGTTGAAGGCGGACAGAGGCATAGGGACGCTCTTTGTGCTGGCAGATGCTGTACTCACAGCAGTGGACCTGGAGACACTAGCCATCCAACAGCGTTGGGACAAGAGTGTGTCGCTCTTTTGTCTCAACGAACACCCCGAGTTCAGCGGGAACGTGGCCTTCGCAGCGAAGCGGAAAATACAAAAGTACCAAATTGCGTCTCCTGCTTCCCGCGAGAAGTTCACAGCAGTGCCGGAGGACCTAGCCCTGCCGGACACTCCTTTGGCTATGGCTTGGTACGAGGAAAGTCTCTGTCTCGGCTTTGCCCGCCGTCCTTACATCATTGTCCATTCCGGCAACGGAACCACGATCAAGGAAATCGCAACTTCGACTACTTCGTCGTTTGTGCCTTATGTGAGGGCTGTGGAGGACATGTTTTACTGCTGTCTAAGCAACGTTTTGGTGCCTATTTACTCCAGAAACGGGGAAAACGCATTCAAGTCGCCTGTCGTCTTCAGTGAAGGGAAGAAGTTCTTGGGAGTCACGCACCAAAGCCAGTTTCTCATTACAGTTTCGGAGAATTGTATTGAAGTTTTCAACTTTTCAGACCACGCACCCATGCAAAAAGAGAACGTAGGCCAGGAAAACGCCGTCCAAGCAATGGCTGAAAGCTCCGAACCGCTCATTGTAGCCACAACCCGCTTCATCATGAGCATGCGGCCTATTCCCTACAAGGACCAAATCCACAACTTGCTGCAGGAGTGCAGAGTGGCCGAGGCGCAGCAGATCTTGGAAAACAACATCTCATTGGATGAAGAGGGATTCGCTCAGAAGGAGAAATTCAACCTGGACGCAGCCTGGTGTCTCTTCCGCAAGCTGAGCTTCGCCAAGAGTGCCGAGTATTTCGCTCTCACCAACTTCGACCCCCGAGACCTGATGAGTCTGTTCGGAGACTTAGCAAGCAGTAGTATCTTCCTGGCAGGGTCGAGAGTGCAGACTGTGAGTGCCTTGGTGTCGGAGGTGTTCATGAATGAGGTTTCCAGAGGGATTGGAGCCCAGGGCATTAACTTGCAGGTGGCGGAAACTACAATTCAGTGCAAGTTAATCGTGCTGTCGCTGATGAAAGAGAGACGAAATGCCATTTTCCGCCCGTCCAAAGCCGCTCAAACCTCGGAAATGCTCACTTTCCTCCACTCGGACTATTCCTTCAATAAGATAATTCAAGTGCCGATGACGAAGCAAGAAACACTGGAGCTGACAGACCTGTTTTTATTCAAAATGTATATCGATATGGGTCTTCCCATGGACAGTGCTGCCAAACTGAAGGAAAAGTTTGGGAAAACCTACTCTTCTCTCATAGAGGAAATGCTGGACCCAGCCTACAAACCCTATTTCAGCCTGGAAAACTGCATAGAGTTCCTAGGGCGATTTCGCGAACAGACGCCTCAAACGCCTATAATCCAAGCAATGCTATATGAGTACTTCGACAGTAAGGACCAGGCGCTGAACATATGGAGAGACTTGGGGGCCAGTAGGGACATCCCTACTAGGGAACAAGCAGCCCGCCAGACTGCTAAGATCCTGATGAAGTGCACAGACAGGAACTACGTCCTGCAGAATGTGCGTTGGGTACTAAAGAGCTTCCCACATATTGGCTTGGAAGTGTTCACGTCTAGCACTGAGTGCCACCACATAGCCTACGACAACGTGCTGGAGCTGCTGCAGACTGAGAGCAACAGTGAAAATGCCCTGGTGGAGAAGTACCTACGCTGGCTCATTGAGTCGAAGGAAGTGGAGGCAGAGCGATTTCACACTCGCCTGGCGAAGTGCTACATAGACGTGCTGTTTCAGTTGCACCCAGCTCGGGAAAAGGGAGACGTGCCGGCAGGTGCACAGGGCAAGCAATGCCAAGAGTACAAGAAGTTGCTGCTTAAGTTCCTCGAGACTTCCCGCCACTACAGGACGAGTCTGGTGTACGACCAAATCGAAGGCAGTTGGCTGATTGAAGCGAAGGTGTTGCTGCTGTGTCGGGACAGGAACTATGACGAGGCGCTGAGGATTCAGGTGCAGCAGGCAGTGAAGAGTGACAGGTTTGAGGACGTGGAGCAGTTCTGTTTGCGGCAAGGCGAAGGCCTGCTTACGAAGCTGCTAAAGCTCTATATCTCCAAAGTGGAAGAGGCAGAGCAAGGCATTCTCGCTGCCTCCAAGGACGACGACAAGACCAAAATCGCCAATTTCAACTACGACAAAGGGAAGTTCAACACCCTCGCCCACCAACTCCTGCAGAAGTACGCAGGCAACCCAGAACTCGACCCTCTGCAAGTAATCGAAATGATCCCTTCCGGCTGGCTGCTGAACCCCAGCACAGCCACAGAGTCCCTGTACTCCTATCTGTATGTGGCTCTGTCGCACACTCTGCATGAAGTGCGCAACACACTGATAACGAAGTCAGTGTCGGAGATGGATATGCTGAATGTGGAGTGTGAGGCGAGCAAGTTGAAAAGTGCTTCGGTGCGCGTGAGCCAGGAGAGACTGTGTCCTGTGTGTCACAAGAAGATTGGGGACAGGCCGTTTGCTGTGTATCCGAATGGCAATACGGTGCATCAGCAGTGCGCGGCCAATCCGTCCATATGCCCAGTCACCAACGTCAACTTCGAGACTCAGCTTTAAGTAGGTCTTTTCTATCATTGCTGCTACAACTACCGATCCCAATAACCCTCAGGCCAGGGCTCTAGACTGCTCTAATCTGCGTAGGTCTACAGCACCTGGCAGCACTCAACATGTCTAGCAGACGCTTGCACAATTGCCACCCGCTCCACTTGCTTGATTGACACGTGCTTCAGCTCCACCGAGTCTCCATCCCCCGCCAGCATCACCTGCGTCAAGCGCGTGCAGGGAATATACTGGTTGCAGGTCATATTCAAGTCTCTATTGGGCGGACCTTTCACTGCCTACCACTTACCTCTCGACTGCACAAACACCTTATCATCCCCATTATCAATAAAGTCCAGCTTCAAGTCCAAACTATCATTCTGCAGTGCCTCTTCACTCACTTCCTCGAGCTCCGGGATTTCCTGTCGCTTGAAGAACTTGAAGGAGTTCTGAGGACCCACTGCGGCACCGAAGATAAGGAACACTCGCTGAGACTCCGCTTCCTTAGTAATCTTGCAAATCACTGCATCAGAGTCTCGGATGCCAGAGCCCCTCGTAATCACCCACAAAGTCGAGTTCCCTCGCAGTCGAAAAGCTAGCTTCAGGTCGCAGGCCAGGGCTCGCAGGCTGATAGGCGGCTTGGCTCTGAGGACTACTCTGGATATCTGCAATCCGTGAGGGGACACTTCTGATACTAATTCTGACCATTGGCTTCTAATATCAGGCGCTGGGCCGAATTCCGCTCCGCCGGGGTAAAACCGCGCTTGTTCCCACTTTTCCAGTCTTTGCGCTGCACTAGTGAAAGTGTCCGCTAGCAGAATTTTGTTGAGTTGGTCCCTTTCTTCCTCTCTCCAAATAGTGAAGAGTTCGAACTGCTCCTGCAATGGCACCACTTGCCGGTCACGTTGGATCTGCATGATCATTTCTTGGGGGAAGAGGAAGTCTTCAGTAGGCCGCTTGGCTTCTTCGGAGTCCCGGCCTGCCTCTAGCTCCATCTTCTCATAGGTGCCCATTATTATGTCCAAGCTGTGGAACTACTTCACAGGCAAAAAGGCGCCCGAACCGCCCACCACTCCCCTCGTGTCCCGACCCAGTGAGCACACTGTCGACTTCCGCTCTCCTGTCCAGATCCGCAAGAAGACTGACAGGGTCCCGAGCTTCCGCCACGCCTTCTCAGCCGAGACTGATACAGACCATTACCGACTTTTCAGTCTGTTCCATCACTTTCCCGAACTGAAGGTCGTGTGGGAAGGCATTGTGAAGGACTTCATCGAGAACAAGGCGCTGATGCGAGGGACGCAGGACTCTGTGTGCCGCCACCGACTGCACGAGAGAGTGTGGCTGTGCGAGGAACTGTACAAAGGCTTGGAGGATATGAAGGACATCAGCAACTTGGTGCCGTACAGTCTCGTCCATTTGCTGCTTGTAACGTTGCAAGACGTGACAAATTTGAGCAAAGCCAGCACTGTGTGGCAGTACTCCGACCCCTTCCAACTGCAAGACTGCCAGGAAGAACTGAGGAAGCTGAGCAAGGAACTCATGCCTCTGTTCGGCCTCATCGAGTACTTCTTATACACGGACGAAAGTTGCCTGCTGCTCAGTAAGGAAGTCGTAGGCCTGTTGGGCGAGTATGTGAAGTTCCTAGGGGAGAAACTGGGCGTTTTGGCAGGGAAGAGGAGCAACTTGGCGGAAGAATTCGTGAAGCTGTACTACTACGCAGCTCACTGCCTGTTTGCACTGGGCAGACTGCACAAAGCCCACATTGGTGTGTGTGAGGACAGCAGACTACTGCTTGAGTTGGTACTCATAGTGCTCAGGGAGGAGTGCAGGCACTGCTATCAGTCCGAGGCGCTTCAGCAGCTCACGCAAGCCAGTTACCCTTTTCTGAGTGCACCAGAAACACATATGTTCGACCGCTTTTCAATCGGCGACAAGGACAAATATGACCTGAGCCTAACTCTCTTGAAGTACCAAACGAAGCTCGCGAAGGGAGTCACAGGCCTGTCTGCCCTACTGCTCGCCCTCTTCACCGACACAGTTCTCCACCACACTGTGCTCACTCTCTCTCAAAGCGAGGAAGACATGCCGCCCACTCACCGCTGCTTCGAGCAAGGACTAATCGCACTGGAACTGCTGCTGTCCCTGGCTAAAACCGCCCCTATGGAGGCTCAGGGCGCCCTGCAGTCCTGCGAAGGACTGATTCAGTCGTTTGTGAGGACTGTCGTGTGGAGCAGCTTCCGCTGGACTAGCTCTGCCCCGTCCTCCACGTACCGTACTAAATCCACTGTTTTGGAGCGGCTCTACTGCCAATTAGACCAAATCTCACTCGCAGCTCTCATCAACACTGAGGTGGAGGCCCTGCCCATTGCCTTCTTCGAGCAGTTGCTCACGGAGGACATGGAGGAACGGGCTAAGAACTGTGTGCCGCTGCCTCAAGTGTACACTTTGGAGCTAATTAGCTGCTGCATTTCGGCCTTTTCTGAGAGTCCCCAGTCCTATGAACGACTTCTCAACTCGCCTTTACTACGCATTCTCTTCTCCCCGCTCTTCTTTGTCATACAGGAAGAGACGGAAAGCCACTTCCAAGCCCGTCTGTCCCAAATGGCAGCTGCCTATATGAATGACATCCTGAAGAGAGTTCTGAACAAACCAGAAGGGAAGAAACTGGTAATTCAGCAGACCATTCAGTCCTTGCATATGCATAAAATGTACCCGGAGTACTTGAATCAGGTCACTTCGCTGCTCTTTTTCCTCGTCAGTGAGAGGGACAGCCTCATTTCTCACTACTTCGCGGAGTACAAAATCGCAGACAACGTGTACCAAATCATTCAAGACCTGCGCAGAGACCGCCAGGCCAACAGACTCTCGCTGGACACGCTGGAAATCATGCTCATCAAGATCCTGGAAATGCCGCAAATCAGTGCAGGCGTCCTCACCAATGAGCCCTTCCTCAATAAGTTCATGAATGAACAGCTGTTCTCAGCGGAGACCTCAGAGTTCTGCATCCAGTGTGTGTCCAACCTAATGCGCTTGAGCAACTCTGAGTACTTGTACCGACTCTTCGTGTTGACTCTGAAGCAAGTGAAGGACGAACAGATGTTCAAATGGCTGATTCAAGGCGTGGAGCGCACGATTAAGGGCACAGAGCACAGGGACGCATGCCAAAAGGAGTTCATGGACGCAGACTTGCTCAGTGTGTTGATAGAGAAGCTCAACACCAACGGCAGTCTGATCATGTGCTCACTAGTTCTGCCGACTCTCAGAGTGGTTTTGGAGGGAAATGCGCTGTGTAAGTCCAATTTCTCGCGAATAGGCCTGGGAAGACTGCAGCAAGTACTGAACCGAGTGCTGACACAGGACCAATTGCAGGCGTTGGAGTTGGTACTGGACAACTTGCTCTATATTTTGTTCGAGTCGGATGACTTGTCCAAAGGACAGAGAGTTCTGCAGTACCCGCAAATTGCGCCCTTGGTGCTGGACTTGCTCCGACACTTCCCAGAAGTCCGCGTCCCTCGCTTCTACATCTCCATCTTCGCTCAAATTGCTGAAGAAAGCACAGAAAACCGCCTGATTTTGGCGAAGCATGGGTGCATCCGCCCCCTCCTCGCCCTCCTGTCCTCCATCACAGAGCCAGGCTTCCGTACCGATGTGCTGAACCTAATAACCGTGCTTTGCCAGCAGTACCTAGCGCCTCTAGACCTGCGCTCCCTGCTCACCTGGGTGGCCCGAGACTCGGTCACAGGTATGCTTTCCAAGGAAGGCAAAAGTCTGATGGGGGCGTTGGCTGCTAGTTGCAGGGACGCTTTGGAGCCTTTGATGGACCAAAAGCGCCCCTTGCCTCGGTCCTACTTTTCGTTCACTGGACGGGAAAGTCCGATTCAAGTCTCGGGACTGCGAGGCAATCCGCTGATGGTTCCTGGCAAGGGCTTCACTGTGGCTGTGTGGATTCGGCCGCTCATCAACCCGGAAACCATGTTTTCCAATGTATTCACCTTCACTGAGAAGGGTCAGGCCATTCTGTTGAACGTGACGACTTCTGGAGCCCTGCAGCTGATGATATCGGAGGGAGAAAAGCAATTGGTGGAAGTGGTGACTGAGCAGGAGAAACTCCTCTTTAATCGGTGGAACTTCCTATGCCTCGTCTGCTCTCAGAAGTACTCGAAGAAGGACGAGTTCGTGCTCTACCTCAACGGCTCCATCGCAGAGCAAGGAGAAGTGCGTCCCGGCAAACTGCCAAAGGAACTCTACTCCACACTCTTACTAGGCGGTAATCAGAGCGGAGACACCTTCACAGGACAGATCTCCACACTGTATCTCTTCGCTGCAGTGGCTGGAGAGCACCACGTCACAGCCCTGTACAGACTGGGTCCTGACTACGAAGGCTTGATGCAGGCTGAGGAAGCTGCTTCAGCAAGGGTGTATAGCATTGAGAGACTGGGAGAGTTGAAAAGCACACTCAGTCTGTGCATATCGCCCAGATACACCAATCTCAAGGGGAGGATTTTGGACGCTTCGCCGACCTTTCAAGCGGTTTACGAGGCGCAGGAGGCTGGCAGAGCGAAGAAAACTGTGGCTAGTCGACGGCCGAGTCGCAACTTCGAGCCCTCTGCAGTGCTGAAAATAGCCGCGGTGCGGACTCCAGACACTCTCAACCTATTCGGGGGGCCTTCAGTGCTGTTCCCTTTGCTGTACCGCCTTAGGGACAAGTCCCAAGTAATGGAACTGCTGCTGGACTTCTTCTACCTAATTTCCGACCTATTCCTCATCCCCTCCCATCTAACAGCGAAGTCAATCTGCAAAGACGGCTTATGCGAACTGATCCGCATGGTACTGGAGGACTTGGCAGTGAAGCAGGAAGTCGACCCAGGCCTAGTGCGCTGTGTAGTGCGAATGGTGGACAACTTAGAGTGGAACCGAGAGGCTCGACACAGAGCCTTTTGCACACTTCTCCACTCCTTCCGCTTCTGGTCTAGGCTGGATTGGGACCTGCAGAAGGACTTGCTCATGCACGTCTACCGCCTTTTGCCGAGTGTCAGGACGGACAACGACCCCACTACTCTGAGCAGTGCGCTGAGTCTGCTGAGCACGTACTTCTCGACTGCCAGACCAGTGGTGGACAGGGACCAACTGCCTGTGAAGCGGGAGTATCTCTGGACCATTGTGCGCAATTATATACACAAAACTGCCTTTATTGGCGACCAAGACTTGGGGACTATCATAGAAAGTGCTCTTTTTACGTACTCGTCTTCACGTGTGGATTTACCTGATATAGTCCGCTTGCTCCGCCTTATTGCCACCACTACTACCCTTCAAATCTCCGACGACACCAAGGAGGATTTCCATAAAGCAATCATGTACCTGATTCTCAAGTCCGGACAAAAGGGACTGACAGACCTGCAAGCAGACACCCTAAACGTCCTGCGTCTGAGCTACCCCACTACTCTGGTTACACAGACCTCGGTTCAGAAGCAGTTCCAGCGCGTAATTCACTTCGGAGGCAACGAAACCAGTGGATTTCGCTTCAAATCGGCAGTGGAGATTTTCGAAGTGGTGGACTGCATGCTGCCCAAGGTCCTCACTCTGCCTGTTTATACAGCACTAGTGCAGTTACTGGTCGAGGAGGAACGGCCGGACCTGTCCTTAGCCTCCATCAAGCACCCAGCAGTGCTGGACCTGATCACCACTAGAGTGAATGGCAGTGTCTGCGCAGGGCTGGTTTACCAGGACCTGAGACTACTGGCAGACCAGCACGTTGAACTCATGTACCACAGGCCAGCCTTCCCAGCCTGGCTCCTGCACCTATTCATCTTCTCGGACCATCACGACCCTGACCCCGCGCACACTGATTACTTATTTAGTCTGTGCAAAGCGCTGTTCACGAAGGCGTTTCTGCAGCTGAAGAACTCAGGGAGCCAGTTGAGAGCTTTCGTGTTCACACTGGTGGGGAGGAATGCAGAGGAACATTGGAGTGGAGTGTACCGAGTGCTTGGGGACTTGATGGACGGACTGGAACTAGGCCTGGCAGCCGCTCATGTAGCCAATATAAAGAAAGAAGTGTACTATAACTTCCACGACTTCGCCTATATGTTGGAAGACCTGTGTGAGGCCAAGCCTGCCTTCCCACACAACCCAGGCTTCCCAGCTCTCATTACTATGTTCGTTCGACTCTGCAAACAGCTGAAACTGTGCATGTCTTCCTACCCCGCCTTCCCCAGTCTCTCCACCCTCCACACATCCACCATCCTTTCAGCCGCACTGCAGTTCTCCTCAGAGGTGCCAGACACTGTGAGACTCAGAGAAGGCGGAATGCTGCGGGCTTTGCTGGCGCTCATACTCACAGGCTTGGCTCAATCTAGCAGTGAACTGCAGACAGGACTGATGCAGGACTTGCACTTTCTACTGAACGGCGGAGCTGACCAGGCCTCGCTATCTGCCTTTTCAGCGGCGAATAAAATTTCGTGTCAGACGATATTGCAGGACGAGTCTGGGTTTAGCTTTCTGTCAGTCTTTGGGGAAATCCCTCCAGAAGCGGCCTCCAAGGACCTAATATACTCCGAAGAGTTTCTCGTCCTGTGGGTTCTCACCTACTGCTCCGAGTCACTATACGACAAAAGCGAAAAAGGCTTCGACTGCTCCCTCCTACTTAGCGTTGTTCGCGACTTAGTGCGGAAGTTCAAACTCGGCCAGCACTTAAACACAGTTCTCGGCAGAGAAACTCCCGAGTCAATGGCGGAAATCAGGGAGTTCCACCGGAGACATGCCACACTGTTCCCCAGTCTAACAGGCCTGCAGAGTCATGTCCAGGCCGCTTTCAGCAAGCTCGAGGCTTTCTTGGGAGTCCGGGAGGACGACGATATCGAGCTGAAGAACCAGCAGCAGCAAGTGAAGCGCCTGTCTTTGGAACTCAACAAAGCTGCGAACGGCGGCTTGGAAGGGATTCTAGCCATTATTGGTGCTGAGGAGTGGCGGGAAAGGGTGCACAACTACCTGGTAGTGCAGACTGCTGCGAAGCTGCTGACTATTACGAAGGCCACGAGTCGCTTTTTGCCCGCTGCGGAGGTGCACTTCGAACTGCTGGACTGTGCACTGGACCTAGGAGTGCGAGTAGTGGAAGAGCTGAGGAAGTGGAAAAAGGCACTAGTGCAGCGAGTGCACCAGCGAGAAAAGACCAAAGACCGAGAAGACACTTTGCAGCGACTCTATACGAAAAGACGCTGGAGAAAACAGCTCAAATTGCTAACAGTCCGCAAGACTGGCCTTTGGGCCACTGACTCCCAGGCGCCCTTCGACACCGGGTACATGAAGTTAGTGAGTCGATTTGACCGAGAAAACCGACATTTCTTGATACAACCAGACTCCGCAGGGTCTGCTCACCTGGAAGCCATCAACCGCAAGCACCTCAAAGAACTCGAAATCGCCCCGAACAAGCGCAGAACCATCACCAGCATCGACCCCGAAGACCCTGCCCAGCGGGAAATGCTGCGCAGCTTTCCGTCCCTCCCCCTGGACTCCGAAGAGTCGCAGGACAGGGAGAAAGAAGCGGAAACTGAGTCGGAAGCCTCTGTGGCCCAGGAAAGAACCCAGTCAGAGGGAGCGGAAGAGGTGAAAACGGAGGTCGAGGAAATCCCGGAGCAGGAGACAGTGGAGGACTTTTCCCTGTACGCCTACCCAAAGGCGCAGGACACGTCGCTGATATTCGAATGTGAGCGGATCTGCTTGAAAGGGGCAGTGTTCGGCAGGCTGGAGGCCACACAGCAGTTTCTAGTCTTCAAAAGCACGAAGGAACTGAAGCCTCCGGGCGTCTACTTCGGCAGTGCGCTGACTTGCAGCCAAGTGGCCCTGGAAAGCGAGTTGATCTGGGACATCCGGGAAGTGGCGGAAGTGTTCAGCAGGCGCTTCCACCACATCCACACTGCAGTAGAGGTCTTCCTGACTACAGGGAAGGGCTACTACTTCAACTGCTTTTCAGAACTGCGGCGTACGGAGTTGTTGTCGCACTTCAAGCGCTTCCCGAAGGTGAAGGTGTACTTCGACCCGAAGAAGGAGTTCCGACAGGCCACTTACACTAAGGACTGGCAGTCGGGGCGTCTGTCCAATTCTGAATACCTGGCCCTTCTCAATAAATTCGCAAGTCGGTCCTATAACGACCTCAACCAGTACCCGATTTTCCCCTGGATTTTGAAGGATTACCAGTCGGATTTCCTGAATTTGTCGAATCCGGAGGTGTATCGAGACTTGAGTATACCCATAGGCGCTATTCACCCTGATGGTTTGAGGGAATGCACACGGAGGTATGCACTTTGGACGGAGGACCCGATCATGAAGCCGTTTCACTTCGGCTCGCACTACTCCTCTGAGGGCATTGTACTCCATTATATGCTCAGAGTAGAGCCATACGCTTCAAAGGCAATTCAGCTGCAAGACGGCACCTTCGACGTCGCAGACCGACTCTTTTTCTCCATCTCCTCTGCATACGAAGGCAGCACCCGCAGTTCCGGAGACGTGAAAGAGCTGATTCCCGAGTTTTTCTACCTGCCCGAAATGTTCTCTAATGGGAATAACTACGAACTGGGCAGACGCCAGACCGGGGAAGCAGTGGTAAATGTGGAGTTGCCGCGGTGGGCTCGCAACCCACACGACTTTATCCGTATGCATAAAAAGGCTTTGGAGTCGCTATTTGTGAGTGAAAATCTGAATAATTGGATTGATTTGGTGTTTGGATACAAGCAATGGGGAGAAGCGGCAGTGACTGCCAATAACGTGTTTTTCTGCTTTACCTATGAACAGCATGTAGTGCCGCTGCTCAAATCCACAGTGGATACAGCCTCGATGGAGGGAGTTATCGAGCAAATTGGGCAATTTGGGCAAACGCCGGTGCAGCTTTTTGACCTGAAGCACGACAAGAGGCTCACAGCACCAGTAGCCACGACCTTCTTTGATAGGCTGCAGCGGAGGCTGGAAGGCGGAACCGAAATGGCGCAATACGGGTCTGTAGTAGACACTGAAAACGAAGCCAAAGTAGTTGCTGTATTCGCTCTAAGGAGCAGACTCCTGATTGTGCAGGACAACTTGTGTCTAAAGATCTGCAAATGGAGACAAGGCACAGCCGAGAACAACCGACCTGAGCCGTCCCGCAGTCAAGGAGAAAGCGAACAGCTGCTAGAAAACGCATTCGCGTACTCAGGCGACTTCCCAAGGTCCGCCGCAGCCTATGTCCTGGCCTGGCCGCACCTTATCAGCGGCCTGCACTGGGACAACTCCTTCAAAGTGCATGAGTTTGAAACGGGAAAGCTGTATGCCTCTCTGACCCACCATTCCGACTTAGTCACATGTCTGGCTTATACAGGCGGCGTGCTGGTTTCTGGAAGTCTGGATAGTACGCTAGCTGTGTGGGACGTGCGGTCTTCCAAGTCTCAAAAGATACTGATCGACCCGTACCCGCATCTTAGCCTGCTAGGCCACTGTGCAGGAGTGAAGCAATGCTGTGTCAGTGCAGCGCTGAGAGTAGTGGTTTCGTTAGGACTAGACGGAGGAGTGCTAGCGCATAGTCTCAATGACGGCCTGACTCTGCTTCGTTTGGAGGCTTCTCAGGAATTCACGCCTTATTTAATCGCTTTGAGCTGCTTTGGCCTGATCGCCTGCTGCTCCCGTGAAAACCAAAACATCCGCATCCACAGCTGCAACGGCCAACTCTTGCAAACCAGTCCCCAACAGTCCGATTTGAGCATTGCCAGGCAACTCTTCTTCAGTGCAGCAGGCGAACACCTGCTAGTGATGTGCGCAAATTCGATTCTTGTCTTTAGTGCTTATGCTCTTGAAGAACAGATGGAAATCGCACTGGACCAGTCTCCTGCTGCAGTCACTATGACTATGGAGGATCAGAATGTAGTGGGCGTCAATCAAGAAGGTCACTTCTTCAGAGTGGACGCAGAATGCAAGCGGACCAAAGTGGACTTCAGGAACATATACGATACTCAGGGCTTCGGAAAGGCATTCGGACTGGCTAGTTAGTGCTTTCTAAGTTACTATTGCAAGGTTCCTTTACACTGTCTGCAGATATATTCCTATTGGTAGGAACAGCAACTCAGCGCTTGGAGGGAAGAGACAATTCAGTCCTTTCTGAATAGGACTTACAGGTCTCGGTTAGGCGAAATTGCAGAGAGTGTTAATGCATGCAGGAAATGCTACTTTGTCAGGTGATGGGGCAGATTGACGGATATCCACTAGGAAGCAGCTAACCAGACATTGAGTTACCTATGTCCTCCGGCGGATGTAGGCATCAAGAGCTTCCAGTGTCTCCATGATCCGTACACCTTCCTCATAACTAGACCACCTTCTATCATCACCAAGCCGCACAATGTCTCTCTGAGAGATGGGCAGCGCTCCCTGAGAGCCTTCGGCTGATGAGGTGGAAGCGAGAGGGAACTGAGCCTGCTCAGTAAAGACTTGGCCCGGAGCATTGCTGGGGCTTCCCGCCTGACCGCCACAGAAGCAGGCTGGTGGGAAGCCTCGAATATACTTGAAAACTCGAAGTTAGAGGTAGGCCGGTGGGTTTGAAGGGTATGCTCGAGCACTTGAGAGAGGTGGACTCCATTAGTAGCTAAAGTATCAATATATCTAGTCTGCTGAGGCTTAGCGAGATCTGCACGATAAAATCAACTTAACACTATTAAGAATCAAAGTACTTAATTCTCATGATTGACAGCATGCAGAGGGCTGCAGTAATAGTTAAAAGTTGCTAGCAAGTTGTGATCCTTATCTCTCTGGTTCTGAAGGCAATGGCACTGAATTCACTCCAGGTCAAAGAGGCTGCAGCTTCGCATACAGGGCTCTATGTCCTCGCAAACTTTCCCTCCACAGTGCTGCACTTCGCGCTTTGGGCTCAGCCGCATTCAAAGAGCGCTAATTTGCCTATATAGATTTGTGCTTACACTCTCTTCACATCCACTCTGCAGCAGTGATATTCGCTCCAGTGAGCAGAGTGGAGTCAACTGGGATATCAAACTACTCGACTTTCCGCTGTAGGATTTCAGATCTGAGGCCCACGAGATCGGTCTGCACTTTCCGCTGGACAGTGATGCTTTTACGGAGTCGGGAGACCTGATTGTAGCATCACTTCTTGCGTTGGCTGATAAATTCATGTTATTATAGCCATTAAAAGGTATATATTGGATTACCCATTGAAATAGGGCGTACATTGCAGTCAGATTAGGCAAGCTGTCCACCATATCGCTTTTGTCATACTGAAAACCTATCAACTGCTTCAGACTTGCGCTCATACCACCCCGCTTGACAGGGAGCCCGAACTCCTTGCTTCGGGTACTGAAGTAGGTTGAGTTCTACTGACAAGTCTACGAAGCCTGCAGAGTTTTCTGAGGTATCGGCTAATCTTGGTATTAAATGGCAGTTAAGTCCTCCAGCCTAATTGTCAGGCTGCACTATGAGGTAAGACAGACTTTTCGCTAAATTGGCGGATTTTAGACTTTCTCTATACGACAAACTGCAATATAAAGGCGAGATATGCTGCACAGCAACAGGATAAAGTAACCTTTTATCGCTGTCTCTTAAGGAGATTGCTATAGTAGGCTGATTGCTGATATTGTAAAAACGCTCTCCTTTCTGTCTTTCATTAATAGAGAAGCTGTGGACAGCTCTTTCTTAGGTGGCCGAATCCAATAGCTATCCGCAGCCAAGGCACTTTGCAGCACTTCGTGGATTCAATAAAGTGCGGTGTCTACGAAATGGACACAAGCAGTGTGCAGTTAGTTCTGCTCCATTTCCAACAGTCCTCCATGCAGACTGACAGCTCCAGTGAAGACTCCGGCTTCGAAGACTCCTCTGAGCCGCAAGACAAGAGCAGAGGTGAGGATACAGGGGGACGCCCGCCTCCAACTGCCCTGCACATCACCACTGATTACGCCCCCCCGCCGTCCATCCCTCTCTCTGGCTTTACTCACAGTCTCGTGCCTGACATGGCTTTCGGCTGGAGGCCGAAATTGGTGCACGGAGGGCCGATTCCGCTGCTATTCAATAAGTGCGAGCTGCCTGTATCGATTGACCCTATGACCCAAGAGGAGTTCCCAGTGCTGTATCACGGCTTCCGTCCTCGAGACACCATGGTCATGCACCAAGCCTTCGAGGACAAGGCTGCCTACGCTATCCCTCGCATGCCTGCTATGGATGTATATGAGTTCCTACACAGACGTGACCAGCGCTTACAGGACCAACGGCCATTCGTAGGCATGAGTGCTGCCACCGCCCAGCACGCCTTAGTTTTCGACTCCCAGTTCGAAGGCGGCAACCTGGACAAAGTAGTGCAAGTCGGGCCCGCCCAGTACGACCTGTACATGCGAGTAGACGCCAATACTCGAGGCTACCACCAATGGTACTATTTCTCTGTCACTGCTTCGACTCCGGCGGAAGTCACCTTCAACATTGTCAATTTCACGAAGAATGAAAGTCTGTATAGCCAAGGAATGCTGCCGGTGGTGTATAGCGAGAAGGAGGCGAAGAAGGGGTGGCATCGAGGCGGGTTTGACGTGAAATACCGCTCGAGCAAGATAAACTCTTTGTTGGAAGAACACAAGTCCTACTTTGCACTTACGTTTTCATACAAGTTCGAACATGCATTGGATAAGGTGTACTTCGCATATGCTTTTCCTTATACTTTTTCTCGGCTCTGCACCTTTCTGTCCTCAGTCTGTGCTGAGCACTCGGACATCCTCAAGCGAGACACGCTCTGTAAATCTCTCAGTGGCGTAGAAGTGCCATACATAACAATCACCAACTTCTCCCTCACCTGCAAAAAAGACCAAGTGGTGATAACCAGCAGACAACACCCAGGCGAAAGCCACGGCTCTTTGATGCTAGAAGTAAGCACTACACAGGGACTAGTCCGCTACCTGCTCAGTGATCTGCCCGAAGCCAAGACTCTGCGGGACAGAGTAGTCTTCTCCATAGTCCCTTGCTTGAACCCGGATGGGGTCATTATGGGCAATTATCGAACCGGCTTCGCAGGACATGACCTGAATCGACAGTTCGGAAGTCCCGATTTCATGCTGCATCCAACGGTCGTAGCGCTGAAAAAGCTGCTTTCAAAGGTGCACAAAGACGGGAAATTGTTGGCTTTTCTGGACCTGCACGCCCACAGTCGCAAGAAGAGTGTATTCATATACGGCCCTTACTACCCTCTTCACTCCGCCAAGTACTACACTATGCGAGTCCTGCCGAGACTGATATGCGAACAAACCACACAATTTCGCTATGCTGCGTGTCAATTCCGCAACCAAACGAGTCGCCAGCAAACCGCTCGACTAGTAATCTGGAAGGAGTTCCGCCTAGCCAACAGCTACACAGTGGAAGGGAGTTTCTACGGGTACTTGACGGAGGACCGAAAGACGGAGCCGTTTACGGAAGAGACAGTGATGGAGGCGGGGGCTGGAATTGGCAAGGGCATGCACCAGTACATACTGCTGCTGGAAGTGGAAGCAAGGATCAGGGAAGCCAAGCGGAAAGCTCGCAGACTCAAGCACTCCAAGCCACCAGTTCACGAGGTTCCCCCGCCCCTCCTCATTCCCCCCAACTCTGAAACCATAGAGGACGTGGTGAAGCGAATAAAGGCAGTGGAGGGACAGCCACAGGAGGCTCCAGCCGCAGGCAATGATTCCTCCTCCGAGGAAAACCTCGAGGAAGACGAGCTGAGTGCTCAGGACCAAGCGGAACTGCACAACCAAATTGCCTCCATTGTGCAGGAATTCAGCTCCCTCACCCGCCCCCGAAGCAGACAATACACTGCCAAAGCCGTCAGAGTCAGGCCAAGAGGGATTGCGGGGGAGAAAGGGACGCTGGACCAGTCCGTGGACTCGCAAATAGAAGCAGCGAAGCGGGCAGCTCGCAGCGCCCTCTTCCCTTCCAAACGGCACCAAAGGCCTCGCCACGTGCGGCCAGAACTGAAGGCGTACGGCACATTCATCCCCCTGCCTCGCATGGCGGAGTACCACATTTCCCGCTCCATGTCCACTTGCAAGAAGAAAAGAAGCGGCTTCATCCTGCCCAGCCCCAGCCGCGGCCAGCTCTCTCACAATGACACTCGCCCTAGTGCTTTGACTGGCATTATTGACAGCTTTGAAGAGCGGATACAGGCTTTTTTGAAGGCGAAGATGCCAGGACACCGCAAGTCTGCTTCGAATGAGGCGGAGGATGGGGGGGTGGTGCGCTCTCCGTCCTTTCTCATCACTAGCAAGACGCCACTAGCGCAGCTCACTCCGGCCAGCAAGGGCAAAGCAGACGCACGTCCTTTCGTTGTGGCTTCACTCTCCAAGCCACTGACCTCCGCAAGTCTGCCTAGGAAGCTGTCCACAGGCACACGAGGGAAGCAAGACTGTATGCGATAGATCTGGAGCAATAGAGTCTCTGGAGCTGAGTAGGAACAGGCAGCTCTGTATGCCTCTATAAAGATATCAGTGCATACTAGTTTGCCATTGCAGAGTAATGACGGAAACGCCAGTACGGGCCTCCCAGAGCTTCCCCAAGGCCAGTCGCTTTCCTTCCCTGCGCTCCCAGTCCCCAGACCTGCTCTTCGACCTGGGCTCCACCTTTAGTAGACGAGCTACTTCCTTCGGTTACGGAGCCCGGACCAAGTCTCTGAGTCCCTACAGCTCCAACACTCCTCCGCCAGGCGCCTACGACCCTGCCTACAGTGGGCGTAGGAAGAAAGGAGCCACTTTCGTGTCGAGACGGAGTCAGAAAGTCGCTGTGACGCCTGGCCCAGGGGAGTACGACCTGTCTCCAAAGAGGAAACTGGCGAACGTGGCCTTTGGAGCTCGTCCAACCCAACTTCCAGCACTAGTGAGCAAGCCCTTCCCCACACCTACGACCTACACTCCCAACTTCGACCCTGTCTACAAGCGAAAGGCGAGAAACATCAGCTTCGGCAGTGCCAAGCGCTTTAGTGTGGACTAATTTCTCTGTTTCTCAGCAGCCCCAGTCCTCCACATTCCTTCCATTCCTATAATGTTGCGCCAGGTGCTGCGACAGGTCTCCACTCGCCGCATCCTAGTGACAGGCGCAGGGGGGCAGGTGGGACAAAGCCTAGTCATTTACCTGCAGAACAAGTACGGAGTGCACAACGTGCTGGCCACCGACATTGCTGATCGGCCTGTGAAGTGGGCGAGTTACACCAAAGTCGAGAAGTTAGATGTGCTGGACTTCCCCGCAGTTGACCACTTGGTAGGGACTTTCAACCCGCACCGGATCTACCACATGGCTTCAATGCTAAGTGCGAGAAGTGAAGAAACGCCGCTGAAAGCGCTGCAAGTGAATGTGACCGGGGCACATAACATACTGGAAGTGAGTCGGAAGCATGAGGTGTCGCTGTACTGTGCGTCCAGCATTGCAGCCTACGGACCCACCAGTCCCAAAGTAGTATCAGCGATGGAAATTATGCGGCCCACTACTATGTATGGCATAACGAAGATACATATGGAGCTGCTGGGCGAGTACTATTACCGCAAGTATAGGGTGGACTTCCGCTGTTCTCGCATCCCTGTGATCAACTCTCCGGATGAACCAGGTCTGGGCACTGCGACTTTCACGGTTTCCATGCTGTCTGACTTGTTTAAGACTGGAAAGACCGTAGTTCCAGTGGGAACAGACTTGAAAATGCCAATTATGTACCTTCCGGACCTGATTCGCAGTCTAGATGACATCATGGAAGCCCCAAACCAGCGCTTTACGGCTCGCGTGTACACGCTGGAGTCCTGTTCCGTCTCAGTGGAGGACTACATCAAGGAAGTGCAGAAGCTCTTCCCCTCCGGCTCCATCGAAGTGCGCCCTGACCATAGGGACGCTCTGATGCGCACCTGGCCGAGTGGCACGAATGCCGCTCTCTCCACCCGTGATTGGGGACATAAGCTGTGCTACGGACTGCCCGATATGCTCAAGGACATGCACACGCAGATCAAAGCGCGCTTAGGTCTCTAATGCTAAATGACGGAGAAGCAGTAGGACAGCTTGGGGCCGAAGAAGGACCCTCGTTCCAGCGTAGACATCACCCACTCTGAGGAGTAGTCTCCAGAAGCCAAGCTGTCTAGCACAGGCTCGGAGACCTGAAGCAGGCTGGACTGGTTCCTGTCTACGCGAATATCGTAGTGGAAACTCGTATGTCTGCAGCCTGGCTCTCCGCCCACACAGTTCAGAACCAGGCCTTGGATCACTTCCGAGCCTAGGTTCACTAGGAGCCAGGAACGGTGCAGCGTTTCCCCTGCTTTGTAGTACTTCTGCAGGACTGGGAGAGGCACAATTGTCACCCAGAACGGCTGCCACACAACGAAGTCTGCATGCGGGTGCGCCTGGCTGACCCTGCATTGATGACAATAGTCGAAATCCGGACATAGCCTACACTTGTAGCGCAGACCACGGATAGGCCGGGCACTACAGCCATCACAGCGCACACCTTCATGACTTTCACTACTGGAAATCGCTTCGAAGGAGTCGTGTGTGTGTTTGACCCTTTCCCGACAGACCTCACACAGGTCGTAACTCGGACACAAGAGACAGGTGAAGCGCTTGCCTTGGATAGGGGACTGTTGGCAGCCACTGCAAGTTACTCCAATGTGTATTTGTAGGTTCGCCTGGGCGATTGACTTCGTTATCACTGCCTCCTCGTCGTCTTCCTCTATACGAGTGATTCGGCCTTCCAATACAGTGTTTGCTTTATTGACTTCCTCAATAGCAGCAACTAGCATTTTCAAGCAGTTGTGCTCACTTCCGTCCTTCCTACAGTAGCTAAATTCGCACTTCTCGCATCTAATTCTCTGCCACCCGCAACTCTCCTCATGTGCAGACATCTCCCCTGCAAGTTCTCTAGCTCCACACCCTTCGTACTTGCAGACTTCCTGCCTATATGCACAGTCCTTGGCTTCGTGTTTCTGCAGGTGTTCCAGGGTCAGCACCTCTTGGCAGCCCTGTGCTGTGCGGATACAGCGGATTTTGAGGCGCAGGTAAATGTTCTTGAACTGGCGGTGGCAGGGCTGGAGCTTGAGTTGGCAGCCACGTGGGCAGGTGGAGTTGGTCTTTTGTCTCAGGTCAATGCAGCTCTGACAGAAACTGTCTTGGCACAGGGAGCACTCGACAGGGTTTTCAAGTATGAGTTTACACACTTGACACTTGAACTCCTCCCCAGGCTGCTCCAGGAACCGGGCTTCCTCATACCCCATAATAACTTATGAAGGCCAAAATGGCCTACTCCCACAGTTTCGCTGCTCTCCAGACCCACAGTCTCCCAGCCACCGCCAGTCCCCCACACCACCCCCCCGCCCCCCAAGACAGCGCCCCTGAAGACCTCCCCAAGGACCACTTCCAGCGGCGTCTCCTCTTCCTAATGGACACCAACACTACTCATGTGGACGTAGACAATGAGTTGCAGGTCCAACTTCGAGCGAAGGACGTACTCATTGAACAATTAAACGCAAAGCTGATAACTACTGAGGCGCAGGCAAGGAAGCATGAAAGTGAGAGCAGGGTCGAGAAGGACAGACCGTTGAAGGAACTGCTGGGGGAAAAGGAAGTCCTGGTCAAGGAGTTGGAGGGGATGAGGGAAGTGTGCAGGGATTTAGAGGCAAAGCAGGAGGAAGTCAGTCTCCACACTGAGGCACTAAAGGAGAATTTGGAGGTGCAAATTGAGGCTTTGACTGAGGATAATGAGGCACTCAGGGAGCAGCTCCGCCAGCGCTCCGAAGCTCTAGCTGCCGCCAAAGTGGACATCTCCCAAATGTCCCAAATCGTGCAGGACTTAACCAGTCTCAACACCGACCTAAACATGAAAATCGCCTCGATGAACGAAGAAATGGAAGGCAAAAACAACGAACATTATCAAGCTGTTATGAAGGCACAGAACACTGAGGAACTGGAGAAGGAACTAGTGGCCAGCAAAACCGAGGCTTTGAAGCTGCAGCGGAAACTCGAGCAGTTGAAGGAGGTAGAAGCTGAAAAGAACGACGTGAAAATGCTGCTGCATGTCACAGCGGAGGAGCTGATTCAGCAGCTGGCGCAAATTACAGTGGCGGATGCAAGGACAGGGGAAGCAGTTCGAAGGGTGGACGAGTTGCTGAGACGCATAGGGGAAAAAGCAGCCTACCCAGCCAAACTGCCAGGTAGCCAAATCGCAGCGCTCAAGCAGAAAGTCACTGCTCTCAACAGCGAAGTGGCCAATTACAAGCGAGCTGCTAACATCGCTATTACCGAAAAGCTATTCCACCAGTCGCAGATTGAAAATGTCAGGACGGAAAGTGCGAAATCCAAGCGAGAATACGAAGTTACAGTCAAACTGCTGGAAGAAAAGGTGAAATTGATACAAGGAAGTGTCGATTACGCCTTTCGCACAAGAAAAAAAGTCGAACTCAGCCTCGAATCCGCAAGCAGCGAATTAGCCCGGAAGACCACTGAATGTGTCTATTTGACAGGGAAAATCGACAGCCTAAAGGAATGGGAATCCGACCTGAAGTCCACCAAAGAGGACCTCAAGCGGAACTACAGTAGTCTCCAGGGGCGGTATTTCGAGGTAAATCGACTTTTTGCTCAGAACGAATTAGCCACAATTGGCCTAAAGAAGGACCTGCAGGCCGCTCTAGCGAAGGTCGCGGTGCTGAAGGAAGAACTGTGGAAGCGGGATAACAAGCTGCTGAGGAAAGAGTGCAGGAAAATCAAGCTGATGGAGCAGGTGGACTCCCTGAGGAGCACAATTCAGGTGAACTACACCCGATACCACACCTTTGAAAGCAGTGAAAAGGGCAAAAGGCCGCCTTTGCCCCGAATTCACACCAACCAAGGCGCTCGCAGCCTGCTCAAGCCCACTCCAGACCTACTGTCCGCCCTGGAACAGTGTCTGCACAGCCAGCAGACAGGGCAGGAAGCGCCGCTGTCAGTGGCCAGGCTGAAAACGGAGTATTTGCCCTACATGCGCTCTGTTGTAGGGCTGGAAGACGCAGCTGCCTACCCCGATCTGCAGGGCTTGTTCGCCTTTTTGGCTGTGACGACGCTTACAGTGCAGCAGGTCATTGACCAGATCACTAGTTTGAGCGCTTGACGCTATAGGCTTAAAAATGGACATAGAGGACGGCTATCTGATAGACAAGAACCGCTCAGCTCTGCGCAAGATCTTCCAGCACCACACAGCTGCCAGCAGCTCTCACCTCCTGCCCTTCTCCGAATTGATAAAGTTTTCCAGCTCTGTGCGGATTTTCCCCGACCTGCTGAGTTCCTTCGAACTGAAGCGTATAATCGCGAGACTGACAGGGAAGCACGCAGGGCAGGACAGCGACCTGTCTATCACCTATTTGCAGTTCGAACGGCTGATTAAGCACATCGCCGGTCACTGCTTCCACGAGCCAGGCGGCCTGCAGCTCCTCATCAGTCATATCCGCAACCCGTGCAGTCTGCACTATAAGGTCACGCTGGCCACTGATGCGAAGGAAGTGAGCAGTGATGCGCCCAGACCCACTAGTAAGGGCTGGGAAAGTCAGAGACAGTCCAAGCGAATTGAGGACTTGACTCAGCGCAAGCCGGCCCCAGTGTTCAAACTCAGCTCTGTGCTCAAATCGCCGGAACACCCCTGGCCGACTCGAGCCAAGGAAGTGAATTCCAAGGTGAGGGAGCTGTATGCGCTCATTTCTCCTAGGGCCTCGTCTCTACTGGAGCAAAGGAGGAGTCCGGTGTCCGCCTTAACTGGCCGGCAGACGCAAAGCCCAGAAGTGCTGGGAAGCAGTCTAGGGAAGAGTCTGAAGGCCTCGCTGTTCGACTTTGAGACGGAGCCTCGACTCTCAGCCCTGTATGAGAGCTCTGCAGTCTCTCCGCGGGCGAAAGCCCCTCAGGAGCAGAGTAACAAGGAGCTACTGTCAGATATGGTCCGGGTCTTTACGGACTTCAAGGCGAGGATGGCGGCTACTGTGGAGGGACGCAGAGTTCGGCCACTTGCAAAGGCGCTGGCGTTGGTGCGCTGTATCCGCAGGCACAGTGTATTGCCGGTACTCTCTAGACAGCGGCTAGTCCTGGCCCTGAGTTTCAAGCTATGGGCATTGCAAGGGAAGAAAGCCGGAGTTAGCTAGTCGAGTCTCCAGGCAGTCTTCATGAGCTGCACGAAGTGGTCGTCGTTGTCAATGGAAGAACTCACAGCAGCGTAGTACTCGTCCCACTCGTCCTTCGTCACGCGGCCGTCGTGGTTCCTGTCGTTGAAGCTTTGCAGGAACTCGCGGAAGGCTTGGTCTTCGGTCATTTCGCCTCGCTGCACCTTGGGGTGGTGCGAGCAGTTGTAGACGCCTCTTAGGTCGTTCGCGTCCACATAGCCGTTGCCGTCCCTATCAAACTTGAGGAAGGCTTTGTCGACGAGTGCTTGTCTGCGGGAGTTGGGGGAGCCGCGCACTCCCACTAGGAACTCGTCGAAACACACTGAGCTGTCTCCGTCCTTGTCGAAGTAGTCGAAAAGGATACTCAGCTCTTGGGTGGACAGACTGACTCCATTCTCCCTCAGTCCCACGGCAAACTCATTCCTGTCCACCTTCCGATTCCCATCAAACGAATCCAACGCCCTAAAGGTTCTTCCAAGGTTACGAATAGTCTTGGAGCCCCGCTTATTCAACTGCTCGCGCAGAGCATTGAGCACTTCAATCAATCCTCTCTGCGCCATTTATCCACTTACTGAAGAGATAGACCGGCCAGATTACTACCTAGGCCTCCTGCATAGTCTTCAGAGTATCGGGCAGGCCGGGGAACGGCGCAGTCACTGGGCTTTCTGAGTAACACTTACCGAGCAGTAAGGAGCCGAGGAAGCCTACAGGCCGTCTGAGCACGTAGCGCACTAACTCGTC